>ENA-OQQW01001678-OQQW01001678.1-human-gut-metagenome-genome-assembly--contig:-NODE-1678-length-12433-cov-10.928664_pt1 | contig 12433 bp, 10 predicted proteins | sample MGYA00243234_ERZ505098 | MGnify/ENA primary metagenome ERZ505098 (study PRJEB26097, sample SAMN02712086) | human gut metagenome | biome: Gut microbiome | host: Homo sapiens | place: Denmark... | reverse complement strand
CGACGAAGATGATGAACTCCTTATCCTGGATCTCCAGGTTGAAGTCGGTAACAGAAGGAGCAGTAGCGCCCGGATAGATCTTGTAGATGTGCTGGCAGCTAATCGAAGCCATAGGTCATTGCCTCCATTAAAATTTTTCTATGTTACGGCACCTTGACGGTGCACGCTCTCGTTGGTATTATAATAACAGATAACTTTGTGATATAAAATAGCATTTTATTGATTTGAGGTGTCAGATATTGCTTTATGATTGGACAAGCACCGCAGCCCTTGGCGTGGTGCGGGATATCCAGCCCAAAGAACCCCTGACCCTGACCGGCGAGGGGCTGTGGGTTTGCCTGATCTCCAGCGGCAGATGCACTGCCAGCCTGACCGATGCCTCGCCCTCCCCGGCGGGCAGCGCACTGATCCTGCCGCCCCAGAGCGCGGCGGCGGGCCATCTGGTGCTGAGCCGCGCCCCGTTGACCCTGACCCCGGAAGGGGAGAGCCACCTGCTCTGCATCCAGCTGACCGGACAGGCGGCGGTGCAGTTCCTTGCCGGGCTGACGGAGCTGCCGTTCCTGGCCCGGGGCGAGACCTGCCCCGCCGCCGCGGAGCTGCTGGGCCGCCTTGCCGCCGAGGCCGACACACCCCGCAGCCGGGCTGCCAGCCAGCTGGCCTTTGCCCTGCTCTGCGAGCTTGCGGGGGCCGACAGCGCCGCCCCGCCCCTGCCGCCGCTGGTGGAGGCCGCCATTGAGGATATCCGCCAGAACTACGCTGGCCTGTACGGTGTGGAGGAGCTCAGTGAGCGGCTGGGAGTCTCCAAGAGCCATCTTGTCCGCACCTTTACTGCCGCCGTAGGGGTGCCCCCGGGGCGCTACCTGACCACTGTGCGGGTGGAAGCTGCCATGCGGCTGCTCCTGCACCGGGAATACACGCTGGATGTCATTGCCAGCCTGTGCGGCTTCTCAGGGGCCAACTACCTGTGCCGGGTGTTCAAAAAAGAGACCGGCCAATCCCCCGCACAGTGGCGGGCCTTGGCCGGTCAGACAGCGCGGCCCCTCAGCCCGGCGGAAAGCCAGCGGGAGCAGGCACTGTATATTTAAAATGTTCAGGAGCCGGGGCAGCACCCGGCTCTTTTCCGTGGAGGCGTTCAGCCGCACACAGACTGCGGGCGCTTGAGCAGGAACACCGTCAGGGCCAGCGTGATGGCCTCGGCGGCGGGGAAGGCCGACCACACGCCGTTCATGCCGAACAGGGCGCTCAGGATCAGCGAGCAGGTGACGATGGCGGCCACGCCCCGGCTGACCGAGGTGATGGTGGCCTCGGTAGGGCGGTTGACCGCACCCAGATAGCCCGCCGCAACAATATTGCAGCCTGCAAAGAAGTAGCCCAGGAAGTAGATGCGCATACCGCTGTGGGCGTATTCGGCCATCAAAGCAGAGCTCTCGCTGTTGAAGAGGGCAACAAAGGTATCGGTAAAGCCAAACACGGCACCGTACAACACCGCCGCCAGCGCCAGCGCGGTGCCGCAGCCCAGCAGAAGCAGCTTTTTTGCCCCGGCCATCTCGTTTTTGCCGTAGCACTGGCTGATCAGCGGCTGGGCACCCTGGGCCACGCCGTTGAAGATGGCTGTTGCCACCAGCGCAAAGTTTGCCACCACGCCGTAAGCGGCCACGCCCACGTTGCCCGCCAGCCGGAGCAGCAGGAAGTTGAACACGGTGGTGGTCACGGCAGAGGAGAGCTCCCCGACAAAGCCGGAGATGCCCAGCTGGCAGCTCTGCACCAGCAGCCGGGCCGAGGGGGCCTGCCGGACAAAGGTGAGCGTGTTGCTCTTTTGAAAGAAGTGGCGGCTGCAGATGGCGATGCTGAGCACCGGCGAGATGGCCGTTGCCAGCGCCGCGCCGGGCAGGCCCAGCCCCATGGGGAAGATGAAGATGTAATCGAACACTACATTGAACAGGCTGCCGCTCAGGGTGGCCACCATGGCAAGGGACGGGTCGCCGTCGTTGCGGACGAAGGCCGAGAAGATGTAGTTGCACATGAAGAAGGGCGTGAACAGCAGGAAGATGCGGGTGTAGTTCAGGCCCAGCGCCACAATGTCCGCATCGCCGCCCATGAGCTGCAGGAGCGTGCCCGGGCAGAACGCGCCCGCCAGCATGAACGGGATGGCGATCAGGCAGGCGCAGAGGATGGCATTGGAAAAAAACCGCTGCGCCCGCGCCTCGCCCTGTGCCTGCAGGATGGCGTACCGGGTGGCCGCACCCAGGCCGATCATCGAGCCGAAGGCAAAGATCAGGTTGTACATGGGCAGGCAGAGGTTCAGCAGGGTCACGCCGTCGGTGCCCGCTGCCTGGGCGATGAAATAGGTATCGGCCAGAATATAGCACGATGTGCCGATCAGACCGAAAATATTCTGCGACACATACTTGAAGAACTGCTTTGTCAGGTTCATGGAAGCTTCCTTTCCGCAGGGAGAGTAGGGGAGTGAAACGTAAAAACGACTACTACTATATCATAAAACTTGACATATTTCAACGAAAAAGCGAGAAAACACGCCATCATTTCCCAAACGGAACACTTCTCCCCGGGAAGATGCCGCTATCCGAAAATGCCATACAAACACTGCCACTTTTGTGCAACTCGCCAAAGATGGTTTTGGGTTATTGACAAAAAAAAAAAAAAGTTTTATGATTTTTGTGTAAGATGCCACATAAAAACAGAAGAATCGGCAAACCAGTCGAAAGGCTGCGACGCAAAGCTAAAGGGCCTGTAATATGGCAGCCAGCTGCACTTTCTCAACCATACCGCACATGGGCATCACCTCAAGGGCGGTAGATTCCCAAAGTACAAAACGCAGAGCGTTGTACCAGCCATTTGGCCGGTGCGGCGCTCTTTTTGCTTTGTGCGGGCATGGTTATATTTTGGGAGTATTCATAAAAGGAGGAAAACGATATGAAGTTGAAACGACTTGTCAGCGCCGTCTTAGCGATTGGTATGGCTCTGACCATTCTGCCCACTGCGGCGTTTGCAGCTGGAAATACTATTGGGTCATCTGAAGTTGGCGGTCTTGAAATTACCGAGGCTGGGTATCCTAAAGTGCCAGAATCGGTTGGCACAATTGATATAGATGGTATTACAATTAAAAGAGAGCTTTATTCAACAAACACTACCCCTTATCTCGATAAAGTTATTGGCACAGGTTGGGAATGTCAAATTTACCAAGGCAGTCTCAAAGCTGGTAACATGACAATTGCAGCGGGCTATACATACGCTGGTTCAGACAATACAGTCACCATTACTTTCAATAATAGCGGAACAGTGACCGGTGGCTCATACGGTTATTTTAGCAACTCCGGTATCGTAACAGACTGCTATGCACAAGCATTAGTAAATGGATCGAATGGTGTTATTGAAGGCGGAACATTCAACAAATTAGGTAAAAACGAGGGAGCTATTCATCGAGCTGTATTCACTCAGAATTCAAATTTGACAGCCTCACATACAATAATTGCAGATGGTTGTACAATTAACGGAAAAATTTCCAATAAAGCGTATACCATCGGTGACCCCAAAATAACAGTTTCTTTCAAGGATACTCGCAGAAAGCTTACGGGTTGGCTTGTCAACGGCGAGAAAGTAGATGAAACCACTTTGCCCGGTGCTGTTGCTGGTCGTGATGGAGACTATGCTACCCTGACTTTTACCATGCCGACTGACAAAGATGTCGAAATTACCGCCAGCAAAATCGCAACTCCCTTAAAAATCGAAAACGGTCTACCGGTTGATAGCCTCGGTTCGTATTTCGGCAGCCCGTATGATGGCTGGACTTATAACAGCGGTGTGGAGACCAAAGAACTGAACAAAGCCATGACAATTGAAGATTGGTACACTGCTGATCTTGAAAACAATGCAGTAAAATGGCGTATCACAAATAACGGCATACTCCAGAACGGCATCATCAGAAATAGTGTAACCAACAATGGCACTGTTAAGGATGTCACTGCCACAAGTTACTTTACCAACAATGGCACAATTGAAAGCGGTGTATTCAGCCGTTACACAAACTTTGGTGAGCAGAACCCTGCTGTCCGTTGGGTAACTGTGAATGGCGGCACCGTGAACGGTATGACCACCGCCGGTGTTGTCGGCGAGCAGGAAGTCACCATTACCGCCCCGGATGGCTTCAAGTGCTGGTCTGTTGCCGGTGATACTGATTTCACCCTGACTGAAGAGCAGAAGCATACCAACCCGCTGACTTTGAAGCTGAACGGTGAGGACAAAGGCACTATCATCTTGACCGCACAGAGCGAGGAAGGCTATTACCCTCTGAACCTGACCGACGGCAAGGCTTACAGCGTAACTGCCGACGGCGCAAAGGATAAGGAGATCGCTGCCGCCCGTGCTGGTGATACTGTGATTCTGGAAGCAGATGCCACTCTGATTCCTGACGGTATGGTCTTTGACCGCTGGGAAATCACCGGTAATACTGAGCTGACCGGTGGTTTTGATGCCAGTGCTGAAAAGACACAGTTCATCATGCCCAATACGGGTGTGACCATCCGTGCAATGTACCGCATGGCCGATGTGGAAGAACCTGACGTGCTGGGAACTGTGGCTGTCGTGGCCACCGCCGGTGTAGGTGCAGCTGTTCTTGGCTGGACGGGTTACCAGCTGGGTACGGAGCTGTACCTGAAAACTGCTCTGCCCGCCGGTACTGCCATCCCCACAAACCGTGCCGAGCTGGCCCTGCTGGTGTGGAACCATGCCGGTAAGCCCGCACCCGCCACAGTTCTGCCCGCCGATGCCACCGATACCCAGAAGGCCATTGCCTGGGCTGTGGAAAACGATCTGCTCAAGGCCGCAAAGGACAACGGCGAGACCTATGTGGATACCGATTCCGTGAGCCGTGTTGAAGTGATCCGCGTGTGGAATAAGGCACAGGAAAAGTAAACCCCACCGTCATCCCTTCGGGATGCCACCGCCCCTAATAGGGGCGGCCTTGGCAAAAAGGTGAAACTTTCCGCCATGCCAAGGGCCCCCCTATTAGCGGGGGCTGTCGCTGAAAGCGACTGGGGGGTTGCCCCCACAACCGAACCATTCTCTATTCCCAAATAACCTGTGGAAGCGCCCTGCCGGGGAACCGGTGGGGCGCTTCTGCATAGGGGCGGGAGCCGAAACCGCCGCTTTTTCCGCTCTAGCGCCGTGGTTTTTATTGACAAGCTCCCGGCTTGCTATTATAATAGAACAGTCATAATAGCATTCGTGCGCGGCTTTGCGGCTGCGTCAATCCAATAGACAAGGAGAAGATCCAAAATGGCACAAGAAATCAAGATGTCCGCTTCCGGCCTGAAGGCGATGCAGGACGAACTGGAATACCTCAAGACGGTCCGCCGCAAGGAGCTGGCCGAGGAGATCAAGGAAGCCCGCAGCCACGGCGACCTTTCTGAGAACAGCGAGTACGATGAAGCCAAGAACACCCAGGGTCTGGTGGAGAACCGCATCACCGAGCTGGAGCAGATGGTCAAGAACGCTGTGATCATCGACGAGAGCGAGCTGAGCGTGGACAGCGTTGCTGTTGGCACCCACGTCTCCATCAAGATGATCGGCGATGATGAGGCCGAGGAGTACGATATCGTTGGCCGCACCGAGGCTGACCCCATCAACGGCAAGATCAGCGACGAGAGCCCCGTGGGCCACGCTCTGCTGGGCAAGGCCGTGGGCGAGAAGGCTGAGGTCCTGCTGCCCTCCGGCCAGACCGTCGAGTACGAAGTGCTGGCCATTACCCACGCCGCAAACTGAGCCTGAACGGGAGGAAACCATGGAAGAGCAAAAGAGAAACCCCGCTCAGGGCCTGTCTGAGAGCGAGCAGGTGCAGGTGCGCCGCCAGAAGCTGGCCGACCTGCAGGCTGCCGGAAACGACCCCTTCACCCTGACCAAGTTCCCGCAGGACGCATACTCTGCCGACCTGAAGGAAGAGTTCAAAGATCTGCCCAACGAGACCGACAGCGGTAAGCAGGTCGCGCTGGCTGGCCGTATGATGTCCAAGCGCGTGATGGGCAAGGCAAGCTTTGCCCACCTGCGCGATGACAAGGGCGATATCCAGCTGTATGTCCGCCGCGACGAGCTGGGCGAGGAGGCCTATGCTGCCTTCAAGAAGCTGGACGTGGGCGATATCATCGGTGTCAAGGGCGAGGTGTTCCGCACCAAGACCGGCGAGCTGAGCGTTCGCGCTACCGAGCTGACCCTGCTGGCCAAGAGCCTGCGCCCCCTGCCCGAGAAGTTCCACGGCCTGACCGATACCGAGATGCGTTACCGTCAGCGCTATGTGGACCTGATCGCCAACCCCGAGGTGAAGGATACCTTCGTCAAGCGCAGCCAGATCCTGAAGGAGATCCGCGCCTATCTGGACGAGAAGGGCTTTTTGGAGGTGGATACCCCCATCCTGACCCCTTTTGAGATCGGTGCCTCTGCCCGTCCCTTCTACACCCACCACAACAGCCTGAACATGGACATGGTGTTGCGCATTGAGACCGAGCTGTACCTCAAGCGCCTGATCGTGGGCGGCATGGACCGCGTGTATGAGGTTGGCCGCATCTTCCGCAACGAGGGCATGGACCCCAAGCACAACCCCGAATTCACCAGCATCGAGCTGTATCAGGCCTTCACCGATTTCCACGGCATGATGGATCTGGTGGAAGAACTGTACAAGCGCCTGGCCCTCAAGATCTGCGGCAGCATGGTCATTCCCTATCAGGGCAAGCAGATCGATATGAGCCACTGGGAGCGCCTGACCATGGTCGAGGCTGTCAAGAAGTATTCCGGTGTGGACTTCAACGACTGGAAGTCCGACGAGGATGCCATTGCCTCTGCCAAGGAGCATCATGTGGAGCTGCCCGAGGTTCCCACCAAGGGTGCCATTCTGGCCGAGTTCTTCGATGCCTTTGTTGAGGACAAGCTGATCCAGCCCACCTTCATCTATGATTATCCTGTCGAGATCAGCCCGCTGGCCAAGCGCAAGCCGGATGATCCCGCCTTTACCGAGCGCTTCGAGTATTTCATCGACTGCACCGAGTACGGCAACGCCTTCAGCGAGCTGAACGATCCTATCGACCAGAAGGGCCGCTTCGAGCGTCAGGTGGCCGAGCGCAAGGCGCTGGAGCCCGAGTGCAAGGCACAGGTGGACTACGACTACGTCAACGCACTGGAGTACGGCCTGCCCCCCACGGGCGGTCTGGGCTTCGGCGTGGATCGTCTGGTGATGTTGCTCACTGATAGCGCCTCTATCCGCGATGTGCTGCTGTTCCCCACGATGAAGCCGATTGAACAGTAAATTTCCAATTTTAAGATGACGAAGCCTGAAACTTATTGATGTACCGAGAAGTTTCAGGCTTTTTCTTTTGACGAATTTCCAGTAAAAACTACACCATACGCCAATTTTACGCCAAACGATGCAGGATTTTGTGCAGAGCAAAAAGAGCGTTGTTCGCGTTTGCGCAGCAAAGCGGAGCAATGAAAGCCCCAGTGGGGCTTTTAAGCGACCGAACGGTCTTGCGTAAGCAAGATGGAGGGGTCCCGCCCCGACAAGTTCGCGTTTGGTGTAAGAATCGGGCGTGTGGTGGATGGGTGCAGACCTATAAAGGGCTGCATCAGAAAGTGGATTTATGGATCTGCAAACGGACAGCCGGAACTTTCCACCGCAGAAGAAGCAACTGTGAAGAATATGGAGGTTTCCTTATGAACAAACTGCTTTCCTGCCGCTACAACATGGACACCAACCGGGTGGAAGCCCGGTTCGAGGATGGCACTACCCTTGCCATCGACTGCATCGCCGTGGAGGACGAATACGGCAACACCCCGGCACACCGGGCAGAGCTGGACTGGTTGCTGTACCATAAGCCTTTGGAGTATGCACAGCTTGTGCTAGGTGGGGAGATTGAACATTATCTTTCCCTCGGCTGCGACCATGGAAGAATGGAAGATTGATTGACAAGGTTACATAACAGTTAACACAGCTTGCATTTGCCCTGCAATTTTTCAGAATGGAACGCCCCAAGGACATCCGGTCTATATCCGGCAGATTTTTCATAAAGAATCTGCCGGGTATTTTTGTTTGTCATAAAGGAAGTCTTGCTTTTTATTGTAAAATTGGATACAATATAAAAAAGACATTTGCACGGAGGACTCTATGGAATATATCGGCATCCAGAAGAAAAACGGCGGTGTGGTGGAAGCCCTGCAGCAGGCCATTTTATCTGGGCAGATCCCGGCGGGCACTGAAATGACCCAGAACGAACTGGCAGAGAGTCTCGGTGTCTCTCGAATGCCGGTGCGGGAGGCCTTGATGATCCTTGAATATCAGGGGCTTATCATCCGCCTGCCCAACAATCGGATAAAAGCGGCAGATTTGACCGAAGAGACACTGCGCCAAATTCTGGCATTGGGGGCTCAGTTGGAACGGCAGGCTATGCGTGCGCTGCCGCAGGATGCGATGTTGGCAGGCGGCGAGATGCTGCAGCACCGTACCCTGCGGACCGTCCTGCCATATCCGCTGCATCGCAAGCTGCTGGAAAGCATCCAGGAGACCTACATTGCCTTTGCCGTGAGCGCACGTCCTACGCCGGTGAACGACCGGCTTGCCCGCCTGCTGATGCTGGACCGTCAGGGCTCCCCTGATGTGCCGGATGCATGGAACGCCTATGAAGAAGAACTGCTGCATCTGATTTTAACGATAAGGAGTCAATATGCTGGGACTGAAACCCATTAAGCTGCTGCCTGCCCGCGAGCGGGTAGCTTCCGCTTTGCGGAAAGCCATTATCTCAAAAAGCATCCCGGAGGGCGCAGAACTCACGCTGGAAAACACCGCACAGGAACTGGGCGTGTCGGTCACGCCGGTGCGGGAGGCCTTTCAGATCCTTGCCCGTGACGGTCTGCTGGAAGTCAAGCAAAACAAGTGCGCCATTGTGCTGGGCGTAACGGAAAAAACGATTCGGGAGCACTACCAGCTGCGCGCTGCCTTGGAAGGGACGGCATGTATGCTCTGCTGCCAGAACAACGCCGACCTGTCCAAGATCAAAAACTGCGTGGATACTGCTGAGGAGGCTCTTTCTCTTCAGCAGGCCGGAAATTATACTGACTACAACCAGTCCTTCCATTTTGAGATCTGGGAAGCTTCCGGCAATGAAAAAATGCGCAATCTTCTCTCGGAGCTGTGGAACGGCCTGTCCATTGGTGTGGAAATGAGCGAGTTGGACTATGCCCTCAACTCCCAGAGCGAGCATAAAAAGATCTATGCGGCGCTGGAAGCACGGGATGCGCTGGCCGCACGGGCTGAAATGGAAAAACACATCTACCGCAGTATGGACGATGCGCTGACCTATTATTTATAAGATCAGGGAGGAAAAGACAGTGTATACCTGTGCGAACTGTACGGTTCTGGCCTGCGCCAACAACGAGCCGGAAAAGATGCCCAAAAACTGCCCTATGCGGAATGCTTCGGTGATGGAGGCCGCCCGCGCCGGCTACGATCTGCCCGAGAATCACGATTTCTACGTCAACTGTTCGGCCATTGAGGGGCTTGGCTACTGTCAATGGCCCCGCCTGAAGGAGACGGTGGAGTTCTGCAAGCGGATGGGCTACCACAAGCTGGGTCTTGCATTCTGCAAAGGTCTGCGGAAGGAAGCCCGCATCGTGGCCGACCTGCTCCGTGCGCAGGGGTTTGAGGTGGTGTCGGTCATCTGCAAGACCGGTGGCATCTCCAAAGAAGAAGTGGGCATCCCGGAAGAGGTCAAGATCCACCCCGGCGAATTTGAGGCCATGTGCAACCCCATCGCACAGGCAAAGCTTCTGAACGAACAGCACACCGAGTTCAACATTGAGGTCGGACTTTGTGTGGGACACGACTCGATGTTTTATAAGTATTCGGATGCCATGGTCACAACGCTGGTGGCCAAGGATCGCGTTCTGGCGCATAATCCCTGTGGTGCCATTTACTGTGCCGAGGGGTATTTCAAAAAGCGGCTAGAATAAAAGAAGGAAAAAACGTGCGATCTCCATCTGCTTTGGAGATCGCACGTTTTTTGCAGAAAGCGGCGGAGGGAGATTTTCTTGTATCCTACTGTTTGTCTGGCGTGCACAAAAATTGGTACATAATCCGTGCAATGCGACAAAACTCGAAAAAAGGGATTGACAAATCTCTGTTTCGGGTGTATTCTCATGTCGTCAAGTGGATACATTATCACAGATTAAATATAAAAATTAAAAAAAGACGCTGCCGAGATTCCCGGAATTCTAAGGTTCCGGGCAGATTCTTCCAGAACAAAGAAGGGCTGTGAGGGCACAGCACGGCGGCAAAGACTCTGCACAACGAGGTGCAGCTGGGGCGTCCCGAAAGTCAGGGCTGTTATGCTCTGATGAAATGGATACATTATATTTCATTAAAGGAGGACTCCCCGGTATGTCAGCAGCAACTATCACCCTACTCTTTCTTCTCTTCGCAGTCGTCATGTTCGTGTTTGAGAAGATCCCCCTCGGCGTAACGTCCATGATCGTCTGTATCGGTCTGGTCGTCACCGGCGTGCTGGATGTCAAGACCGCTTTTGCGGGCTTCATCGACAGCAACGTCATCCTGTTCGTCGCCATGTTCATTGTCGGCGGTGCACTGTTTGAAACAGGCATGGCCAACAAGATCGGCGGCATTGTTACCCACTTTGCCAAATCCGAGCGCAGCCTCATCGTGGCCATCATGGTCATCGTTGGCCTGATGAGCGGTGTGCTCTCCAACACCGGCACCGCCGCCGTCCTGATCCCCGTGGTCATCGGCATTGCGGCAAAGTCCGGCTATGCCCGCTCCAAGCTGCTGATGCCGCTGGTATTTGCAGCGGCCATGGGCGGCAACCTTTCCCTCATCGGCGCACCGGGCAACCTTATCGCCCAGAGCGCTCTGGGTGAGATCGGGATGTCCTTCGGCTTCTTCGAGTACGCCATCGTGGGCCTGCCCATCCTCGCCGCCGGCATCCTCTTCTACGCCACCCTTGGCATGAAGCTGCTGCCCAACCACCCCGTCTCCGATGATGACTCCTTCAGCGGCGAGCAGGACTTCAGCAATGTTCCCAAGTGGAAACAGGTGCTCTCCCTCGTCATCCTCGTGCTCACCCTGCTGGGCATGATCTTTGAAAAGCAGATCGGCATCAAACTCAACATCATCGGCTGTATCGGTGCGCTGGCTCTGATCCTCACCGGTGTCATCTCCGAGAAAGACGCGCTGAAGTCCATCGACCTCAAGACCATCTTCCTCTTCGGTGGTACGCTGTCTCTGGCCTCTGCACTGGATAAGACCGGGGCAGGCGCAGAGATCGCAAACATCGTCATTGGTGCTCTGGGCGAGAATCCCTCTCCCTACGTCCTGACTCTGGTGGTTTTCCTGCTCTGCTGCGTCATGACCAACTTCATGTCCAACACCGCAACCACCGCTCTGATGGTTCCCATCTGCCTGAGCATCGCACAGGGCATGGGTGCCGACCCCCGCGCAGTCCTGATGGCTTGTGTCATCGGCGGCTCCTGCGCTTACGCAACGCCCATCGGTATGCCCGCCAACACCATGGTGGTTTCTGCCGGCGGGTACACCTTCAAGGATTATGCCAAGGCTGGCCTGCCCCTCATCCTCATCGCAACCGTCGTCAGCATGGTGATCCTTCCCATCGCATTTCCGTTCTTCCCGCAGTAAAGCGGACAGGAACGTTGAATATGAGTGAACCAACGCGCAAAATGTACCAAAGCTAAGGAGGCATTGGAATGAACAAACAGGAACAGGTGCAGCAGATGACGACCTATATGGCCAACTTTGTGAGCCATATCGCCAAGGTGCTGCCGGACGACATCATCAAAAAGTTGGATGAGCTGGGCGCACAGGAGGATGCTCCTCTGTCCAAGGTCATCTACGAGACCATGAAGCGCAACCAGAAGCTGGCCAAGGAGCTGAACCGCCCCAGCTGCCAAGACACCGGTGTGCTGCAGTTCTGGGTAAAGTGCGGCGTGGACTTCCCCCTCATCGGTGAGGTGGAGGGTCTGCTGAAGGAAGCTGTGGTCAAGTCCACCTTCGAAGCGCCCCTGCGCCACAACAGTGTTGAGACCTTCGATGAGTTCAACACCGGCCGCAATGTCGGCAAGGGCACTCCCACCGTGTGGTGGGATATCATCCCGAACAGCGACAAGTGCGAGATCTACGCCTACATGGCAGGCGGCGGCTGCACCCTGCCGGGCAAGGCTATGGTTCTGATGCCCGGTGCAGGCTACGAAGGCGTGACCAGGTTCGTCATGGATGTCATGACCAGCTACGGCATCAACGCCTGCCCTCCGCTGCTGGTGGGCGTGGGCGTTGCCACTTCTGTTGAGACCGCTGCTCTGCTGTCCAAGAAGGCTCTGATGCGTCCTCTGGGCAGCCACAACGAGAACG
>ENA-OQQW01001664-OQQW01001664.1-human-gut-metagenome-genome-assembly--contig:-NODE-1664-length-12501-cov-8.367990_pt1 | contig 12501 bp, 9 predicted proteins | sample MGYA00243234_ERZ505098 | MGnify/ENA primary metagenome ERZ505098 (study PRJEB26097, sample SAMN02712086) | human gut metagenome | biome: Gut microbiome | host: Homo sapiens | place: Denmark: Copenhagen... | reverse complement strand
CCGCCAAAGCTGATCCACCGGCGGCAGCCGTTGATGGGGCTGCTGAACAGCACCAGCACCAGCAGGATCAGGCAGACGATATAGCCCAGCTTGACCATTCTGCGCAGGAAACGGTGGTCAAAATAGGAGAACAAGAACATCATGCCCAGGCCCAGCACCGTGCAGAGCAGCTGGGATTTGATGTAATGGAAGCTGTCCCCAAAGCGGAGATAGCCCGTGGTATAGCTTGCACTGAACAGCATGACCAGCCCGAACACCATGATGATGGCCAGGGTCGCCATCCAGTTGAGCAGGATGGGCGGCCAGGGGCCGGGGTCCCGCTGAAAGACGGAAAACGGCTCTGCTTTTTTTCTGCGGAGTGTTGCCAAACTGCACCCCTCCTTAACTGATTTTTGCCAGCTGAACGGTCAGCGCCACGCCCAGCATGGCAATGACACAAAAGGTATAAAAGATCTGTTCCGCGCTCTGGCCCCGCAGCTCCAGCCAGCGGTGGAGCGGTGCCGAGCGGAACAGCTGCCTGCGGCCCCGGCTGGCCTTGCAGACCAGGATCTGCAGGGCCACCATGCCGCCCTCCAGCCAGAAGGGCAGGGCCAGCGGCAGGGTGAGGTCAGGCCAGCCGATGCACAGGGGCACGCACCCCAGCATCCCGGCCAGAAACAGGCTGCCCACGCTGCCCAGCCGCAGCTTTGCGGGCGGGAAGTTCCAGAGCAGGAATGCCATCAGGGAACCGGCCAGCGCGGCGGGCAGAACGCCCAGCGGGAACCAGCCCAGCAGGGTCATCACCCCCATCAGGCCCAGCATGGCCGCAAAGGACGTGCCGCAGACGATGCCGTCCATGCCATCGGCAATGCGGGCGCACTCGGCCAGTGCGACCAGCAGTCCTTCCCACAGCAGCGGGGCGGCAATGCCCAGATCGATATAGCCCACACCCGGCAGGGTGATCCCGGCTGCAAGGCAGCCTTTGGCTCCCAGCAGCACCAGCACCACGGCACCGGCAGCGGCTTCCAGCCCAAGGCGGGTGTACCGCCGCAGGCCCAGCACGGAACGGTTGCGGATGCGGGCCAGATCCTCCAGCAGGCCCACACCGCCAAAGAGCAAAGCTCCCAGCAGCGCTGTGAGCAGCCGGACCGAGAACAGGCTCTCAGCCCCCAGCAGTTCAGGCTGAGCCACACAGGCGGCTGTCCAGCCCACGCCCACAGCAGCCAGCACCCCCACCATCAGGCAGAGCCCGCCCATGGTGGGGGCCTGCGGCGGGCGCTCCGGCTCGGCATCCGGTGCTTCCTGCTTGGGTGATGGTGCCTGCCGGGCCTTGGGCTCATCCCAGCGTCCCTGGAACGCCCGCAGCAGCGGCACCATCAGATTCCCGAGCGCCGCCGTGAGGAAGAACCCCAGCGTTGAGGCGGCGATCAAGGCGAAACGAATCATAGCTCGATGTTACTCCTTGTAAAAGATCTCCAGCACTTTTTCCAGTGCCATGCCGCGGCTGGCCTTGACCAGCAGGGCATCGCCGGGCTGCATTTTGTTCAGCAGGGCCTCGGCGGCCTGAGCGTAGGTGTCGGCATGGAGGGTGGGCAGCCCCTTGGCAGCAGCCACCACGGCAATGCGCTTGGCCTGCTCGCCATAGGTGACGAGGTAGTCCACCTTGTTCTCCACGGCCTGACGGCCCACCTCCTCGTGGGCGGCGCGGCTGATATCACCCAGCTCCAGCATATCGCCCAGCAGGGCAAAGCGGCGCTTGCAGGGATATTCCCTAAACATGGCCAGCGCGGCCTTCATGCTGTCGGGGTTGGCATTGTAGCAATCCTCAATGACATCCACGCCTCTGACGTGCACCACCTTCTGGCGCATTCCGGTCTGCTCAAAGTCAGCCAGACCGGCAATGACCCGGCGGGCATTCAGCCCCAGACGGGTGGCGGCGCAGTAGGCAGCCAGTGCGTTGGCCACATTATGCCGGCCCATGGCGGGGATCTTTACGAGGAAAGTCCCCTCCTCGTGATCCTCCAGCACAAAGCTCATGCCCTTTTCATCCTGCTGGATGGACAGGGCACAGACATCAGCGTTCTCATCGCCCAGGCTGAACCAGACCGGACGGACATGATCGGGCAGGACTGCCTTGCGCAGGAAGGGGTCGTCTCCGTTCAGCACCAGCGGAGCACCCTCCGGCAGACCGGCGCAGATCTCCAGCTTTGCCTTGCAGATGTTCTCCTGACTGCCCAGATTGCCGATGTGGGACACACCGATGCAGGTGATGATGCCTACATCCGGGCGGGCGCACTTGCTCAGGCGCTCGATCTCCCCGGCGTGGCTCATTCCCATCTCCACCACGGCGTACTGGGTCTCTTTGCCGATGCGGAACATGGTGCGGGGCAGGCCCAGCTCATTGTTCTGGTTGCCCTCGGTCTTGATGGTACTGCCAAAGCCTGCAATGGCGGCGTAGGTCATCTGCTTGGTGGTGGTCTTGCCCACGCTGCCGGTCACACCCACCACTTTGGGGTGGAACTGGCTGCGATAATTGGCCCCCAGCACCATCATGGCGTGGTAGCTGTCCGGGCAAATCACGCTCTTCTCCTCCGGCACGCCTTCCACGGGGTGGTTCAGCACCACGCAGAGCGCGCCGTTTTCCAGCGCCTTGGCGGCAAAATCATGGCCGTCGAATTTTTCGCCCGGGAACGCCACAAAGATGCACCCGGGGCAGACCTCACGGCTGTCGGTGGTCACCAGCGTGACCGGGGTCTCGCACTGGGCCAGCGCGTTGACCGCCAGGCCCTCCAACAGGATGTTTGCTGCAATTGCTTCCATACTCTCATTCCCCTTTATCCACAGATCAGATGTACGATGGTTCCCTGCTGGACGCTGGAGCCGGGTGCCTCACTCTGGCTCTGGACCGTGCCGGAGCCTTCGACTGTGCAGTTGAACCCTGCGGCGTTCAGCATCTGCCGGGCAAAGTCCGCGCTCTTGCCGGTCACGTCCGGCACCTCGGCGTGCTTGCCCTCATAGGTATCGGTATACAGATAAACGGTGGTGCCGTAGGGCACCTCTGCCCCCGCGCGGGGGTACTGGTAGGTAACAAGGGCGGCGGTCTGGTCGGATTCGCTCTCGGCCAGGTGATGCTTCAAGCCCTTGATGTTCAGCTGCACCTGCGCGTTGCTCCACTCCTTGCCCGTCAGGTTGGGCACCTTGACGGTGGTGCCGCTGCGGTCCACGCCGTCGGTGGCGATGCCCAGATAGGGCGCGATCTCGCTGATGATGTTGCCCACCACCGGAGCCGCCAGAATGGAGGAATAGTCGGTGCGGGCATTGTTGGGGTCGTCCAGCATGACATAGACCAGGATCTCCGGGTCGTTGGCGGGCAGGACAGCCGCAAAGGATGCCACCTTCTTGTAGTCGCCGTCGGCGCGGCGGTCCATGTTCAGCTGCTCGGAGGTGCCGGACTTGCCGCCGATGCGGTAACCTGCAACGTAAGCGTTGCCGCCGCCGCCCTGGGTGCCGTCGCCCACCTCAAACTCCATGATCTGGCGGATGGTCTCGCTGGCGCTCTCGCTGATGACCTGACGGCGGATGTTGGTGCCGATCTCCTGCACCACATTGCCGTTCTGGTCCGTGATCTTATCCACCACATGGGGGGTGACCAGATAGCCGCCGTTGACTGCCGCCGAGACGGCGGTGCACACCTGCAGCGGGGTCACGGCCATGGCCTGACCAAAGGCGGAGGAAGCCAGCTCCACCTCGCCCAGACGGCTTTTGCTGTAATACTGCATGAAGCTGGTCTCATTGGGCAGGTCCACACCGGTGCGCTCGGTAAAGCCGAAGGCATCAAAGTAATCATAGAACAGGCTGGAACCCACGCGCTGGCCCAGCTGGACAAAGTAGATGTTGCAGCTGTTGCGCAGGGCCTCGGCCAGATTCTGGGCCCCGTGCGCCTTTCTGCCGGCGCAGTGGTAGGTCTGCTTTGCCACGCTGTACGCGCCGGAGCAGTTCAGGGTGGTGTAATAGGTCGCCTTGCCGCTGTCCACACCCATGGCGGCGGTGATGACCTTGAACACGCTTCCGGGGTAGTACAGCTCGGTGATGGTCTTGTTCTTCCACTGGATATCCCGGTAGGTGCCGGTGTAGTCGGCCTCCTCATCCGCGATCTTCTGGCCGTTCTCGTCCCGCAGGTAGTTGCCGTTCTCGTCTTTTTTGTAGATAGTGTACAGCTCCGGCTCGGCCTGCACCTGCTCTGTCAGGTAGGCCAGATTGGCGCTGAAATCCTGTGGGTCATTGGGGTCAAAGTCCGGCTTGGAGGCCATGGCAAGGATGGCACCGGTCTTGACATTCATCACAATGGCGCAGCCGCGGTTCTCAACGGTGTTGGCCGCCACGGCCTCGTTCAGGTAGCGCTCCACCACCTCCTGAATGTTCACATCCAGCGAGAGCACCAGATTGGAGCCGTCCTTGGCGGCGTAGGTAGTGGCGTTTTCATCGGCAATGGCGTTGCCGTAGGCGTTGCGCAGGGTGATGGTGCGGCCATTCACACCGGCCAGCGTGGACTCATAGGAGTTTTCCAGACCGTACACGCCCTGACCATCCGCATTGCAGAAGCCCAGCACGGCGGCGGCAAAGCGGCCGTAGGGGTAATCCCGCTGGAAGCCCTTGGAGGCCGACACCGACACCCGCCCCTTGCGGACAGTGGGGGTGCCGTCGTCGCTCTCCTGCTGGCCCAGACCCAGCTTGGCCAGAATCTTTTCCAGCGCACCGGCAGATTTTCCGCTCTTGCTGTGGGCCTTGTTGTAGGTCTTGACGTATTCTTCAATGGAAAGCTTGATGGCGTTGTTGACCTTGGTGGCCAACACCTGATAGGAGCTTTCGTTTTGGGAGAGGGCATCGCAGACCGCCTGATACTGGGTCTGGTACTCTGCCGAAGTGGTGTCCACGCTGTCCAGACTCTCGCCGTCGCCCGAAAGCAGGCGCAGGGTGATCTGGGTGCAGACCTCCTTCATGGCGGCCTCGTCGATGGTGCGGGTCTCCGCCTTGGTGTCCTGATCGGTGGTGGTGGTATACAGGGCCGTGCTGTAGGAGGGGTCGGCCCAGATGGTCCAGACCACGCTGGTGGAAGCCAGCGTGATGCCGCTGGTGTCGTAGATCTCACCGCGGGTGGCCTGAATGGTGCTGTCCAGCAGCTGCTGCTCGGCGGCGTACTGGCGGTAGGTGGCACCGTCGCGGATCTGGATCTTGTACAGGCTGTAGATCACGGTCAGCGCGGCGACCACCACAAGAAGCACGGCGGCACCAAAGCTGATATGACGCAGCTGGGCACTGAGCCGTGCGTGCGGGTCCGCACTGCGGCGGCGGGCGCTGTTCTTTTTGGGATTGGAGGATGGTGTTTGCATTGCGTACTCCCGAAGAAAACCGAAAAAGCGTGCGCTGCCGCACGCTTTTCGTTGTTTTGTTTATTTTGCCGTTCTGACCGAGGCAAGAATGGTCATTGCCCCATCGTGGAGCAGATCCGACCACTGCCGCACAGCGGATGCCTTGCGCACCAGAACGCTGCCCTCATCCAGCCGGATGTAGGTGATCTGGCTCTGGTCAATCTTCATCAGCCCCAGGCGGGTGGCGGTCTCCTCAACACTTGTGATGTTGGTGCGGCTGTTCAGGGCACTGTTGTAGTATGTATACTGGCTCTGCTCGCTCACAAGCTCTGCCTTGGCGCTCTGGATCTGAGAATTCAGCTCCACCAGCTGTGCCTCGCTCCACAGCAGGCTCACCGCAAAGCCCACCAGCAAAGCCGCGCCCACCAGCTGCAGCGCGTGCTGCATGGCGGCCCGCACGGGGTTCAGCCGCTTTTTGCCGCCCTGTTCTACCCGCAGCGGAACTTTGGGCTGTGCCTGCGGCGCTCTTCTGCGCCGAACCTCTGTCATATCGTATGCTGCCTGACCCATGGTGATCTCCTCCTCACATCTCCGGGGCTGTGCCGCCCTCAGATCTTTTCCAAAACCCGCAGGTGGGCCGAGCGGCTGCGCCGGTTCTCTTCCAGCTCCTGCGTGTTGGCTTCAATGGGTTTGCGTGTGATCAGCTTTGCCTTGGCCTTGCCGCCGCAGACGCACACCGGGAACTCCGGCGGGCAGGTGCAGGCGGTGGACCAGCGGCGGAACTTGTTCTTGACCAGCCGGTCCTCCAGCGAGTGGAAGGTGATCACGCAAAGTCTTCCACCCGGTGCGAGATGCGCAAAAATGGTGTCCAGCCCCTCTTCCAGTGCGTCCAGCTCATGGTTTACCGCAATGCGCAGTGCCTGGAAGGTGCGGCGGGAGGGGTTTTTGTTCTTCCGGCGCTCCGCCGGGGGCATGGCGCTGGCCACGATATCCGCCAGCTGCAATGTCGTTTCAATGGGGGCAGTTTCCCGGGCTTCCACAATCCTGCCCGCGATCTGCCAGGCGAAGGGCTCCTCGCCGTAATCCCGCAGGATGCGGGCCAGCTCCTCCCGGCTCTCGCTGTTCACGAGATCTGCGGCCGTCTCACCCTCCTGGCTCATCCGCATGTCCAGCGGGGCATCTGCCCGGTAGGAAAAACCCCGGGCCGCGTCATCCAGCTGATGGCTGGACACCCCCAGATCCAGCAGCGCGCCGTTGATCGTTTCAATGCCCAGCTGCTCCAGAGCTTGTCCGGCATAGCGGAAGTTGATCTGCACCACGGTGGCAGGCAGGCCCGCCAGCCGGGCCCGGGCCGTCTGCACGGCATCGGGGTCCTGATCCAGCGAGATGAGCCTGCCGCCCTGCTCGCCGTTCAGCCGCAGGGCGATCTGGCGGGAGTGCCCCGCGCCGCCCGCCGTGCCGTCCAGATAGGTGCCCGCCGGGTCGATCTTCAGGCCGTCCAGGCACTCGTTCAGCAGCACCGGGACATGCTCAAACGAGGCCGGGTCAAAGGGCTGTGCTGTTTTTTCTGTGTCCATGTTCCCAGCCTCCTTTCAAAACTCAGATAAGATCCTGCATCTGCCGCCCTTTTCTGCCCGGAGCTGCTGCCCGGGAAAGCGGCCTGCGGCCTGCCGGGAGTTTGTGGCCCGGTCAGCCTTGAGGATACAATTTTATTGTAACAAAACAGGCCCCTGATTGCAAGAGTTTCCCTTTTGTTTTTTCTCTCAAAATGTACCAAAAAAAGCCCCTGCAAGCCGTCGTTTTTGCTTGCAGGGGCCGGAAGCTCTCACCGGGAAATTTCACATTCCCGCATCAGAGCTGTTTCCGGGGGCTCTGGCGCAGGTTTGCACGGACATTTTTGACCTGTGCGGCGTTTTCCGCCATCGTCTCTTCCGTGGTCTTGAGCATATTATCACAGTAGTCGGTCACAGTCTGGCGGACAGTGCGGGCCTCGGTCTGGGCGGCGGAGACGATCTCTCCGGCACGCTGCTGGGCCGCCTTGACGATCTCGGCCTCGCTCACCAGCACACGGGCGCGCTCCTCGGCCTTTTTTACAATGGCCTGCGCCTGTGCGTTGGCCGATTCGATGAGCTGGGCACGGTCGCTGACAATGGACTGGGCCTGCCGCAGCTCCACAGGCAGGTTCTGGCGGATCTCGTCCAGATAATCCCGGATCCGCTCCACATCCACGATGCGCTTGCCGCCCGAAAGGGGCATTCCGGCGCTCTCCTCCAGCGTATCCTCAATGGTATCCAAAAGCTCGTTTACGTTCATTCCGCATCTCCCTCTCCAGCGCTCTGCCGGGGCTTACCATACTTCCACAGCAGAACTTTGCCGTATTTATACTGTTTTTTCAGGGTCATGCCGCCCACCTCGGCAGGCAGCACCAGGCCGGTCTCACTCTCGCAGATCACGATGCCGCCCGGAGCCAGGCATTTGTCCACGCCGGGCAGGATCTTTTCCAGCGTGCCGGTGTGGAAGGGCGGGTCCAGCAGCACGATGTCGAACTGCTCATGGCAGGCGGAGAGATACCGTGCCGCCTCGCCGATGTTGACCCGGCTGCGGTCAAACACGCCGCAGTTCTTGCAGTTCTTCATCACGATGTTCACGGCCTCCCGGTTCTCGTCCAGGAACACGCACCGGGCCGCACCCCGGCTCAGGGCCTCGATGCCCAGCTGGCCGCTGCCTGCGTAGAGGTCGAGCACCCGGGCACCGGGCAGGTCGAACTGGACGATGCTGAACATGGCCTCCTTGACCTGATCCATCGTCGGGCGGGTGATCTCGGTGCCGGGCAGGGCTTCCAGCCTGCGGCCCCGTGCTTCTCCTGCAATAACGCGCATGTATCTGCCTCCTTCTCCCGCTGTCCGGGCCCCCTGCCCGGCCAGCAGCTGTTTCGTGTTTTCGTATCTCCATATTATCGTCAAAACGCAACTCTTTGTCAAGGGCGCGCGTTGCACTCAGGGTGCAATTGTGCTAAAATCAGGGCAAAGCGCCCCATGTGCGGCGCGTTTTGCCAAAAAAGGAGAGTATCTGCTTATGAAAGTCCTGCTCATCAACGGCAGCCCCCACGAGAAGGGCTGCACCTATACCGCCCTGTCCCTGATCGCCGGGGAGCTGAACGCCAGCGGCATCGAGACCGAGATCCTGAACGTCGGCACAAAGCCGGTGGGCGGCTGCATCGGCTGCGGCGGCTGTGCCGCCGGTAAGGGCTGCGTGTTCGGCGGCGTGGTCAACGAGGCCATCGAAAAGGCCAAGACTGCCGATGCCTTTGTGTTCGGCACACCTGTCCACTATGCGTCCGCCTCCGGCAACATGACCAGCTTCATGGACCGTCTGGCCTACGCGGGCGGCAAGTATCTGGCCTACAAGCCCGCCGCCATCTGTGCTTCGGCCCGCCGCGCCGGCACCACCACCACGCTGGACCAGCTGGTAAAGTACCCCGAGTTCTTCCACATGCCGCTGGTCAGCGGCTCCTACTGGCCCATGGTCCACGGCTCCAAGCCCGAGCAGGTGCTGGAGGATGAAGAGGGCTGTGCCGTGATGCGGGAGCTGGGCCGCAACATGGCCTGGCTGCTCAAGTGCATCGAACTGGGCAAAGCAAACGGCATCACCCACCCTGAAAATCCCCGCCGCCCCATGACCAATTTTATCCGCTGAGTTTCCCCTCGCTCCCGCCTGCCCGGCGGGGGCACTTTTTATCGTCACTCCGACCAAACTTCAGCCAGCCATTTTGTTTTTTCTCACAGTTCCAGCCGATTTCTATTTATGATATAATAAAGATGATCTCAATTGAGGTCTTTCAATTATTTCCCTATAAAAAGGAGGCTGTTATTATGAAACGAGTTATCAGTTGTTTGGTCGGAACTATTCTTTTATTATCTTCCATTTCTTTTTCTTCGCTCGCTACTAATGGCGGCATCCAAACATGTGCTTCTCTTTGCGGCGATTGTAACCGTGGAGAAATGGTTCAGACCAGTATCGAACGTAGCTCTTGGTATTCTGTTGGTTATATTCCCTGTTCTTATAACAAACCAAATTACAATGATACGATCAAGCGTCGTACCATTACAACTGTTTATGAGTGCACTTATTGCCATCGGGGCGAATCTAACACTCACTATGAAGAAGAGGTCGTCCACGATCATCCGTAGTTTTTCTCAAAAAGATTCGATAATATAGGTGGGTGAATATATTATGAAAAAGAGATTAACTCTATTTTTTATCACCTTTCTTTTTGCAGGTCTATGTGCTCTTCCCGCATTCGCAGTGTCTCAGGCTCGTTCTGTAAATGCTACAACAACTGCCGAAACCGTGTCCCTTGTCTGCGAATATTGCGGACAGAGCGATATGATTTGTGTGGATGAGTATTATGCTTCCTGGTATACAGTCAATTTTATTCCTTGTCAGGGACGCGATCCCCGATATAATGATTCGGTCGAGAATCGCACTCATGTTGAAATTTATCAATGTCAATCCTGTAAGTTTGGCACCAGCGTAGTTTCTACGGAAGAGCAGATTTCCCACAAACATCCTGCTATGCGTGCCTACGACCTTCCCAGATTCTGATACTTCCTTTGCGCCTCTGTCCTTGTCGGCAGGGGCGTTTTTGATTTTAGCAGCTTTTTCTGCAAAAACGGAAAAAATAAGGGGTGGAGTGCTTTTTTCGTTCACAACTTTGTGGTAGCATAAGGGTAAGAATTTTTTTGTGCAGAGCGATGGAGACAGGCTATGGAACACTACGATTGGAACGACGGCTGGCTGTTTGCCCCCACCTTTGATCCCGCCATCGTCCGCCCCGAATGCACCGGGGTGGAGCTGGAGCCGGTGCGCTTGCCCCACACGGTCAAAACGCTGCCCTACAACTATTGCAACGAGAACGAATACCAGCGGGTGTCCGGCTACCGGCGGGAGTTTTTTGCGCCCAAAGAGTGGCAGGGCCGCACGGTACTGCTGACCTTTGGAGCCGTGGCCCACGATGCCACTGTGTTCTGCAACGGGCGGCGGGTGTTCCACCACGGGTGCGGCTACACCGCCTTTACTGTGGACCTGACCGAATCGCTGCTGCTGGGCCAAAAAAATGTGGTGGCTGTCCGGTGCGACAGCCGGGAGGACCTGAACATTCCCCCCTTCGGCGGGCAGATCGATTTTCTGACCTACGGCGGCATCTACCGGGCCGTCAGTCTGGACGTGAAGGAGCCCGCCTACCTGCGCGACATCTTCATCGAGGCGCAGGCCGAGGGCGATTTCCGCATCTATTCCTCCACAGTGGGCGAGACCATCGGCTGCACCCTGCAGGCCGAGATCCGCAGCCCCGCCGGGAGCAGAGCCCTGTACAGCGGTGAACTCAGCCTGCCCATTGTGGGCACCCTGAACGGCGTGCACCCCTGGAGCGTGGAACACCCCTTCCTCTATACCCTGACCGTCCGGCTCATCCGGCCCGGCACCAGCGGCCTGCCCGACCGGGTGCTGGACGAAAAGAGCACCCGGTTCGGCTTCCGCACCATCCAGTTCGTGGCCGGGGGCTTTTATCTGAACGGCCAGCGGGTGGAGCTGCGGGGCCTGAATCGGCATCAGAGCTACGCCTATCAGGGCTATGCCATGCCGGACAGCATTCAACAGCTGGATGCCCAATTGTTGAAAAAGCAGTTGGGCTGCAATGCAGTGCGCACCAGCCACTACCCCCAGAGCCCGGCTTTTCTGGATGCCTGCGATGAGCTGGGCCTGCTGGTGTTCGTGGAGATGCCCGGCTGGCAGCACATCGGGGATGAAGCCTGGCAGGCCCAGGCATTGCAGAACTGCCGCGAGATGGTCTGCCAGTGCCGCAATCACCCCAGCGTGTTCCTGTGGGGCGTGCGGGTGAACGGCAGTTCCGACAACGAGGCCTTTTACAAGCGCACCAACGAGGCCGTCCATCGGCTGGACCCCACCCGCCCCACCGGCGGCGTGCGGATCGCCCGCAAGAGCCAGCTGCTCGAGGACGTTTATGCCTACAACGATTACTCCTATTCCGGCCGCGGCCCGGGCTGCGAGCCCCGGTCTGCCGTTACGCCCGATCTCCGCAAGGGCTACCTCATCAGCGAGTTCGGGGGCCAGCAGTTCCCGGCCAAAGCCTTTGACGACGAGCCGCACCGGCTGGCACAGGCTCTGCGCCACGCCGCCGTCCTCAACGATGCCATTGCCCAGCAGGGCGTGGCCGGTGCCCTTGGCTGGTGCATGGCCGATTACAACACCCACCGTGAGTTCGGCAGCGGCGACCGCATCTGCTACCACGGCGTGACGGACCTGTTCCGCAACCCGAAGCTCTCTGCCGCCGTCTACGCAAGCCAGAAAACGCCCCGCTCCCCTTCGGACGTGGTGTTCGAGGTCTCTTCCAGTATGGCGCTGGGTGACCACCCCGGCGGCTTTGCCGGGGCCTGCTGGGTGTTCACCAACGCCGAGAGCGTCCGGCTCTACCGCGGCAACGATTTCATTGCCGAGTTCAGCCCGGACCGCCGGGGCCGGTTCGCGGCGCTGCCCCATCCGCCCATCGAAGTGCAGGATTTCGTCGGCTCCCTGCTCGAAAAGTATGAGGGGCTGGACCCCATGGTCGCGCCGCAGGTGGCCGCCATCCTCAACGAGATGCGCCGGGACGCCATGGAGCTTTCGCCCCTGTCCCGGGCGCGGATGTACTCGCTGCGCCTGAGCTGGAACGAGCTGGTGCAGCTTTATTACAAATATATCGGTGTGCTGGGCAGCCCCGCCGCCGTTTACCGCTTCGAGGCCGTGTGGCATGGCCGGGCCGTCCGCACCGTCGTAAAGGAGCCGGTGCAGAGCGTCCGGCTGGAATGCACCGTCCACAATCCCATCCTGACCGACGGCCCCACCTGGGACTGTGCCGCCGTGAGCCTGCGGGCCATCGACCAGAACGGCAATCTCCTGCCCTACTGTGGTGAGGCCGTTCAGCTGAGCGTAGAGGGGCCGCTGCGCATCCTTGGCCCCAGCGTCGTCCCTCTGCGGGGCGGCATGGCAGGCACCTATCTCGCCACCACCGGCGAGGCCGGCCCGGCCAAGCTCCACTGCCGGATGGAGGGTGCCTTGGACACCGAAGTTTCCCTCACCATCCGCTGCCGGGAGG
>ENA-OQQW01001661-OQQW01001661.1-human-gut-metagenome-genome-assembly--contig:-NODE-1661-length-12506-cov-6.198619_pt1 | contig 12506 bp, 7 predicted proteins | sample MGYA00243234_ERZ505098 | MGnify/ENA primary metagenome ERZ505098 (study PRJEB26097, sample SAMN02712086) | human gut metagenome | biome: Gut microbiome | host: Homo sapiens | place: Denmark: Copenhagen... | reverse complement strand
ATGATGCTAAGATCTTCGAGAACGATCCATTTGCTAAGCTTGACCAGACAGGTGTCGGCAAACTTATGAAGATGGCTATCGAGCTTGGAAAACCGGTTAACCCGAAACTTCACGTAGGTATCTGCGGTGAGCACGGTGGAGATCCGTCTTCCGTAGAGTTCTGCAACGAGATCGGACTTGACTATGTATCCTGCTCACCGTTCCGTGTACCGATTGCTCGTCTTGCAGCAGCACAGGCAGCAATCGCTAAGAAGAACGCATAAGTAAGAATACATTTCAGGCTGAAGTTTCAGTCTGAGCATATATAAAGCTTCTGGCAGTCTGTAGAAATACAGATTGTCAGAGGCTTTTTTTTCTTTATGATATTTTTTGAAGTATTCCGACGGTTTACGAAAAATAGGATTCATGGTATCATGAAAGAAACAGGGCAGATAAAGCCGGAGGATAAGGAGAATTTTATGAATCAGGAATCACAGACACCTCATAAGAGACGTGTACGATATAAAGGAAAATATCCGAAGAAATTCGAGGAGAAATATAAAGAGCTTCAGCCTGAAAAGTATAAGGATACCATTGAACATGTGATCAGCAAGGGAAACACACCGGCTGGAATGCATATTTCCATTATGGTAAAAGAGATCATTGATTTTTTGGAGATTAGGCCGGGACAGGTTGGATTTGATGCTACACTTGGTTACGGTGGGCATACAAAGGCCATGCTGGAATGTCTGAGAGGTCAGGGACACATGTACGCCACGGATGTGGACCCGGAAGAATCTGCCAAGACAAGAAAACGTCTGGCAGAGCAGGGATTCGGAGAAGATATCCTGACAATTAAACTCCAGAATTTCTGCACCATTGATGAGATCGCAGAGGAAGTTGGAGGCTTTGATTTTATCCTTGCGGATCTTGGAGTTTCCTCTATGCAGATCGACAATCCGAAGAGAGGATTTTCTTTCAAAGTTGACGGACCGCTGGATCTGCGACTGAACCAGGAGAAGGGAATCAGCGCAGCAGAGCGCCTTGATAACATTTCCGAGGAAGAGCTTGCCGGAATGCTTTACGAGAATTCAGATGAGCCATACTGCGAAGAGCTGGCGAAAGCAATCACGGATGAGATTCGCAGAGGCAATCGCATCGATACAACAACAAAGCTTAGAAATGTCATCGAGAAGACTTTAGATTTCCTTCCAAATAATAAAGAAAAGAAGGACATTATCAAAAAGACTTGCCAGAGAACATTCCAGGCACTTCGTATTGATGTCAATAATGAGTTCGAAGTGCTGTATGAATTCATGGAGAAACTTCCGGGAGCATTGAAACCGGGCGGAAGAGTGGCAATTCTCACATTCCATTCCGGAGAGGACAAGCTTGTAAAGAAAGCACTCAAAGCAGGATATAAAGAAGGAATCTATTCCGAATATGCAAGGGATGTTGTGCGTCCGTCAGCGCAGGAATGTGCACAGAACGGAAGAGCAAGATCTACGAAGATGCGCTGGGCCGTGAAGGCGGAATAGTTGACTTCAATATAATGAAATGTTATAGTTAGTCAGAAATAATAGCGTTCGGTGCTGTTTGATCAGAGAATATATTTCCATATCCTGATCGAAACAGGTAAAAGGGAAACAGGTGCAAGACCTGTACGAACTCGTCACTGTGAGCAGAGATGCGGTCTTCTTAGAAATTAGATTTCAGAAGACCGCTCCTATACAGACAAGTGTGGAGAGTCCGCACATCCACTGGGAGACCGGGAAGGTGTTCTGTATAGAAGATTTGTAAGTCAGGAAACCTGCCGGCCGTTGGTGCGGGGAATATACGAATTCCAGATCACGAGTAATTGATTGTACCGAAAGAACCATTCTTACTGTTCGCATTACGTGTGACCAGCAATCATTCATTTGATTCAGGATAATTCTATCCATTTTCCGTATTTTATAATTCACAACTTAAGAGGAGACAAAAAAGAAATGAAAAATAAGAGCAGATGGCTTGCGCTTATGCTGACAGGTTCTATGGTGATTTCACCATTGTCTTATACAAGAACATATGCGGCAGAAAATGAGCAGCAGTATGAGACAAATTTACAGGAAACTGTTAAGGTGGAAGAAGCTGATCTAGATAAGAAACAAGATGAGAGTCAGACAGAAGACGCAGGAAATGTTAAAGAAGATAAAGGAAATGACGATTTAACAAAAGAAGATCAGACAGAGGAATCTGATAAAGTTGATAATTCTTCGGATAAATCAGATAATCAGAATTCAATCGAAGCAGAAACAAAACCAAATTTAGAGAATAACTCAGAAAATAACTCAGAAGAGAAAGATACAGAAACCACCGGGAAAAATCCAGGCACAACTGTCTCAGATCAGGTTGCGGACGAAAAAACTGATAACAAGGATACACAGATAAAAGATGAGACAGGCAAGTCAGAACCTTCTACGGATTCTAACGATTCTACGAATACTCCGGAACCGGAACTTCCGCCACTGCAGGAGGCACCTTCTGTAACTGGAGAATCTGTGAAAGTAGTAAAAGAAGACGCTGAAGAGTTCAAGATGTTCAAGGTCAGTGAATCAACAGTTGTTGAAAAGGATGGCGAACTTGATATTACGATCAAGACAAACAACACAGGATTTGATGCGCTATATCTTGGTTCAAAAGATGATTTGTTGAAGGCATCTGTTATAGAAGGAACAAAGGATGAAGAAGGTGCATGGACATTTCATTTCAATGTTCCGAAAGAAAAGGCAGGCCAGACAATTCCGGTATCTTTGAGAAAGTCAAAAGATCAGACCTGGTATGACAAACAGTACTTATGGATGTACATTCCGAATCCGGGAGAAACTTCAACACCGGATCCGGCACCAACGCCAACACCGACACCGGAAGCAACAGTAGCAAACGGAATCTACAGTATGGACGTAACTTCCAGTTCTTCCATGTTTAAAGTAGTGGATTGTATTCTGACAGCAAAAGACGGAAAAATGAGTGCCGTGCTTACATTAAGCGGAACCGGTTACGGCTATCTGTATATGGGAACAAAGGAAGAGGCTGCAAGCGCAGATCAGTCATCCTGGATTCCATATCAGGTGAATGAAGAAGGAAAATATACTTATACTGTTCCGGTAGAAGCGTTGGATAAGGAAATCGCAGTAGCAGCCTATTCCATTAAAAAAGGAATCTGGTATGACAGAACGCTGACTTTCCAGTCAGAGACAATGAAGAAGATTGCCGATCTTAATTCTACAGATTCTGAGAATAAAGGTGATTCCGGAAACAACGGAAACACAGGAAATTCCGGAACTACTGGTGGTTCCAGCAATACAGGTAATACAGGAACAAACAATTCTGCTTTCCCAGGCGGTTCTGTATCTGGAACTAATTCAGGAAAAACAGATGGAAATGATGGAAAAGCAGATAATGTATCGAAATACGAATCCGATACAAGTGGTTCTACTTCTCATGTAGACAGTGGAACAACACTGAAAGATGGTGTATATACTCCGGATCGTTTTACCTGGTCAGGTGGAACAGGTAAGGTTCAGATTACTTGTAATAAAGTGACGATCCAGAATGGACAGGCTTATGCAACGCTCGTGTTCAGCAGTGATCATTATCAGTATGTGAAAGCGAACGGAAATAAGTATTACACAACAAAGGGCGGCGGATCAGCGACAGCTGTTATCCCGGTTGCATTGAATCAGAACAATAAGATTATTGGAATGACAGATAAAATGTCTGTCGCACATGAGATAGAATATACGATTTTCATTTATCTTGCAGCGGCGAATGGAGGAACATCTGCAAACGGAACAGATGCTTCGACAAGCAGTAACCAGAAGCTGGATGAAAAAGCACCTGAAATCATAGGTTTGGAATATCAGTCAGAGACAAAGCTTGACTATGCAGAATATTTCAAGATTTATCATTATGATCAGGGGATTGTACTTCTTGAAATCGATATGACGAAGGACACAGCAAGAGACCCTGAAAAAGCAGAGAAAACAAAGTCTGAAAATGAGAAGTCTGCAGAAGATAAAGAGAAGTCTTCCAAGAAGAAAGTAGCTTCTGTTACGATCAATAGATCAGAAGATTCTAAGAACTCAGATGCAGAAAGCAAAGTAGATGCTTCTGTCGAGGAATCCGCAGCTTCGGATAACAATGGCACAAGTGAACAGGAACTGGCAGCAGAGCTTTACAAGGGAAATGTTGTGAAATATCTGATCGTTCCGGAGGATGTGGAAGTTCCGGTTGGTCTTGAGCAGGATATGATCATTGTGAAGAAACCTGTAGATCATACTTATGCAGAGTCTGATGAGATTCTGAATACGATGAAAGATCTCGATCTTCTTGACAATGTTGCGGCAGTTGGAATGAAGAGTAAAGACTGTACAGTATCCGAGATTGCTGATAAGATGAAAGCAAAAGACGGAGAGAAGAATGCTGAAGTTGCATATGCAGGAACAGCGGACAAGTTGAAACTGAAGAATTTTGTGAAGAGTGAAGTGAATCTTGCATTGTTTACAGGAGATATTCTTCCAAGAGAAGATTCTGAGGAAAATGCAGCGAAAGATACTGACAAAATAGCAGATAAAGACAGTAAAGATACAAAAGAGACTCTGACAGTAGAAGAGAAGACGGAACAGTTCGAAGAGCTGACAGAAAAGCTTGCAATGCTTGGTATTCCGGTTTTTGTTGATCGTTCTTCCGAGGAAAAGACAGAACTTGGAAAGCAGGAGTGGATCAAGGTTTACGGTGTTCTCTACGGATGTGAAGAGCTGACGAACGAGAAGTTTGATGCGGCAGTAGCAGCGGCAGAGAAATAGGAGAGAAAAATAGAATGAAGATAAGAAGATGCAGAATCACAGCGTTAATGCTTTCAGCTGCACTTCTGCTCGGAGGCTGCGGTTCTACCGCAGCCTCCGGTGGAAACAGCGGTAATAATTCAGCAGGTACAGATGTAACAAAGGATAAGACCAAAGATGCAGCCGACAAGACAAAAAAAGCACCGGAAATCGAAGGGCTTACCTATGAATCTACAATGGATCTGACTTACGCGACAGAATTCGATGTATACTATTATAAGGATGGATATAAGTTGATCGATGTCCATGAAGATAAGCAATATCTGATCGTTCCGGAAGGTGAAGAAGAACCGGAAAATCTGGCGGATGATATTGTTGTGATCCAGCAGCCGACAGAGAATATTTATATGGCGGCGACAGCATCCATGTCTCTGTTTGATGCAATCGGCGGAATTGACAAGGTGAAATTCTCCGGGCTTGAGGCTTCCGGCTGGTATGTAGAGAGTGCAAAGGAAGCAATGGAATCCGGAGCGATGACATTTGCGGGAAAATACAGCGAACCGGATTATGAGACTCTCGTTGACGGAGACTGTGATCTGGCAATCGAATCAACGATGATCCTTCATACACCGAAAGTACAGGAAATGATCGAAGATCTTGGGATTCCGGTATTTGTAGATTACTCCAGTTATGAGTCACATCCGCTTGGAAGAACCGAGTGGATCAAGCTTTATGGGGCGCTTCTGAATAAAGAGGAAGAAGCGGATACATTTTTTGACCAGCAGGCTCATGTAATCGAGGAACTGAAAGGCTTCGAGAACACGGAAAAGACGGTTGCTTATTTCTATGTGAGTACGGATGGTTCAATCGTTGTGAGAAAATCTGACGATTATATTCCGTCAATGATTGAAATCGCAGGTGGAAGATATGCGTTCAAAGATCTGAAGAATCCGGACAGTAACGCACCATCTGTTAAACTGACGATGGAGGAATTCTATGCGACTGCTGTAGATGCAGATTATCTGATCTACAACGGGACGATCGACGGACAGGTAAATAGTATCAGTGAGTTGGAAGCAAAGAATGAATTGTTCTCTGAATTCAAGGCGGTGAAAGACGGAAATGTCTGGTATACCGGAAAGAACTTATATCAGGCAACAGACACCGTCGGAGAGCTGATCAAAGATATGCATCTGATGCTGACAGACGGTGATGCATCTCAGATGACATTTCTTGAAAAGATGGAGTAGAAGAATGGAGCAGACAAGTTTTCATCAGGAAAATTTCAGACGGCGTACAAGATACACAGCGGTATTTCTGATTCTTGCAGCAGTATTTTGTGTTGTGACAGTGCTAAATATCAATACCGGAAATGTTCATATTCCGGTGCCTAAGATTTTGCGCATTCTCTTTCTGAAAGAAGGAGCGGCGACAGAGTACAATATTATATGGAAGATCCGTCTTCCGAGAATTCTGATGGCAGCGCTCCTTGGTGGTGCATTGTCTCTTTCAGGTTTTTTGCTGCAGACATTTTTTTCCAATCCTATTGCCGGACCTTTCGTTCTCGGAATTTCTTCCGGAGCGAAAATGGTCGTGGCACTTACAATGATCGTGTATTTGAAATATATCGGAAGATTTTCTTCGTATACACTGATTCTTGCAGCATTTATCGGGTCGCTGATCTCGACGGGATTTATCCTTCTGATGTCGAAAAAAGTGCAGCATATGGCGTCTCTTCTTGTCGGGGGGATCATGATCGGATATATCTGTTCGGCTATCACGGATTTTGTTGTGACATTTGCGGATGATTCTGATATTGTGAATCTGCACGGATGGTCACAGGGAAGTTTTTCCGGAATGAGCTGGAGCAATATTCGTGTGGCAGCAGTGGTTGTCGGACTTGCGGTGCTGTTTACATTTTTCCTGTCCAAACCAATCAGTGCATATCAATTGGGAGAAGCATATGCGCAGAGTATGGGAGTCAACATCAAGACATTTCGCGTGATTTTGATTTTGCTTTCCAGTATTCTGTCAGCGTGTGTGACAGCATTTGCGGGACCGATTTCTTTCGTGGGAATCGCAGTTCCGTTTCTTGCAAGGAAAGCATTTGGAACGTCAAAACCGATCGTGGTCATACCGGGAACGTTCTTTATGGGAGCTGTGTTCTGTATGATCTGTGATTTGATCGCACGAATGGCACTGGCACCGGTGGAATTGAATATCAGTACGGTGACTTCTATTCTGGGTGCACCGATCGTTATCTATATGATGATACCGAAGGGAGGAAGAAAATAAGATGGTAGATTATTATTTTCAAATGAAAGACCTGTCGGTAGGTTATAATGGAAACTCCCTGATCCGTGATATTAATATCGGGATCAACAAGGGGGAGATCGTGACTTTAATCGGGCCGAATGGTTCAGGAAAGTCAACGATTTTGAAAAGTATTACAAGACAGTTGAAAGTCGTTGGAGGGAATGTATTTTTTGACGATACTTCTCTTTTGAAACTGCCGTACAAAGAGCTTGCGTCTAAGATGGCGGTCGTGTTGACGGATCGGATCAAGACAGAGTTGATGACTTGTCATGATATTGTGGCGACCGGACGCTATCCTTACACAGGAAGACTTGGGATTCTGACGCAGGAAGATGAATGTCTGGTGGAAGAGGCGATGCAGGCGGTGCATGCGCAGGAACTCGGCAACCGTGATTTTAATGCGATTAGTGACGGACAGAAGCAGCGCGTTCTGCTGGCGAGAGCAATCTGTCAGGACCCGGATGTGATCGTTTTAGATGAGCCGACTTCATTCCTGGATGTAAAATATAAGTTGGAGCTGTTGTCTATCCTTGAGCGGATGGCAAGGCAGAAGAAGATTACGGTGATTATGTCTCTTCATGAAATCGATCTGGCACAGAAGATTTCAGATAAGATCATCTGTGTCAAAGGCGAGACGATTTCACATTACGGAAGCCCGGAAGAAGTATTTACAGAAGAAATCATTCGCGAATTGTATGGAATCAATAATGGATATTTTGACCCGCTTTTTGGAAGTATTGAACTTCCTGCGCCGGAGGGTGAGCCGGAAGTGTTCGTGATCTCTTCCGGCGGAACTGGAATCCCGGTTTATCGAAGACTTCAGAAGGAGCACATCCCGTTTGCGGCAGGTATTTTATATGAAAATGATATGGATTACCGGCTGGCAAGATTACTGGCAGCAGAAGTGATCACGGAAGAACCGTTTGAGGAGATTCGGGAAGAAACGCTTCAGAAAGCATTTGAGACAATAGGGAAATGTAAGCGTGTGATCAATGCCGGAGTGAAGATCGGAACATGGAATATAGGGATTGAGAGATTGCTTGAAAGAGCAGAAATAGAAGGGAAATTATAAAAACGTATAAAAATGAGCCGAGATAGCATTTTAAATGTGTTTAAAAAGCGCTGTCAACGCTCTTTTTTGTTGCTATTCATGATTGTGAATGGTAGAATAGAACAGTATAGGCTATAAAAAAGATGGGAAAATAGCAGTACAGACTGTTATGTGATGGGAGGCAATTTATGAGTAACAATGGACAATCAGCAAAGAGAGCAAGCTTCTCGGGTAAAATTGGATATGTGCTTGCTGTTGCAGGCTCAGCAGTCGGCCTGGGAAATATCTGGAGATTCCCGTATCTGGCTGCGAAATATGGAGGGGGAATCTTCCTTCTCGTTTATCTGATTCTGACCGTATCTTTTGGATATGTTCTGATCATGTCAGAGACAGCACTTGGAAGAATGACAAGAAAAAGTCCGGTTGGAGCTTTTCAGACATTTGGTAAGACAAAATCATTTAAGATCGGCGGATGGCTCAATGCAATAATCCCTATGCTGATCGTGCCGTATTATAGTTCGATCGGTGGCTGGGTTATCAAGTACCTTGCAGAGTATTTGAAAGGAAATGTGCAGACTGTTGCACAGGACGGATATTTTACAGAATTTATTTCAGATTCTTTTCAGGTAGAAGCATGGTTCATCGTGTTTTCTATTCTTGTATTCTGCGTTATCCTGGCAGGAGTTGAGAATGGTGTAGAGCGAGTATCTAAGATTATGATGCCAATCCTTGTTATCCTTGCGGTTATCGTAGCAATTTATTCTGTAACAAGACCGGGAGCAATTGAAGGTGTGAAGTATTTCCTGATTCCGAATCCAAAGCACTTCTCAGCAATGACGGTTGTTGCGGCAATGGGACAGATGTTCTACTCCCTGTCAATCGCGATGGGAATTTTGTATACATATGGTTCTTATATTGGTAAAGACGTTGATCTTGAGAAGAGTACAACACAGGTTGAGATTTTCGATACAGCAATCGCAATGCTCGCAGGACTTATGATCATTCCGGCTGTATTTGCATTCTCTGGTGGAAACCCGGACAATCTGCAGGCAGGACCATCTCTGATGTTCATCACACTTCCGAAGGTATTCGCAAGTATGGGCGTTGGAAGGCTGGCTGGTATCCTGTTCTTCATATTGGTACTTCTTGCAGCAGTGACAAGTGCAATCTCACTTCTGGAGACAAGCGTATCTACATTCCAGGATGAACTTCACTGGAGCAGACCGAAATGCTGTATCCTTATGGTTGCTGTTATGCTTATAATCGGAACCTTATCTTCTATGGGATATGGAGTACTGAGCTTTATTCAGATTTTCGGAATGGCATGTCTGGACTTCTTTGACTTCCTGACAAATTCAGTGATGATGCCACTTGCAGCACTTGCAACATGCTTCTTGATCGTTCGTACCGTTGGATTTGACAAGATTGCAAGGGAGATTGAGCAGTCATCTGCATTTAAGAGAAAGAAATTATACATGTTCTTTATGAAATATCTGGCACCGATCTGCCTGATTATTATATTATTAAGTTCTATTGCAAATGTATTGGGAATTATTTCTATGTAATGGAAAATGCTTGTTAAAATAGACAAGTAATCTTGCTGTAAATCTACCTGCATGGTATAATATAACTAGACTTGTAAAGTTTAGAAACAGTTCAGCCATACAACGAAGTGGTCATAAACTGACGGTCTTACGTTGTATGGCTGAATTGCAATAATTTTACATTTTAAGAAAATAATAGGAGTGATTAAGATGTATCAGGAAGAGTATAAGCGCTGGATGGCAGCAGACCTGGAAGACGCAGATCTGATGCCGGAGTTAACTAAAATCGAGGGAAATGATGACGAGATCAAGGAGCGTTTCGCAGTTGCGCTGAAGTTTGGAACAGCCGGACTTCGTGGTGTACTTGGAGCAGGAACAAACAGAATGAATATCTATGTTGTTCGTCAGGCTACACAGGGACTCGCTAACTGGGTAAAGACACAGGGCGGTACACAGACAGTAGCGATCAGCTACGACAGCCGACTCAAGAGTGATGTGTTTGCGAAGACAGCAGCAGGAGTTCTTGCAGCGAACGGAATTAAAGTAAGAATCTACGATGCTCTGATGCCAGTACCGGCACTTTCCTTTGCAACACGCTATTATAACTGTAACGCAGGTGTTATGGTAACAGCATCCCACAACCCGGCGAAGTATAACGGATATAAGGCATACGGACCGGATGGATGCCAGATGACAGATGATGCAGCAGCAATCGTATACGAAGAGATCCAGAAGACAGATGTACTTACAGGTGCGAAGTATATGTCTTTCGCTCAGGGAGTTGAAGAAGGTCTGATCCGTTTCGTAGGAGATGACTGTAAGGATGCACTGTATGAGGCAATCGAGTCCCGTCAGGTTCGTCCGGGTCTGTGCAAGAGTGCAGGACTGAAGCTTGTATACAGCCCACTGAATGGATCTGGATTAGTACCGGTAACACGTGTACTTAAAGACATCGGAATCACAGATGTAACAATCGTACCAGAGCAGGAGTACCCGAATGGATATTTCACAACATGCAGCTACCCGAACCCAGAGATCTTTGCAGCACTTGAGCTGGGACTGAATCTTGCGAAAGAGACAGGCGCAGACCTCATGCTTGCAACAGACCCAGATGCAGACCGTGTAGGAATCGCTATGAAGTGCCCGGACGGATCCTATGAGCTTGTTTCAGGAAATGAAGTCGGAGTTCTTCTTCTTGACTACATCGCAGCAGGACGTATCGAGAAAGGCACAATGCCTGAGAAACCGGTAGCAGTGAAATCTCTCGTATCTACACCACTTGCAGATGCAGTTGCAGAGCATTACGGAGTAGAACTTCGCAACGTACTGACAGGATTCAAGTGGATCGGAGATCAGATTGCGAACCTCGAGGCAGCAGGAGAAGTTGACCGTTTTATCTTCGGATTTGAAGAGAGCTACGGATACCTTGCAGGACCTTATGTACGTGATAAAGATGCAATCATCGGATCTATGCTGATCTGTGAGATGGCCGCTTACTATAGAAGTATCGGAAGTTCACTGAAACAGAGACTGGAAGAGATCTACGCACAGTACGGACGTTATCTCAACAAGATCGATAGCTTTGAATTCCCGGGACTGAGCGGAATGGATAAGATGTCAGGAATCATGGAAAATCTTCGTAAGAATCCTCTGGAAGAGATCGCAGGATACAAAGTAGCCAGCGTGATCGATTACGAGAAGACAGAAGAAACAGGACTTCCGAAGGCTAACGTACTTGTTTACAAACTGGAGAACAACGAGACAGTAATCGTTCGTCCATCCGGAACAGAGCCGAAGATCAAGATCTACTACACAACACTTGGTAAAGATCTTGCAGAGGCAGAAGCTGAGAAAGAGAAGCTTGCAGAAGCATTGAAACCTATTATGGAGTAATAGAAGATGGGAAAGGGGATCAGATATCTGGTCTCCTTTTTCACTGTCGTAAAAAAATAAGTAGTAAATATGTAGCATATATGTTAAAATCAATACATTACAGTAAAGTAATAAAGTGATTAGAGAACGAAACAGATGGAGGAATATTACGATGTATATAACATGTCTTGATGTAGAGGGAGTACTTGTACCGGAGATTTGGATTGCATTCGCAGAGGCGAGTGGAATTCCGGAACTCAAGAAGACAACAAGAGACGAACCTGACTATGATAAACTGATGAATTGGAGACTTGGAATTCTGAAAGAGCATGGTCTCGGACTGAAAGAGATCCAGGAGACAATCGCAAACATCGATCCGCTTCCGGGAGCGAGAGAGTTCTTAGATGAGCTCCGCACATTCAGCCAGGTAATCCTGATCAGTGATACATTTACACAGTTTGCCACACCGTTGATGGAGAAGCTGGGCTGGCCGACACTGTTCTGCAACAGTCTGGAAGTAGCTGAGGACGGCGAGATTACAGGATTCAAGATGCGCGTAGAGCAGTCTAAACTGAGTACTGTGAAAGCACTGCAGTCTATCGGATTCGACACGATCGCAAGCGGAGATTCCTACAATGACCTTGGCATGATCCAGGCAAGTAAGGCAGGATTCTTGTTCCGCAGCACAGAGCAGATCAAAGCAGATCATCCGGAACTTCCGGCATATGAGACTTATGATGAGCTTCTGACAGCAATTAAAGACGCGATGAAATAGAGGATGAAAATACGAAAAAGCATCTGCACAGCCTGAATTGGCCGGTTGCAGATGTTTTTTTATATGTTAGGAAAGTTCTTTCCTAACATATAAAAAAACGCTCCGCTTAGGATGCGCACTGCGGCGTACAAGGTAGGCGTCGC
>ENA-OQQW01001655-OQQW01001655.1-human-gut-metagenome-genome-assembly--contig:-NODE-1655-length-12530-cov-4.764569_pt1 | contig 12530 bp, 9 predicted proteins | sample MGYA00243234_ERZ505098 | MGnify/ENA primary metagenome ERZ505098 (study PRJEB26097, sample SAMN02712086) | human gut metagenome | biome: Gut microbiome | host: Homo sapiens | place: Denmark: Copenhagen... | reverse complement strand
GGTGGTCGCATAGTGCGCGGCCGGGTTTGCCGGGTTTACGAACTGACCCGGGATAAAGCTGTTCGGGGTCTCCTTCGCAAGCTCATCTGCCTTCGCGATCGCACCGGACATACCCTTTGCGCCCTCGGTCAGAACCAGCTCCGCGCCGTAAGCCTTGAGCATATTGCGGCGCTCGATGGACATGGTCTCGGGCATGGTGAGGATGATGCGGTAGCCGCGGGCCGCCGCGACAGCCGCCAGACCGATGCCGGTGTTGCCGGAGGTCGGCTCGATGATGGTAGCGCCCGGCTTGAGTGCGCCGGAAGCCTCAGCCTCGTTGATCATGGCGTTTGCGATACGGTCCTTGACCGAGCCGGCCGGATTGAAGTATTCGAGTTTTGCAAGGATGGTGGCGTTGGCGCCGACTTTCTCTGCGAATTTTTCAGCTGCGTACAGCGGAGTGTTGCCGATCAGATCAGCAAAGCTCTTTTTAATATCAGACATGGGGTTTTACCGCCTTTCAGAAGTTCAGAAATAGTCAATTTATGCTTGGATAAGAGATGCAGTACCGAAAAATCAGTTTCGACATCGGCACATTCGCGAGAGTATCACAGCTTCATGCCGCCTTTCTATATCTCAGTATTCATAGGTGTTTTCTATGAATTGAGGATACACCTATTTCTCCTGTTTGTCAATAGGGATTTTAGAAAAAATTTCGGACTGTCGAAGAGAAGCCAATTTCCATAGCGAAACAGCGTGCGTTCACCTCGGTTTTGATACTTTCGGACGACTCGTGTTCTGCGTTCGTCAGAACACAGGCTTGTCGGAAAAACGAAGTTTTTCGACAGAAAAAGACCGCCTTTCGGCGGTCTTTTCTCATTAAAATTTACAGCTTTGCGAGCTCCGCTGCGATCAGTTTGTTGATGATCTGCGGATTGCCCTGACCCTTGGAGGCCTTCATGCACTGGCCTACGAGGAAGCCGGTGACGTTCTTGCCTGCCTTGAAGTCGGCAACAGCCTTCTCGTTCTTCGCGAGAACGTCCTGTACGATGGCGAGGATCGCGCCCTCGTCGGAAACCTGCTTGAGGCCCATGCGCTCAACGATGGCCTCAACGGTCTCGTCGGTCTCGAACATGGAGGGCAGAACCTTCTTGCCGGCGTTGCCGGAGATGGTGCCCGCCTCGATGAGCTTGACCAGAGCGACCAGCTTGTCTGCGGTCATCTTGGTGTCCTTGAGGCTGACAGCCTTGTCGTTCAGGTACTTGGAGATGTCGGACAGGATCCAGTTTGCAGCAGCCTTGGGCTTGACCTGCTTTGCCGCAGCGTCGAGCAGCTCGGCCTTCTCGAAGCTGTCCGAGATCAGACGCGCTTCCATCGCGGTCATGCCGTACTCGTTCAGATAACGCTCGTAACGGGTGATCGGCAGCTCCGGAACCTCGCTCTCGATCTGCTTCATCCACTCGTCGGAGATCTCGACGGCGATCAGATCCGGGTCCGGGAAGTAACGGTAGTCCTGCGCATCCTCCTTGGTACGCATGACGGTGTTCTTCAGCTTCACATCATCCCAGCGGCGGGTCTCCTGCTGGATTTCGCCGCCGTTCTCAACGACCTCGATCTGACGCGCGATTTCGTAGTCGATCGCACGGACTGCGCCGGAGAAGGTGTTGATGTTCTTCATCTCGACACGGGTGCCCAGCTCGGTGGTGCCCTCCGGACGGATGGAGACGTTGACGTCGCAGCGGATGGAGCCTTCCTCCATCTTGCAGTCGCAGATGTCGAGGTAGGACAGGGTGGTCTTGATCATTTCGAGGAATTCCTTCGCCTCGGCAGAGGAATGCAGGTCGGGGCGGGTTACCATCTCGATCAGCGGCACGCCGCAGCGGTTGAAGTCGACGATGGTGCCGTCGATCTCGTCGTGCAGCAGCTTGCCTGCGTCCTCCTCGAAGTGGATGCGCTCGAGACGGCAGGAGTGCTTTACGCCGTCGACATAGAAGAATACCTCGCCGTTCTCGCAGATCGGCACATCAAACTGAGAGATCTGATATGCCTTGGGCAGGTCGGGGTAAAAATAGTTCTTGCGGTCCGCCTTGCAGAGCTGGTTGACCGTGCAGCCGGTCGCCTTGCCCATCTTGGCGGCATAGTGTACTACCTGCTTGTTGAGGACCGGCAGTGCGCCCGGCATACCGGTGCAGACCGGGCAGGTATGGGTGTTGATCGGTGCGCCGAAGCCCGTGGAGCACGAGCAGTAGATCTTGCTCTTGGTGGACAGCTCCGCGTGCACTTCCAGACCGATGACAGCTTCGTATTTCATGTTTGTCTTCCTCCCTTACAGTGCCGCGATGATGTTCTTGAGGCCGGAAGCCTGCTCGAAGGCCAGACCTGCGTTGAGCAGGGTCTGCTCGCCGAAACGCGGGCCGATGAGCTGCATGCCGACCGGCATATGATTCTCGTCAAAGCCGCACGGCTGAACCAGACCCGGCAGACCGGCGATGTTGACGGAAACCGTGCAGATGTCGCCTGCGTACATCTCGAGCGGATTGGTCGTTTTGGAGCCGATCTCGTAGGCGGTGGTCGGCGCGACCGGCGTCAGGATGACGTCGCACTTCTCGAATGCGTTTGCAAACTCCTCGCGGATCTTGCGCTGAGCGGCGCGCGCCTTCTTGTAGTAGGCGTCGTAGTAGCCGGAGGACAGCACATAGGTGCCGAGCATGATGCGGCGCTGTACCTCGGCGCCGAAGCCCTCGGAACGGCTCTTGGTATACAGCTCGGTGATGTCGTCGCCTGCGTTCGGGGTGCGGTAGCCGTACTTTACGCCGTCGAAGCGGGCGAGGTTGGAAGAAGCCTCGGCAGAGGACAGAATGTAGTAGATCGGCAGTGCGTACTCTACGAGCGGCAGCGAGATCTCGAATACCTCCGCGCCGAGCGCCTTGTACGCCTCGGCAGCCGCCATGACGTTCTTGCGGACCGCGTCAGAGATGCCCTCACCGAAATACTCCTTCGGCAGACCGATCTTGAGGCCCTTGACGTCAGCATTCAGGTTTGCGCGCAGGGAGCCCTCGAACGGGGTCTTGACCGAGGTGGAGTCATGCAGCGGGTCGTGGCCGGTAACGGCGTCGAGCAGCATCGCAGCGTCCTCGATGGAGCGGCCGAACGGACCGATCTGGTCGAGGGAGGATGCGAACGCGATCAGACCGTAACGGGAAACCGCGCCGTAGGTCGGCTTGAGGCCGACAACGCCGCAGAAGGACGCCGGCTGACGGATGGAGCCTCCGGTATCCGAGCCGAGGGCGAGCGGCGCTTCGCCTGCCGCAACGACAGCGGCGGAACCGCCGGACGAGCCGCCCGGTACGCGGTCGAGGCCGTGCGGGTTGTGCGTCGGGTGTGCTGCCGAATTCTCGCAGGAGGAGCCCATCGCGAACTCGTCCATGTTTGCCTTGCCGGTGATAACAGCGTCAGCAGCGGTCAGCTTCTCGATGACGGTCGCGTTGTACGGCGGATTGAAGTTATAAAGCATCTTGGACGCGCAGGTGGTCAGCGTGCCCTTGGTGCAGATATTGTCCTTGATGGCGATCGGGATGCCGGCCAGAGCGGAAAGCGTATCGCCTGCTGCGCGCTTCCTGTCAACAGCCTCTGCCTGCGCGAGTGCTGCTTCCTCGGTTACGGTAACGTAGCCCTGAACCTTGTCCTCTACCGCCTTCGTGCGTGCAAAAACGTCCTTTGCCAGCTCTACTGCGGAGATCTCCTTTTTGCCGAGCAGTTCGGACAGCTCGGACGCGGTTTTCTCATAAAGTGCCATTTGTTCTGTCCCCTCCTTACTCGACAACACGCGGAACTGCCACGCCGCCGCACTGGAAGTCCGGTGCGTTCGGCTCGATCAGCTTGTCCGGCGTGTATTCCTGAATGACCTCGTCCTCGTGGAACGCATTCTTGCGCTCGGTGTTGATGACATCGGTGATGTCGCCGAGATCAAGCTCTGCGAGCTTGTCTACCATTGCGACGATGCCCTGCATGTCGTCCGCCAGACGGTCAAAGATGCCGCCCGTCGAGTCCAGACGTGCCAGAGACGCGATGTGCTCAATTTCTTTTCTGGAAATTGCCATGTCTGTTTCCTCCTGTTTATCTGTAAAATCTTTTGGATGCGTTTATCGTTTATCGAACAGCCTCCGGCTGCTCGTTTTCGGTGATCATCTGCCGGAATTCCTCCTCGGTCAGAACCGGAATGCCGAGCTCCGCCGCCTTTTGCAGCTTGCTGCCTGCGTTCTCGCCTGCGACAACATAGCTCGTCTTTTTCGAGACCGAGCCTGCGGCCTTGCCGCCGAGCGACTCGATGAGGTCGTTGATCTCCTTGCGCGTGTACAGCGTCAGACTGCCGGTCGCGACGATGGTCTTTCCGGCGAGCAGGTCGCTCTTCGCGGTCTTTTCGCCGATGAAGTTGACCCCGTGCGCACGCAGCTTCTCGATGAGCGTGTGCGACTGCGGCAGGGCGCGCCATGCGGCGATGCTCTCCGCGGTGGTCTGGCCGATGTCGCGGATCTCGGTCATCTCCTCGACCGGCGCGGTCAGCAGCGCATCGAGCGAGCCGAAGTGGTCGCTGAGGATACGGCCTGCCTTCTGGCCGACGTGGCGGATGCCGAACGCGAACAGCAGCCGCGACAGATCGCGTGTTTTGCTCGCTTCGATCGAGCAGACGAGGTTGTTCGCCCAGGTATCCACCTTTTTGCCGAGCGGCAAAAGCTGCTCGACCGTCAGGTCGTACAGATCGGCGGCGGACTTCACCAGTCCGGCATCGATGAGTTTTTGCAGGTTGCCCTCGCCGCAGCCGTCGATGTCCATCGCGTCGCGGGACGCGAAGTGCATCAGGTTGCGCAGCAGCTGCGCCGGGCAGGAAGCGCTCGTGCAGCGGATGGCAGCCTCGTCCTCGTCATCATAGACCGGTGCGCCGCAGACCGGGCAGAACTTCGGGAACTCATACGGCACGGAATCCAGCGGACGCCGATCCTTTTCCACGCCGATGATCTCCGGAATGATCTCGCCCGCCTTGCGCACGGAAACGATGTCACCCACGCGCGCGTCGAGCTGTCGGATGAAATCGCGGTTATGCAGTGTCGCGCGGGAGACCGACGTACCGGCGAGCCGCACCGGCTCGAGCACGGCGTTCGGCGTGAGCACGCCGGTTCGGCCGACCGTGATGACGATGTCCTTCAGGAGCGTCTGCTTGACCTCGGGCGGATACTTGTACGCCGCCGCCCATCGCGGGAATTTCGCGGTCGAGCCGAGCGTTTCACGCTGCGCGAAGGAATTGACCTTGACGACTGCGCCGTCGATGTCGAAATCCAGCTCGCCGCGCGTCTCGCCCATGTTCTCGATCTCATGCTGTACGTCCTTCGGGTCGGTGTAGACCGGATAGCGCGGACTTGTCGGAAAGCCGAGGCTTTTCAGATAGTCGAGCGCCTGCACATGGCTCTCCATCGGCAGCTCGTCGCTGTTCTGGATGTTGAAGCAGAAGATCGAGAGCTTTCTTTCCCGCGTGATCCTGCTGTCCTTCTGGCGCAGAGAGCCTGCGGCCGCGTTGCGCGGATTGGCGAGCAGCGGCTTTTCGTGCAGCTCGAGCTCGGCGTTCAGCGCGTCGAACACGGACTTTTTCATATAGACCTCACCGCGCACGATGAGATGCGGCGGCGCGTTTTCCAGCTTTTTCGGAATGTCCTTGATGGTCCTGAGGTTTTTCGTGACGTCCTCACCGACCTGACCGTCGCCGCGCGTCGCGCCGCGCACGAACTCGCCGTCGACGTACTCGAGCGCGACCGAAAGGCCGTCGATCTTGTATTCGACAACGTACTCCGCGCTTCCGACCGTGTTTTCCACGCGCGTGTAGAACTCGCCGAGCTCGTCGAACGAGAACACATCCTGCAAGCTCTCGAGCGGATAGGCGTGCGTCACCTTGGCGAAGCGTCCGCTCGCCGTGCCGCCGACGCGCTGCGTCGGGGAATCTGCATCCGCCAGCTCGGGGTGCTCCTTCTCGAGCGCACGCAGCTCACGCTGCATCATGTCGTACTCGTAATCCGAAATTTCGGGCGCGTCGTCGTCATAGTATTTTTCGTTATGATACCGCAGCTGCTCGCGCAGTGCGGCGATCTGTTCACGTGCGTCCATAGTTAAACTCCTTTGGTGTGCAGAAAATTTCCACACAGATTTAGTATACCAAAGATTTACCCGTTTTTGAAGTCTTATTTTCGGATTTTTCGGATTTCATTCCGACGAGCCGTCGCGCACCTCCCCGAGCAGGCCCTCGCCGGCCGAGCCGATGTAGGCATAGCGCTCGGGCACAGTGCCGACGATGACCGTATCCGTGACCGGAAAGGTCGAGACGATCTCACGGTCCTCGCCGCCGAAGGGCGTGAGGATGCGGAACCCGGCATGGAACTCGATCAGGATGCAGTGGCGCGTCTGGTTGATGCCGGCGGCGGAAAAGCTGCTGACAAATTCCGCCTCCATCTGCGTCAGCCCGGCCAGCCCGAAATGCAGGCTCGGCCCTCTGCCGGAGAAAAAGCGCGGCGCGAGCACCGAGCCGAGCGGTACCTCGATCACCGTCTGCTCGAACTCGTCGAGGCGGTCGTACAGACCGTTCACGAGCCGCGACTTGATGCGGCCGATGGCGACGACATCGGTGCGCAGCGCGGTGACATGGCGTTCACTGTCGTAGTCGAGCTGCACGAGCGACGCATAGCGCTCGGGATGGGCGTAGACCTCGTCCTCCATCAGGCTGCCGATCTCCATCAGCGCGTTGTCCTCGCACTCGTTGATGGCGTATTCGAGGAAGATCCGGTGAAGATGCGCGGCAAAGAGGACGATACCGGCCGCCAGCGGCAGCGCGAGCAGCAGCGCCGCCCAGCGTTTTGCACATTTTCTCCTGCGCCGCATCCTATCCCCTCCTCAGGAGAGCCTATGCGGCAGACGCAGCTTTATGACGCCGCTCCCAAAGCAAAAAGAAGCACCCGTACAGATGTACAGGTGCCTCCTTGCATTTGCGGTTTAGGAAGAGAGGATTAGTCCTCGTAGTCCTCGCCGTCCTCGAGCAGAGCACGGATAGACAGGGAAACCTTCTTCTTCTCGTCGTTGATGTCGATGATCTTAGCCTCGACAACCTGGCCAACCTCGAGAGCGTCTTCCGGCTTAGCGATGCGGTGATCCGCGATCTGGGAGATGTGGATCAGGCCGTCAACGCCCGGTACGATCTCAGCGAATGCGCCGAACGGCATGAACTTGAGGATCTTAACCTCAGCAACAGAGCCGATGTCGTACTTGGACTTGAATACGTTCCACGGATTGTCCTCCTCGCGCTTGTAGCCGAGGGAGATCTTCTTGTTCTCCTTGTCCAGACCGATTACGAATACCTTGACCTTGTCGCCAACGGAAACGACCTCGGACGGGTGCTTGATGCGGCCCCAGGACAGCTCGGAGATGTGTACCATGCCGTCTACGCCGCCGATGTCTACAAATGCGCCGTAGGAGGTCAGGGACTTGACAACACCGTCGTACTCGTTGCCGATCTCGATGGTGTTCCAGATCTGCTCAGCAGCAGCCTTGCGAGCCTCCTGCTGGATCTGACGGATAGAACCAACAACGCGCTTGCGCTGACGGTTGATCTCGGTGATATAGAAGGACTGCTTGGTCTTTACCAGCGGGCTCATCGGCTGATCCTTCGGAACGCCGGTCTGAGAAGCCGGGATGAATACGCGAACGCCGTATGCAGTTGCAACGACACCGCCGCGGTTCTCCTCTACGATGGTGCCCTCAACAACGGTGTGCTCCTCGTATGCCTTCTCTACGGTCTCCCAGCCCTTGAGCTGGTCTACGCGCTTCTTGGACAGGGTAACAGTGCCCTCGCCGTCATTTACGCGGACAACAACAGCCTCGATCTCGTCGCCAACGTGGATGTTAGCTGCGACATCGTAGTTCGGGTCATCGGACAGCTCGCTCAGCGGGATATACGCAGTGTGCTTAACGCCCAGATCGACCTGTACGTCGTTGTTGGAAATGCCTACAACGGTGCCGGTTACCTTTTCTCCATTATTTAAAGTCTTGAAGGACTCTTCCAGCATTGCTGCAAAGTCCTCGCCGTTTTCAATCTTGATTTCATCGCTCATCATGTTACTGACCTCCTTAATTATCCATGCCGGTGTAGAAGCTCCTGCTGTGATGCCAATATTTCCGGTCCGGAGAAGCTCCTGCGTAGTAAGCTCCGCGGCATCCTCGATATAAAGCACGTTGCGGCACAGCGAACGGCTGATCTCATAGAGCCGTTTCGTGTTAGAACTTTTTCTGTCGCCGATCACGATCATTTGATCGGACGCACCGGCAAGCAGACGAGCCTCCGACTGACGCTCATCCGTCGCTTTACATATTGTATCAAAAATTTTGAGGTTTGTACACCTTTTTTTTAGGATAGACACAGAAATATTCCAGATCGCCCGGTTTACCGTGGTCTGGGCAACAAGGGAGACCGGCCGCGACGCGGGCTCCAGTGCGTCCGCAAACGTCTGCGCTGCCTGTTCTCCGTCTATGACCACGCTCTCGCTGCACCAGCCGCGTATGCCCTCTACCTCGGGGTGGCCCTCCTTGCCGAGGATGAGGACGAGGCGTCCGTCCCTGCTCTCGCGGTCGACGATCCTGTGTATCTTCTGCACGAACGGACAGGTCGCGTCATAAATTTCGCAGTTTTTCTGCCGGAATGCGTCGTAGACCGACCGCGCCACGCCGTGCGCGCGAATGAGCACCCGCTCGCCGTCCGGGATCCCGTCCAGCGTCTGTGCGGTGTGCACGCCCATCTTTTCCAGACGCGCGATCTCGTGCATATTATGGATGATCTCGCCGTAGGCGTAGATCTCGCCACCCTGCCTTGTCTGCTGCTCGGCCAGATCGACCGCGCGGCGCACGCCGAAGCAGAATCCGGCGGTTTTCGCTACCGTAACGCTCATGCCTTCTCCTTCAGCGCGTAGATGCGGCGGAGGATGTCATCTGCGAGCGCACCGTACTCCTTCGTTTTCGGGTCGGGCGTGAACGCCTCGCCGATGACGACGGTCGCCCGGCACCGAAAGCCCTTGCCCTCGGTGATGTACATGGGCAGGATAGGCGCGCGGCTCTTGACCGCGAGCATGGCGGCTCCCTTCTTGGTCTCGCCCTCGGCCGCGCCGCGCGTGCCCTGCGGGAAGATGATGAGCTTCTGGCCGGCCTTCACGCTCGAAAGCGCGGTCTTGATTGCGGTGATGTCCGCGCCTTCGCGGTCGACCGGGAACGCGCCAAGCGCCGCGATCAGCCATGCGAACAGCTTATTGCCCTGGAACAGCTCCTTTTTCGCCATCAGGCGCAGCGGCGTCCTGTGACTGAGTGCGACCGCTGCGAACGGGGGGTCGGACAGCTGGATATGGTTCGGGCAGACGACACAGCCGCCCTCGGGGATGTTCTCGCGGCCGATGATGCGGTAGCCGAAGTAAATATGGAACGCAAGGGCTACGAACGGCACGACAAGCCACTGAAACCAGCGGTGATACTTGAATTTCATTTGTTCTCCTCCGTTTTTTCACGAATGATGCGCAGAACGGACGCGATGCTCTCCTCGAGGGTAAGCGCGCTCGTGTCGAGCAGCACGGCGTCCTCCGCCTGCCGCAGCGGCGCGATGGCGCGGTTCATGTCCTGACGGTCGCGCTCGTTGATGTCGTGCAGCACGCTCTCCATCGTGACCTGCTGTCCCTTCTCGGCAAGCTCCTTATAGCGGCGCTCCGCGCGCGACTCAGCCGATGCGGTGAGAAAGATCTTGACCGGCGCGTCGGGCAGGATGACCGTGCCGATGTCGCGGCCGTCCATCAGAATATTTCCGTTTTTCGCCATGTCGCGCTGGGTGTTCAGCAGAAATTCGCGCACCTCGGGCACGGCAGACACGCGGGAGGCATAATAGGCGATCTCCGGCGTGCGGATCTCGCTCGAAACGTCCTCGCCGTTCAGCAGCACATGCTGCGCGCCGTTTTCATAGGTGATGCCGACGCGGATGTCCGGCAGGACCGACCTGATGCCCTCGGTATCCTCGCCGGAAATGCCCCTGCGGCAGACCGCGAGACCGATGGTGCGGTACATCGCGCCCGTATCGACATAGACATAGCCAAGCTGCGCCGCCGCGGCGCGCGCCACGGTGGATTTTCCGGCGCCCGAGGGGCCGTCGATCGCAACAGAAACGTATTTCATGCTTATTCCTCCTCCTGTGCGGCGGACAGACCGGCCAGACGGCCGGTAGACCACGCGATTTGCAGATTAAAGCCGCCGGTGTAGGCGTCGACGTCGAGCACCTCGCCCGCGAAGTACAGGCCGCTGCATTTTTTCGACTCCATGGTCTTGGGGCTGACCTCGCGCACGGACACGCCGCCCGTGGTGACGATGGCCTCGGCGATCGGCCGCTTGCCCGAGATCTCGACCGGGAAAGCTTTGAGCACGCGCAGCAGCGAGGCGCGCTGCTTTTTCGTGATGGTGTTCACCTTTTCACGCGGATCGATGCCGCTTTTTTCGATGACTGCTGGGATGAGCTTGCGCGGCAGCAGCTCGCCGAGCGCGTTGATGAAGTCGCTGTTCTTGTGCTTGTCGAAGTCGGCGAGCAGACGCCGGTCGAGCGTTTTCTCGTCGAGCGCCGGCTTGAGGTCGATCTCGACACGGTAGCTTTTGCTGCCGAAATGGCGCATATGTGCGCTCGCCGACAGCACGAGCGGACCGGAAAGGCCGAAATGCGTGAACAGCATCTCGCCGAAGTCTGTATAGATCTTTTTCTCGTTTTCAAAGACGGTCAGCTGCACGTTGCGCAGGCTGAGTCCCATGAGCGAGCGGCAGGTCTCGCCGCTCTCGACGAGCGGCACGAGCGACGGGTTCGCCGGGACAACGGTATGCCCTGCCTCACGCGCGAAGCGGTAGCCGTCGCCGGTCGAGCCGGTCTGCGGATAGGACGCGCCGCCGGTCGCAACGATCACGCGATCCGCCAGGCAGGTCTTCTTCCCCGCCCGAACGCCGGTCACGCGGCCGTCCTGCATGACAAGGTCGCTCACGCTCGCGTGAACGATGCTCACGCCCGTGCGCCTGACCCAGAGGAACAGCGCGTCGATGATGTCGGAAGCCCTGTCCGACACCGGGAACACGCGGTTTCCGCGCTCAGTCTTGAGCGCGACGCCCTTCTCCTCAAAAAACGCCTTCACGTCCGCCGGCGAAAACGCGCCGAGCGCGGAATAGAGAAAGCGCGGATTGACCGGCACGTTGCGCAGCACCTCCTGCGCGTCGCAGTCGTTGCAGACGTTGCAGCGTCCCTTGCCGGTTATGAATAATTTTCGTCCGACCTTTTCATTGGTCTCGAACAGGGTGACGTTCGCGCCCTGCTCTGCGGCGGTTCCCGCCGCCATGAGTCCGGCCGCGCCGCCGCCGATGACAATGATGTTCAATTTGTATCGTCCTCCGGCTTTTCGTATACGTCGTATTTCTCCCAGATGCTCTCGAGCTTGTTGAACGTGTGCTCGATCTCGTCGCGGCGGCTCATGCCGACGGCAACGATGAGCGCGTTGATGACCGAGAGCGGCGCCACGAGCGAGTCGACGAAGCTCGCCATGTCGCTGCGCGCGAGCAGCAGATGGTCTGCCACGCGGGCGAGCGGCGAGAGCTGACTGTCGGTCAGCGCGATGACCTTCGCGCCGCGGTCGCGCGCGTACTGCATCGCGCTCAGCGTGCGCTTGGAGTAGCGCGGGAACGAGATGCCGAACAGAACGTCGCCCGGACCGACGCGCAGCACCTGCTCGAAGATCTCGCTGACGCTGTTCGTGTGCACGAGCGTGACATTATCGAACAGAAGATTGAAATAAAAGCCGAGGAAGTTCGCGAGCGCACTGGACGAGCGCACACCGAGTATGTAGATGCGGTGCGCCCCCGTGAGCGCGTCGACAGCGCCCTGAAAGGCGTCGCGGTCGATCTCGTCGAGCGTCTGGCGGATCATGTCGGTGTCCGCGTGCAGCACGGTGCGCAGCACGTCGCGGCCTCCCAGCCGGTCGCTCGAGACCTCCATGCGCTGCACCGAGGTCAGCTTGTTGCGGATCATCTCCTGAAGAGCGCGCTGAAGGTGGGGGTAGCCGTCGTAGCCCAGCTCGGTCGCAAAGCGCACGACCGTGCTTTCACTCACGCCGACAGTCACACCCAGACGGCTCGCGGTCATGAACGCAGCCTTGTCGTAGTGCTCTAAGATAAAACGCGCGATCTGCTTCTGACCCTTGGAAAAGCCGGGCAGCTCGCTTTGAATTTTTGTGATCAGGTCATTCATTATACTCTCTCCTGCATTGCATTCTCTGCATACATTCCTGCATTTGCACGATACTATTGTAAGTGAACCTGCAAAAAAATGCAAGAGCATATGGGTGCAAATTGCAAAAAGGCAGGGATTTCCTTAGAAGATCAGAGGTTCTCCTGCACATCGGCAGCGATGTCCTGCAGATACGCAATCTCGTCATTCGTCAGCTCGCGCCATGCGCCGCTCT
>ENA-OQQW01001652-OQQW01001652.1-human-gut-metagenome-genome-assembly--contig:-NODE-1652-length-12555-cov-11.278080_pt1 | contig 12555 bp, 9 predicted proteins | sample MGYA00243234_ERZ505098 | MGnify/ENA primary metagenome ERZ505098 (study PRJEB26097, sample SAMN02712086) | human gut metagenome | biome: Gut microbiome | host: Homo sapiens | place: Denmark... | reverse complement strand
TATAAATATAATAAGGTGTAAAGGCTTTACATAAACAGAGGGAAATATTATCCTATGTTTAGAGTAACCTACGGAAAGGGCTTCCCTTACTGATAATATTGCTGCGGCACAGGCTGCTGTAGAGGAGTAAATCTCTTCTGAAAGAAGATTGTACGATTAATGATTAGATAATTAGAGGAAAGTGTTTCGTAATGAAGCGCTTTCCTCTTTTTCGTCTTTTTTAGGTTAAATTTCGAAAGAAAATGAGCAAATCATTTGCAAGTTACATTTATTTTCCGTAATTTTGTCGGAAAATAGAGAAATATGACTGCAAGAGAAGATAGAGAAAAGGAAAAATTTACCAAGGAAACTGTAGTAAAGTATTTCTTTGATATGAGTAAATCCACCTATACTATTATGGTTTTAGGTGGGTTGGCTGCATTATTTGGTATAGTTGAGACTAATGAAAGCGGTACCATAAGTGCCATTTTGTTGGGCATAGTGTTGTCTGCAGTCTTATCAATTATTGGTTATGTAATTTCTAAACGTTAAGAGTATGAATACATTGGCTTTAACTTTTGCAATATGCTTGGTTCCTGCAACAGCATTTTTGATATGGCTCTTTACTCCTTGGGGAAAGAAGTGGTCGAAGGAATTGTAGTGATGAAGAAGATAAAATATATATTATGTGCTTGCCTGATGATGGCAAGTATGGGCATGGAAGCCAAGTCGATGAAGGACTTGCTGGTTTCGATGCCCGATTCTGTTGTGCCTTATCTCAACCACAACCTGCGGCTGGAATTTGCTGAGCTGCAGGAGATGGGAGTGAAGGCGGAAGTGAAGAATCTGTTAGGCGAAACGAGTGTGATGGATACGCTGACTGCTGATTTCGTTCAGTTGAGAACGAGTAAGAGCGCTATTTTGCAGATGAAGAAACTGCCATCGGCTAACGGCGATTCGCTGCTTTGCGTGGTGAAGACTTTTGCCGGAGTAGAGAAGGAGAGTGAACTCTATCTCTTTAATCAGGATTGGCAAGAGCAGGATGCCAGCAGGATTTTCGATGGGAAATCTTTGCAGCAACTGGCTTCCGGTCTTGTTGTCAAACCCGATACGATGAGCGAGGCTAAGTTTGAGGAACTCAAGGGGAAAATTGAACTCAAAATCGTGAGTGCTCTGCTCCTGCAACATGAAAACAGCCTCGTAGTGCGCTTGGCTTTACCTTTCGTGTCTGCTGACGATAAGAAGGCTATAAATGCAATAAAAGTGCAAAGAAAATATAATTGGAATGGTAAAACTTTTAAGGAGAGTTAAATTCTTGAAGTTTTTTGCTATAAACTATTGTAGGTTACAAGATTATTTGTACCTTTGCATCGTGTTTTTCATGGTATTAGATTATTAAGGTTAATAAAAGATTGGTTGTCGTGAGACAATCAATTTTTTTTTGTCCCTATCTGAAGGCATTAGCCTCTTGTCTTACCCATCGGCTGGAGACCGTTGGTTCAGACCGCAGGGCGATGTTTAGAAGATAACCATTCCGATGATACCGCAGATGAAAAGCAGCAGGATAGGGTTGGTCTTTCTGAATTTTGTGAAGTAGAAAGCAGCCAGAAACAGCACGATGCTTGCTCCGAAGACAAACGGATTGTCGGTTGGTGATCCGAAGTTCTCTTTATTCATCAGGAGAACGGCGGCAGCAGCTATCAGTCCGATGATGGCAGGGCGGAGTCCCGCAAAGATATCCTTTACGATTTTAGAATCCTTGTGCGTAATCAGATAGCGGCTGATGAGAATCATGATGATGAAAGGCAGTCACATGATGGAGAGCGAAGCCAATACCGAACCCAGACAGGCTGCCCAAGTAGGATAGCCGTCGTGAAGGCAGGCGGTATAACCTACGTAGGTGGCACAGTTGATTCCGATAGGTCCCGGTGTAGACTGGCTGATAGCCACAATATCCGTAAACTCAGCATTGGTAAGCCAATGGTTCTTCACTACCGTCTCGTTGTGGATGAGCGAAAGCATCGCATATCCGCCACCAAAATTAAATGTACCAATCTTGGTAAATATCAGAAATAACTTTAGAAATAGCATAATCTCTATATTTTTTACCTTTTTACTTTTTTACCTTTCCATAAAGCCAGCCCAGCACACCGGCTGCGATGATGATGTAGATAGGGGAGATACCGAAAGCTGCAATCAGCAGACAGCAGACAACGGGAATCCAGATGTTGTAGCGGTTGATGTTTGCCGTCTTTGCCATCTTGAAGCAAGGCGCAGCAATGAGCGCTACCACGGCAGGGCGCACACCCATGAAGAACTTACCCACCCAATAATTGTCCTTGAAATGCTGGAAGAACATGGCGATGATGAGAATGGCGATGATAGAAGGCAGGGCGATGCCTATGGCACCCACAATGCCTCCCCAGACTCCCTTCAGCTTATAGCCGATATGACTCGCCATGTCGATGGCGAAGATGCCCGGAGTGGTCTGAGCCACTACCATGATATCCATGAACTCCTGTTTGTTCATCCACTGGTTCTTGTCTACAAATTCCTGTTCCATGATCGGTATCATGGCGTAGCCTCCACCTAGCGTGAATGCCCCGATTTTATTGCACGTGAGGAAAAATGTTACTAACATATCAGTTGCTTCTATATTATTTTTCTCTTATATCTGTTGAAATCGGCTGCAAAAATACACATAATTTGTTAAATATGCTAGCTTTCATGCGGATAATCTTCAAAATCGTGTGCTTTTTACCCGAAAATTTGTATCTTTGCAGCTAATATTTTATAATAAAAAGACATTAAACTATGAATCTGAAAGTACGCCTAGCAGTGATGAACTTCCTGGAGTTTGCAGTTTGGGGAGCTTATCTTACGTCTATGGGCAACTATCTCGGCAAGGCTGGGATGGGTGCCGAGATTTCCTGGTTCTATACCATACAGGGAATCGTATCTATTTTTATGCCTACATTGATGGGCATTGTGGCAGATAAGTATATCCAGCCGCAACGTCTTTTGGGCTATTGTCACCTTTTGGCAGGTGCAGCCATGATAGGTCTGTTCGGTATGGGACAGACTAGTCAGACTCCTAATGAGGCAATGTTTATTGCCGTTTACACCTTCAGCGTGGCTTTCTATATGCCTACATTGGCATTGTCAAATACTTCGGCATTCAGTATATTGAAGAGTAACGGGCTCGACACCGTGAAGGCTTTTCCGCCAATCCGTGTGTTCGGAACCGTGGGCTTCATCCTCACGATGTGGATTGTGAACTGTGCTACCTGGGACAACGGTTCATTCTCGTTCCTGTTGAGCGAGAACGCCCATAAGTTCCAGTATACCCATTATCAGTTCCTGGTATCGGGTGTGCTCAGCATTCTTCTCTTCCTCTATTGCTTCTCATTGCCAGCCTGTCCTATCGTGAAGAAAGAGACAAAGAGCTGGGTAGAGACATGGGGTTTCGATTCCTTCAAACTCTTCAAGAGCCGTGAGATGGCGATGTTCTTCATCTTCTCTTGCATGCTCGGTATGAGTCTGCAGGTAACCAATGGTTATGCCACTCCGTTCATTACCAGTTTCAAGGGTGATCCTGCGATGCTCGATACTTTTGCAGCTAACAATGCTACGCTCCTGGTATCCATCTCTCAGGTGGCCGAGGCGCTCTGCATCCTTCTCATTCCGTTCTTCCTGAAGCGTTATGGCATCAAGGTTGTGATGCTCATCGCCATGTTGGCATGGGTTTTGCGATTCGGCTTCTTCGGATTGGGCAATCCTGCATTTCCGGGTGTTACCTTCTTTATCCTCTCATGCATCGTTTACGGTGTAGCCTTCGACTTCTTCAATGTGTCGGGCGGTCTGTTTGTAGACCAGAAATGTGATGTGAAGGTAAGAGCATCGGCTCAGGGACTGTTCATGCTGATGACCAACGGTCTGGGAGCATCTATCGGAACCATTCTCGCAGGTATGGTCATCAACCATTACTGCCACTGGACAGATGACGGCTACCTGATGGGTGACTGGAAAACCTGCTGGTTCATCTTTGCCGGTTATGCGCTCGTGGTAGCAGTAGCCTTTGCTGTCCTTTTCCGTCCGAAGAAAGAACAGAAATAAGAAAGAAAAAGGTCATACTCAACGCGAGAGTAAAAGCAGAATGTTACGTAAGAATATAAATAAATTTAAATAAAGAAAGGGTACATAATGATGTTGTACAAACTTAAACTCGCTGCCTGTTTTGGCATTCCGGAAGCTTTCGGGACATGTATTATTAGTTTGGTAGACGAAGCCGAAAAAAGAGCTTTGTCTATTATGACTACTGAATATGTAGCAGAGCAGCTGAAGGCATGTAATTCGAAAACTTCTGATTTTAAAAATGATGTGATCTCTGTACTTTGGACACTATTTGACAGGCTCAATGTTGACGATTTCTATCTCGAATTCGATGCTACGCCAGAGAGGGGAGTATATGCTACTCTTGTGAATAAAATCACAAATGAACGTATGAGCATCAAGACTGACCAGGCTGTGTTGCTGTCTGTGGCTGCGGATATAGAAATGTATACAACAGAGCTGGTTATAAAGGAAATTTCTACTCCTTTTAATAAAAATGATATGAGTTCGACTTCTTGTGCGGTACCTATTTCGGCTTTGCCAGACCAGATGCTTGAGAAGGCATTGGATTGTGCCATTAATGAAGAAGATTACGAAACAGCCTCAGCCATTCGCGATGAGATAGAGCGCCGCAAAGGCAAAAAAAGTGAATAATTAAAGGATATTCTTGCGGAATAACAGAAAATTAAGAAGAAAAAGTAACAATAAGAGGAAATGAAAGAAGTTAGATTTTTCTATGTGCCAGATGCGGCTACACAGACAGAACTGCCTCAGGAAGAGGCTACTCATGCACTCAGGGTTTTGCGTATCCAGGCGGGGGACGAATTGTTCCTGATGGATGGCAAGGGGGTGTTCTACCGTGCAGAAGTTTCGCTGGCTACCAACAAACGGTGCATCTATGAGGTGAAGGAGGTTATGCTGCAGCAGCCTGCCTGGCGAGGACACATTCACCTGGCCATCGCCCCGACAAAGATGATGGACCGCATTGAATGGATGGCAGAGAAGGCTACGGAAATCGGCTTCGATGAAATCTCTTTCCTCAACTGCAAGTTCTCTGAACGCAAGGTCATCCGCATAGACCGCATCGACAAGATTGTGGTTTCTGCCGTCAAGCAGAGCCACAAGGCTTGGAAACCTGTAGTCAACGAACTGCAGAACTTTAAAGATTTTATTACGGCTCCCCGCAATGGCAGAAAGTTTATCTGCCATTGTTATGAGGAGATAGAAAAGAAAGACTTTTTTGCCGAGATTTCCAAGTCATGCCCAACTGATGATTCTGCCGGAGCAGCCCAGGAGGGTACTGATGACATCACCGTGCTGGTAGGACCTGAGGGCGATTTCTCTATCGATGAGGTGAGACTGGCCCTGGAAAACGGATATGAGAGTGTTTCGCTTGGCACCAGTCGCCTCCGTACGGAAACAGCAGGATTGGTGGCTGTCAACATGTGCCATCTGGCAAGAGCTTTATAATATTTACTAGTGTGATGAAAAGATTGTATAAGAGTTTGATATTCATGTGCTTGGCTGTCGTATTGGGATTGCTGAGCTCATGCTCGGGCACTGACTATCTCAATGCCATTCCAAAGAAAAGTACTGCGCTCATCTCTGTTGACATGCAGCAGATGGCATCCGGCAAAAGCGATGAAGACAAGGCGGGAATGCTAAAGTCTCTGCTGCACGTTGAGGATGCATCGAAGTGTGGCATCGACATCTCAGAGAAGATATTCCTCTTTGAGAGTGCTGATGGCAACCTCGGACTTTGTGCCAAGGTGAGCGATGAGGGCGATGTTGAAGACTGGCTTGCTTCGCTTGCCAAACAGCATATCGCTACAGAGGTGAAGGAGCGCAAAGGCTTTCATTTCTCTGTATTGAAAAATTCGTGGCTGGTCGGCTTTTCTGATCAGGCACTCCTCGTTATGGGACCGGTTGTAGCCGATGCGCAGGCCCAGCTCCAGCAGCAGATGGTGAAATATCTGAAGGCTGATGAGGACGAAGGTATTACCGCATCGCCTATGTTCGAGCGACTGGAAACCATCACTTCGCCTATGGCTATGGTGGCTCAGGCTCAGGCGCTGCCGGAGAAGTTCGTAGCTCCATTTACCCTTGGCACGCCTAAGGATACCGCCCCTTCGCAGGTAGTGATTGCTGCTGAGATGGACGTGAAAGACGGTATCCTGCAGGTGAAGGGAGAAACCTTCTCCTTTAATAAAGAAATATATGAGGCCCTGAAGAAGGCGGCTCAAACCTATCGTCCGATTAAAGGCAGCTACGTCAAGTCGATGCCTGCTGATGCCCTGGCGGGTATCTTCATGAACGTAAAGGGCGAGCAGTTCCTGCCGATGATGCAGAGCAACCGCAGCCTTCAGACCCTCCTGATGGGTATCAACCAGGCTATCGATATGGATAATATCATCCGTAGTGTGGATGGGGATATGGCTATCGTGTTGCCTTTGCTTACGGATAACAATATGCAGATGACGATGGCTGCTAAACTGTCGCATGCCAAGTGGTTGGGCGATGTTGATTATTGGAAAACTTCATGTCCGGCTGGTGCGAAGATAGCCAATTGGGGCAAGAATGCTTACTTCTATACCGATGGCAAGACCTCGTTCTATTTCGGTGTGACGGATGACAAGCAGTTCTTTAGCGGAAGCGACCAGCTGATGGCGCAATATGCCGTGAAACCAAGTAATCATCCGATAGATGCAAAGATTCAGAAACTCATCGTCGGTCAGAAACTGGCAATGGTCATCAATCTCGCCAAGAGTTCTGATAGTGACGGCTCGGGCAAGGATGATGCCATCTCTACCGTAACCGGTCTGCTCACCCCTGTCTTCGGAAATCTTACTTCGGTGGTCTATACTTTAAAGGTAAAAGATTAAACATTAAACATAAAAAAAGTGGAAAAGATTCAGCTTCATTCCGTTCTCCCACAGGTTTTTGCCCAGCGCAACGACCTGGATTCGGAGATATGGAAGCAGGATGTTACCTTCGAGAAAGGTCATCTTTATCTTATCGAGGCAGAGAGTGGCAGCGGAAAGAGTACTTTCTGCAGCTATGTGCTCGGCTATCGTCACGACTACAGCGGAAGCGTGATGTTCGACAATGATGTTACCGCCAACTACAAGGTGAAAGACTGGGTAGAGATGCGCAAAAAGCACATCAGCCATCTCTTTCAGGAACTCCGTCTCTTCCCTGAGCTTACTGCCCTGGAGAATGTAGAAATTAAGAACAAAATAATCGGATTCAAGACGCGTGAGCAGATTCTTAAATGGTTTGAGATGCTCGGTATTGCTGATAAGGTAGATGCCAAAATCGGCAGAATGTCGTTCGGACAGCAGCAGCGTGTGGCAATGATGCGTGCGCTCTGTCAGCCTTTCGACTTCATTCTGGCTGATGAGCCTATTAGTCACCTCGACGACAACAATTCGCGCATCATGGCAGATATCATGATGACCGAAGCGAAGGAGCAGGGGGCTGGCGTCATTGTAACCAGTATCGGTAAGCACATGGGCTTGCCCTACGAGCACGTGTTTAAACTTTAGTAAAGTTAATAGTTGACAGTTTATAGTTAATAGCAAGTTTGCTATAAACTGAAAATTATAAATTATAAATTTAAAATTTAAAATGAATCTCGTTTGGAAATTATTGCGTCAGCATATCAGCATACCTCAGTTTGCGGGCTTTGCCTTCGCCAATCTCTTCGGTATGCTCATCGTTCTTTTCGGCTTCCAGTTTTATCAGGACGTGCTGCCTGTCTTCACTCAGGAAGACAGTTTCATGAAAGCCGACTACCTCATCATGAGCAAGAAGATAGGTATGGGAAATACCATCAGCGGCCGTTCCAATATCTTCTCGGGTTCTGAAATCAATGAAATCGGAGACCAGAAGTTTGTGAAGAAAATAGGAAAATTCACCTCTACTGAATATAAGGTAGATGCCCAGATGGGTGTAAACGGCGTGAACGTTCTAAATAGCGAACTCTTCTTCGAGAGTGTGCCTGACGGTTTTGTTGATGTGCCGCTCAAGAACTGGAAATATACGCCGGGAACTCAGGAGGTGCCAATCATCCTCCCGCGTACCTATATTAATATGTATAACTTCGGTTTCGCCCAGAGTCATTCGCTCCCTAAAATCAGCGATGGACTGATGGGCATGATTGATTTCAATATCCAGATTCAGGCTGGTGGCAAGAAAGAGCAGTTCAAGGGAAAGGTAATCGGTTTCTCTTCGCGACTCAACACCATCCTTGTTCCACAGGCATTCATGGACTGGAGTAACCAGGAATTTGCGCCAAACCAGAAGAGTGATCCTAACCGCCTCATCGTAGAGGTAGGAAACCCGGGAGACGAGAACATCACTAAATACCTGGATGATAATGGTTATGAGGTAGAGACAGACAAACTGGATGCAGAGAAGACTACCTATTTCCTCCGCATGATGGTATCGATGGTGATGATTATCGGTTTGGTTATCTCTGTCTTGAGTTTCTACATTCTGATGCTCAGCATCTATCTGCTGGTACAGAAGAATTCTTCTAAGTTGGAGAATCTTCTTCTGATAGGTTACAGTCCGAACAATGTAGCAAAGCCATATCAGGTGCTCACCATCGCGCTGAACATCGTGGTACTCATCATCGCGTGGATCATCCTCTTCTTCCTTCGCGATTACTACATGAGCTTCATTGAAACCCTCTTCCCTGATATCGACGAGGGCACCATGCTCCCAGCCATCGCCCTGGGTCTGTTCCTGTTCCTGATAGTTTCTATCCTGAACATCGTAGCCATCCGACGCAAGGTAATGAGCATCTGGCAGCGAAAGGAGTAAGAGTGCCTAGCCTCCGTTCCAGACGATTCCATCGCCTGTCATAAAAGCTCAGTCCCCCGCTTTTAGCCTCCAGAAAAAACTATAAGCAACCCCCCGTTATAAAATAACAAATTAAAGGAAATCTGCGTTATTTGCTTAACGCAGATTTTTTTTATGTTATAAAACACATTTTTTCATGCTGTTGTAACACTTATATCGAATTTTTTGTTTAATTTTGCACCCGTAATAGATATTTGGGGGCTATTCCCCCGTATTATTAATTAATTTTTTAAAAAAGGTATGCTGAAAAGATTGCATTTACTTCTGGCTTTGTTCATCCTGACGGTGAACGCTGCAATGGCTCAGATTACCACTTCAGGCATTAGTGGTAAGATTTCTTCCAATGGCGAAACCGTTATTGGTGCTACAGTTACTGCTACACACCAGCCATCTGGTACTGTGTATCGTGCTGTAACAAATGTAGATGGTCGCTATACTATTCAGGGTATGCGTCCAGGTGGTCCTTACAAGGTAAGTATCTCTTATATCGGATATAAGGACAAGGTTTTCAACAATGTCAGTCTGAACTTGGGTGAAAGCCAAAATCTCTCTTGCTCTCTTCAGGAAGATGCCAAGCAGCTTCAGGAGGTTGTTGTTTCGGGTAAGGCTGGTCTGAATGGTACGAAGACCGGTGCGGCCATGAGTATCAATGCTCAGCAGATAGCTGATATGCCTTCTATCTCGCACAGTATTGCGGATGTGGCTCGCCTGAATCCACAGCTTACTACAAACGGGCAGTCTGGTTCTATGTCATTTGCCGGTATGAACAACCGTTATAATTCATTCCAGATTGATGGTGTGATGAATAACGACGTGTTCGGTCTTACTGCTAATGGCAGTAATGGCGGTCAGGCTGGATCTCAGCCTGTTTCTATGGAGACTATTGACCAGATTCAGGTAAATATCGCTCCTTTCGATGTTCGCCAGGGTGGTTTTACCGGTGGTGCCATCAACGCGGTAACCAAGAGCGGTACCAATGAATTCCATGGAAGTGGCTATTTCTATGGAAACAACCAGGATTTGGTAGGTCGTCATTATAAGAATATGGATGGTACCTATGCTCAGCCTTATGATGATGAGAAGGAAACTTTGTTCGGATTTACGCTCGGTGGTCCAATCATCAAAAACAAACTCTTCTTCTTCGCAAACTATGAGAATTCAGAAAAGTCGTACCCAACTCAGTATACCATCGATTCTCCAGATGTTAAGTTTAATCCGGATTTGGCTAAGGAGTTGATGTCTAAGATTTATGACTTGGCTAACCGTCAGGGGTATGATTATGCAACTTCATGGGCAGATAAGGATAAGAACGTGAAGAGCCAGAAAGCTGGTTTGAAGTTGGATTGGAATATCAACGAGTTCAACAAGTTCTCTGTACGTTGGAGTTATGTTGATGCTAAGCAGACGCTTGGTCTGGGTGGTATTGCTACATTGAATACTACCGACCACTTGTATGATTTCAAATCTAAAACTCATTCTTTCTCAGCAGAGTTGCAGAGCCGCATCTCTCCAAACCTGAGCAATGAGGCACGTGTATCTTACGTTAGTGTTCGTGATGAGCGTACTTCTGGTCAGCCTGCACCATCTATCACTATCTATAAGGTAGGAAATGGTACCATGAATATCGGTAATGAATATTCCTCAATGGCTAATGGATTGAAACAGGACATTTATACCCTCGAAGATAACTTTACATGGTACAAGGGTAATCATACACTGACATTCGGTACACATAATGAGCTTTACAAGTTCTCTAACCTCTTCCTTCAGAATCTCTATGGATGCTATTATTTTGATACTCCTGACGATTTTCTGAGTTATTATAAAGGTTGTGGAGCCGATGGTTTTGGAGGTGATGGTAAGTATATCAAGAACTTCTACTTCACACAGGCTAATGTTGAGGTGACTGGTAATCCTCGTTGGGCACCAGAGTTTAGCGCAGCTCAGCTGGGCTTTTATGTACAGGACAAGTGGGATGTGACAGACAGCTTCCAGCTCACCTATGGTCTCCGTATGGATATGCCTCTGTTCTTTGATACTCCTGCCGAGAATGCTAAGTTCAATGAGTGGGCAGCAGGTAAGGGATATGGTTTCAAGACCAATCAGAAACTTGCCAGTACACCAATGTGGAGCCCTCGTGTAGGTTTCCGTTGGGATATTGAAAAGAACCGCAAATATATACTTCGTGGAGGTATCGGTGTATTCACTGGCCGTATTCCTTTCGTCTGGTTGAGCAACAACTTTACGAATACTGGTGTGCAGACATCTTCTTACTCTGCAAAAAATAATTCTGCTGTGCAGCTCATCATGGATCCTAACAAGCAGACTCAGAATGCAGATAATCTGAAGGCTACCGGTAGCCAGCTGATCAATGTGTTTGACAAGGATTTCAAGTTCACTCAGACTATGCGTGTTAACCTTGGTTTCGATTTCAATCTCCTGGGTATCGACTGGACTGCTGAGGGTATCTTCAGCAAGAGTCTGAATGATGTTTATTACAAGAACTTGGCTTATGAGGAGTCTGGTAAGACCTTGTCTCAGACCTCTTACATGAACTGGGATAACCGTCCTCTTTATACAAAGGTGGCAGATGCTAAGTCGTTTACCAACATCTATGCAATGTATAATACCAGCAAGGGCTATAGCTACAGCCTGTCTTTGTCAGCAGCTAAGCACTTTGCGTTCGGTCTTGATCTGAATGCATCTTATACATTCACTCACTCAGAGTCTGTAAGCAGTATGACCTCATCTGTTGCTCAGAGCAACTGGCGTAATACTCATACTTATCGCTTCTCAAACAACCCAGAGTTGGCTAATAGTGGTTATAATGTGCCTCATACAGTGAAGGCTTCTGCTTTCTATCACTTCAACTGGGGAACCAACAAGTTGTTTACCACTACTGTAGGTCTTATCTACCAGGGTCAGAGCGGTTCTCCTTACTCTCTCGTTTATAGTGGAGATATCAACGGAGATAATGGTACAAGTAATGACTTGATTTTCATCCCTACAGATGCGCAGGTAGACCAAATGCAGTTCTTGGGTACTGATGCTTATACTGCTGAGCAGCAGCGTGCTAATTTGAAGCAGTGGCTTGCTACTACTCGTTATGTGAAGGATCATCGTGGTGAGTACTTCGAGCGTTATGGTGATAACTTGCCATTCGAGAGTCATTTCGACTTCCACTTCGGTCAGAAGTTTGGCATCCGTACAGGTAAGTATGTACATGCTTTGGAACTTACTCTGGATATCATGAACGTGGCTAACCTCCTGAACAAGGATTGGGGCCGTACCTTCAGTAGTGGTTATAACAGCGAGTTTGTTTCTCCTATCACGTACAAGGGTGATGGTGTATTCCAGTTCGCTAACCCATCAGATATGCCTCTCAAGTATCCTAGCTCATACTATAGCCGCTGGCGTGGCCAGGTTGGTTTGAAGTATACATTCTAAGGTATATACGAATCGAGATTAACAAAGATTTTGTATAAACAATAAAAGGGTATGAAGAAAGTTTAGATAATAGTTGGCGCATAACAGTTGACTAACGCATGCACAACAGGTGTTGTGCATGCGCATATCAGCTGTTATGCAAGCGCACAA
>ENA-OQQW01001634-OQQW01001634.1-human-gut-metagenome-genome-assembly--contig:-NODE-1634-length-12621-cov-5.234601_pt1 | contig 12621 bp, 10 predicted proteins | sample MGYA00243234_ERZ505098 | MGnify/ENA primary metagenome ERZ505098 (study PRJEB26097, sample SAMN02712086) | human gut metagenome | biome: Gut microbiome | host: Homo sapiens | place: Denmark... | reverse complement strand
ATACGCTTTACAGCACGTATTCGTAGTGGGGGGGCGGTTTATAAACGCAGCCAAAAGCCGGGAATGATGGCGCCCGAATCCGAAATCCTGTTAATGAGCTGAATATCGTTTGAAAAATAGAGAGAATTCGTTAAATTGTCTTGAAATAAAATCAATATAGCGTTTCTTAGATGGGGCCATTTAGAGATAGATGCTGAAAAATAGATTCGGTTATGAAGAAAATATTTTGTTTAGTTTGTTTTTTCTCTGCTTTATTTTCGTTGAAAAGCATTGCTGCTGTTCCTGAGGGAGCTATTCCGTTTGTTTTCGACGGACATCTGTACCTGCAATCGACCTTGAATGATACTATTCCCGTTACCCTTATTTACGATACAGGAGCTGACTTTCTCTATCTCGACGAAGATTATTTGAAACTCAAAAATCTGCAAAACGCTTTCGGACGAAAAGGTAAGGCTAAAATGGGAGGTGCGGGGAATGGCGAGCCTGAACGCATAGAAATATTCATCGATCCGATTACAGTCCATTGCGGGGCGAGGGAATACCAAAACGAGATTACACCTATAATTAAGTTGCGTGATCTCCTCGGGAGGCACACTGACGGCTTGTTAGGTAATACTCATCTATTGATGAATCCTCTGGAAATCAATTTCAGCGAGAGCTATTTGCGCCAGTTAAAAGAACCGTTGTTAGCTGAACAGCTCGATAATTATGTAAAACTCGACGCTCGATTCGAGGATAACCGTATCGATGTAAAGGCGACGCTGCAAATCGACGATGAAAATAGCCTGGAGGGTTGGTTTAGAATGGATTTAGGGTGCGGCTCCACGATTATTCTCACGAATGAAACGGCGTCTGCATTCAATTTTATGGATGTGCCGAAGGCATATTTTCGTACGCAGGCCGGAGGTATCGGCGGCGGTTCTGAGGAGGTTACGATAAGGGCTGCAAAATTCTGTATGGTCGATACGCTCGAAAATATCGTGATAGATTACTCGCTCAATGAAAAGGGGGCATTATCGTCGGACAGACCCTATATAGGTATAATAGGTAATGAGATCTGGTCGCTCTACGACATTGTTTTGGATCCGGTAAGTTCTTCTGTATGGGTCAAACGCAATGAGAATCAGGGTACCTACGCCCAATCGTCGGTGACGCATATGGTTACTGGTGACCGTACGGATATTTGCGGTGGCTGGATTGTCAATGGCCTATATAAAGGAGGAGTCGCGGAGCAAGCCGGTATCGAAATCGGTGATATAATTGTAGCCATAAATAATCGTCCTGTCAAAGAAATAACCTGGGAAGAGCAACGAAAAGGTTTGGAACTTCAGGGAGAAACTACATATACCGTTCAAAAACCCGACGGTCAAATCGTTTCCTATACTTTGTTTATTGGTAAACAGATTATCTGACCCAACTATATCCCATATAGTCCGGAGTTTGCTGTTTCCAAAAAAATTGTGGAAAGGACGAGTATATGTCGATATGGAATCGGGACCGAGGACAATCGGTAAAGATGCCGCTCGCTGCCACGGGCCGGTTTGAATGTATGATCCATATTATTCGCCGAAAAACTCGCGGATAATTCCGTATGTTTTGTAAGTTTGGGGATAATTATGTGCGACTATGAAACATCCGGTAGATATTGATAATTGGAATCGTCGGGAGAACTATCTTTTTTTCCGGGATTTCGCCAATCCTTATTACAGTGTTACATCGCAGGTCGATGTAACGGAAGCGTATATTCGGGCGAAAGCGCTGGGTATCAAGTTTTCGCACTATGCGATGTACGCTTCGATACGGGCTGTCAATTCCATTGAGGCATTGAGGTACAGGCAGGTCGATGGAAAGGTCTGGCTATATGATCGGATCAGGCTCAATACGGCGGTTGCGCGTGAGGATCACTCCTTTGCATCGGTTATCATTCCCTATAAGGATACGCTGGAGAAGTTTGTCGCTGAAGCGCGAGGGATCATTGCGGCCGCGCTGCGGGGCGAGGGAGATGCGTACGGAGCCGATTCCGAGAAGGACACGTTTGTTATAAGTGTGAATCCGTGGTATAGCTTCACAGGGTTACAGTTCCAGTTTCCGCAGAATGCAGGCGAGAATATCCCTTTGTCGGTATTCGGAAAGATAATGGTCGATATGCAGGGACGCCGTACGATGCCTGTGGCTGTAAGTTTCCATCATGGGTTTGTCGATGGTTATCAGGTGGGGCGTTATTGGGAGGCGTTCCAACATAATCTCGATACGCTCTCGATGTAAAATACACGATCCGATTTCGGCCGGAGTTTTACGGTTGTCTAATAGGGACAGGTAGGGATATAGGGGAACTTTGAGGGGGACATAAAGAATTATCCGGGTATTATCGTCTGTAAGTTGTGTCTTGCGGCGAGGTGATTTTTTGAGAGGTCTATCGCGGCGTCAGAGGGTCTTATGGATTTATACTGCTCTCCAAAGGAGGCTTTTAGTGGCTTATCCCTTGTAATGGGGATGGTTTTCTGTGGTTTTAGCCTGTTTCGGCGATTGTAGAATATGGATAATACGGCGATCTTTGTAACGTGAAAAGAGATAAGTGTTAATAGGGTTGATGAAAGGTTAGAAAAATTTTTGCCAAGAAATTTTATTTGTTAAAGATTGTGTGTGGAAAAGTCTGCTGGGAAGCAGGCTTTTCTGTTTCCGGGAGGCGACAGGGGCCGGCATTTCAACCGGTATGCAGGGGCGGTCGCGTTCAAATGCCGGAACAAGTCGATCGCCCTGTCGCGGCAATGCGATCGGGGGATTCGTTGCTGCTTTGCTCATTGTGCGGTCGTATAGTCGGTAATTCGTCGGTGTTGCGGCAGGACGGTTTCGGGGGATGCGGATATCTGTCCGGGATTTTGCATCGAGCTGTGTCACGCGGCCCGTGTCGGTGCGTGTCCGGTGCCGGAGTGCGGTACGAGGTGCTCGGCTTGCCCCGGGACTCGTCTTTGCTGTGGCAGGTGCGGGTCGTGCCGAAGATCGATGTCCCCGGTACGACCCGCACGGGCCGGAGAGTCAGATGCGCGGTTTTACGGCGATGCGCAGCAGCAGCGACAGTGCGTAGATAATCAGGCCGTAGATCGGAGCGATGAACGCCACGCGCAGACCGCCCGAGAGCAGCGTGAATGTGACGGAGTATCCGGTTGTCTGGATGATTTGGAGAATGGAGTAAAAGCCGATCATCATACTCAACACTCCGAGGGTGCAGGCCAGCAATCCGAGCTCCTTGATCCAGCGCGGCGCTTTCCATGTGCAGAAGAGCATGGCGATCAGACAGAGGGTGAGTGCGGTCATCCAGCCGTAGCCGCCTTCCAGGTAGAGATCGGCCGGTGAATGTCGGCTTTCCGATATTGCAAATTCGCTGACCTCCCACTCTTGTGTTTCGGGATTCAGAATGGCGATCTCATGCTCGTTCAGTTGGGGCTCTTTCCCCGGTTCGGTCGGTAATGTGCGGGTGATCTCTTGGGCGGACGGGAGGGCGGTTTTCTCGCCGGGTGTCGCCGATGTCGATTCGGCATCGGCCGCAGCCGATGTGTCGGCGGACGGAGGCGGTACGATGGCGACCTTTTCCTGTGCGAAGAGCGGGACCGAGGCCAGCAGAAGCAGTAGGCCGGTTGCAAGCAGTCGTTTCATTGCGTAATGATTTTAGGTTTGACATTGAGTGGATCGATCCTATTGCAAAGGTAGGGAGACTCGGCTGCAAATCCAATGTCGAATCCCGCTCTTTGCCGGTCGAAAGCCGCTGTTGCGTCCCGGAGAGGTTGCGTTGCGACCGGAATTTTGCTAAATTTGCAATAAACGGCTGCTGCAGGGCGTACTCCGGTGTTCGGTTTCGCCGACTGGACGCGGTCTGTTGCGGGCCTTTGTGCGAAAACGACGGATATGAGACATTCGGTGATGATCGGCTATTGGTGCGTGGTGGTACTGATGCTCGCTTCGGTGATGGCGAGCTGCGGGTATGAGTTTCGGCAGGGGGTGTTCCTTTCGACGACGATGTTGCCCGGGATGTTCTGCGCCAAACTGTCGTTGCCGGGGGCGCTGCGTGCTTCGAACCGTCGGGCCGTGGCGGTCGCCGGCGTTGCGGGTGGCATACTGGTCATCGAATGGCTGGCGTTGCTGTTGGCGCATCGCTATATCTGGAGCGGTTGGTTGCCCGGTGACGGGATGGTTTTCCACGTTCTTTTCTACAATCCGGTTTTCATCGGGTTGCTGCTGGCTGCGGTCCTTATCCCCGAGAGGCTGCTGGACCGCTGGATAAAAGCGCGGTTGCCGCGGATGGAAACAGTGAGCTTCATCTCGGAGCGCCGCAAGGTGACGCTTCCGGTCGGCGAATTGCTCTATGTCGAATCCAACGACACGGAAGTGTTTCTGCACACGGCGGACGGCGGGCTCTATCCTACGCGAACCCGGATTTCGCAGTGGGAGCGTTTGTTGGACGATCGGTTCATACGCATCCACCGTGCTTGGCTGGTCAATGCCGAGCGGGTGTCCCGGGTCACTATGACGGATGTGACCATAGAGCGGGTCACTCTCGAAGTTTCCCGGAAATACCGCAACGCCGTCGCCGAGCGTTTCGGACTGCATAAGCCTGCGCGGTAACGTTCGTTCCGTCATTTTCCTATCCTGTCCGATGCGGCCTTGTGTCGATTGGATACGAATGTGCGTATATATGCAAAAAAGCGTCCCGTGAAGGGACGCTTTTCATTTCGAGGGGCGGTTATTATTTGCCCATGTAGTTTTTCACGTAGTGGTGGTGCTGTCCGTAGCGCTCGAATGCTGCCCGGTCCAGGGATTCCTGGGCCGAAGGATCGGCGATCGAGATGATCAGCCGCGCACGCTCCTGCAGGCTTTTGCCGTAGAGATTGACGGCGCCGTTTTCGGTGACGAACCAGTGGATGTGGTTGCGGGTGGTTACCACGCCTGCGCCGCAGGTCAGTTCCGGAGCGATCTTCGAGATGCCTTTGTTGGTCACCGAAGGCATGGCGATAATCGCCTTGCCGCCTTTCGACAGCGAAGCGCCGTAGATGAAGTCTATCTGGCCGCCGACGCCCGAATAGAATTTCGTGCCCAGCGAATCGGCGCAAACCTGACCGGTGATATCCACCTGGAGTGCCGAGTTGATGGCCGTTACGCGGTCGTTCTTGGCGATGATGAACGGATCGTTGGTGTATCCCACGTCCATCATCAGTACGCCCGGGTTGTCGTCGATGAAGTCGTAAACCCGCTGCGAACCCATCAGGAAGGTGGAAACCATCTTGCCCTTGTCGATGTTCTTCGCTTCGCCGTTGATGACACCCTTCTCCACCAGCGGGAGAACGCCGTCGGCGAACATTTCGGTATGGATACCCAGGTTCTTATGGTTGCCGAGCTGTGCCAGAACCGCATTCGGAATAGCGCCGATACCCATCTGAAGCGTCGCACCGTCTTCGATCAGGGCCGCGCAGTGCTTGCCGATGCGGGTTTCGATCTCGTTGGGTTCGGTGAAATGCGCCTCTTCCAGCGGGGTATCGTCCTGTACGAAGAGGTCGATTTTCGACGAGTGGATCATCGCGTCGCCGAACGAACGGGGAACGTGCTTGTTCACCACCGCGATCACCGTGCGAGCCGTTTCCACGGCTGCCAGGGTCGCATCGACCGAGGTGCCGAGCGAAACGTAGCCGTGTTTGTCGGGCGTCGATACCTGGATCATCGCTACGTCGCAAGGTACCGTGCCGCTGCGATAGAGCTTCTGGGTTTCGCTCAAAAAGACGGGAATGTAGTCCGCATAACCGCTCTGCGTCACTTTGCGCACGTTCCCGCCCACGAAGAACGAGTCGAGCTGGAAGATGCCTTCGAACTGCGGATCGGCATAGGGAGCCGGCCCTTCCGTGTGCAGGTGGTGGATGTGCACATCCTTGAATTCGTGGTTGGCGCCGCGTTCGCACATGGCCTTAATCAGGCACTGGGGGGCCGAAGCGACCGAGCTGAGGTGAATATGGTCACCCGATTTGATGACTTTCACGGCTTCGGCTGCCGTTGTGAATTTAATCTGAGTGTTCATTTCTTTTTTCTTATTTTAGATAAGATTCCTTGCATTCGGTTAGTTGCGTTTTACCTCGACTTGCTCGTAACCTTCGATGACATCTCCTACGCGGATGTCGTTGAAGGATTCGATGTTCAGACCGCAGTCCTGACCCGTGAGCACCTCCTTGACATCGTCCTTGAACCGTTTGAGCGAGCCGAGCTTGCCCGTGTAGATCACGATACCGTCGCGGATCACGCGGATCGGGGTGTGGCGGGTCAGCTTGCCTTCTCGGACGACGCATCCGGCGACGGTGCCGACTTTGGAAATTCGGAAGATCTCCATGACTTCCGCCGAGCAGACGATCTCTTCCTTCATCACCGGTTCGAGCATGCCTTCGATGGCATCCTTGATGTCGTTGATCGCATCGTAGATGATCGAATAGAGGCGGATTTCGATCTCCTCCTTTTCGGCGAGCTTGCGTGCCGATGCCGACGGACGGACCTGGAAGCCGACGATGATGGCATTCGAGGCCGCCGCTAACAGAACGTCCGATTCCGAGATCTGACCGACGGCCGAGTGGATCACATTCACCTGCACGGTCTCCTTCGAGAGCTTGATCAGCGAACCCGACATAGCCTCAACCGAACCATCGACATCGCCTTTTACGATGATATTCAGCTCCTTGAACGATCCGATGGCGATGCGGCGTCCGATTTCGTCGAGCGTCACGTGCTTCTGGGTCATGATGCCCTGGATACGCTGGAGTTGCTCGCGTTTGTTGGCGATTTCACGGGCCGAGCGGTCGTCCTCCATGACGTTGAACGTGTCGCCTGCCTGGGGAGCACCGTTCAGACCGAGCACCTGTACCGGCGTCGAAGGGCCAGCTTCGGTCACTTTTTGGCCGTTTTCGTTGAACATCGCTTTCACACGGCCCGTGTGTATGCCCGAAAGCATTACGTCGCCTATGTGCAGCGTACCGTTTTGTACGAGCACCGTAGCTACGTAACCGCGGCCCTTGTCGAGTGTCGATTCGATGACGGCTCCCGAAGCGCGGCGGTTCGGATTGGCCTTCAGGTCGAGCATTTCGGCTTCGAGCAGCACTTTTTCGAGCAGTTTGTCGAGATTCAGGCCCTTTTTGGCCGAAACTTCCTGATCCTGGTATTTGCCGCCCCACGACTCCACGAGGTAGTTCATCTGCGAAAGCTGCTCCTTGATGTGGTCGGGGTTGGCTGCGGGTTTGTCGATCTTGTTGATGGCGAAAACCATCGGGACGCCTGCCGCCTGGGCGTGGTTGATCGCCTCGACGGTCTGGGGCATCACGTTGTCGTCCGCCGCTACGATGATGATCGCTACGTCGGTGATCTTGGCACCACGGGCGCGCATGGCGGTGAAAGCCTCGTGGCCGGGGGTGTCGAGGAACGTGATTTTCTGGCCGTTCAGCTCTACACTGTAAGCACCGATGTGCTGGGTGATACCGCCTGCCTCACCTTCGATGACGTTGGTTTTGCGGATGTTGTCCAGCAGCGAAGTCTTACCGTGATCGACGTGTCCCATGACGGTTACGATCGGCGGTCGCGGCACGAGGTCTTCCTCGCTGTCCTGTTCGTCGTCGCCGATGGCTTCCTGGATGTCCGCCGATACGAATTCGGTCTTGAAGCCGAACTCTTCGGCTACGACCACGAGCGCCTCGGCGTCGAGACGTTGGTTGATCGACACCATCAGGCCCAGGTTCATGCAGGCCGTGATGACCTCGGTCGCCGAAACGTTCATCATCGTAGCCAGCTCGGCTACGGTCACGAATTCGGTGACCTTCAGGATGGAGCGTTCCTGCTCTTCGCGCTGGAATTCTTCGTTCATGCGCTCGGCTACGGCTTCGCGTTTTTCCTTGCGGTATTTCGAACCTTTGCTCTTGGCGTTTTTCGACGTCAGGCGGGCCAGTGTATCTTTCACCTGCTTCGAAACCTCCTCGTCGCTGATTTCGGGACGAACGACGGGCTTCGGAGCTTTGAGTTTGTCCTTGCGGGTCTTCTTGTTCTCTCCCGGACGGGGTTGGTTGGATTGCGGGCCTTGTCCGCGGCCGGGCTGTGCGGCGGATTTGCCGTTGCTGCCCGGCTTGGGGCTGCCTGCCGGCGTACGGGTCACGTCCACTTTCTCTTTACTCAAGCGTTTGCGTTTGTGGCGGTTGCCCGGTGTGAATCCCGATACGTCCATCGTGCCGAGTACCTGCGGGCCCGTGAGGGTCTGCACGGCGGGGCGGAAGATGTTGTCGCTCTTGGGCGCCGCTTCCGGTTCGGGTTTGGCTGCGGAAGCCGTTTCGGAGGCAGGTGCCGCTTCCGTTTTGGGGGCGGCCGGTTGCGGTGCCGGCTGCGGTTTCGGAGCCGCAGCCTCCGGTACGGGCTCTGCCGCCGGTTTGCTTACCGGTTTCGGAGCCGGTTTGGGCTTGGGCGAAAGATCTATTTTGCCCAGAATTTTGGGCTGGGGCAGTTCGTCCTTGACGCTGATGACGTTGCTTTTGATAATTACCTCCTGCTCCTCTTCGCGCGTCTGTTTCTGTGCCTCTTCGAGGGTGATCGTAGCCTGCTTCTGGGAGATTCGCTCCCGGATGCTTTCCCGTTCGTTGCCGGTAATTCGGCTCCCGCCGAATTCCTTCTCCAGAACGGCATAGACGTCCGGTTCCACCAGCGTATTGGGCGAACCGTCGGTTTTTATACCCTTCTTTTGCAGGAAGTCCGTGATGGTATTCAATCCCACCTTGAACTCCTTGGCAACCTGGATAAGTCTTAATTTTCTTTCGTTACTCATATATCGGTTTTAATTTTTGTGCGATGGGACGGATTACTCCTCGAATTCCGCTTTCAGTATCTCGACGACTTTCTGTGCCTGTTCCAGCTCCAGGTCGGCACGGGCGGCGATCTCTTCGACGGGCAGTTCCAGCACGCTCTTGGCCGTGTCGCAGCCGCAGGCTTTCAGGGCGTCGATCACCCAGCCGTCGATCTCGTCGGCAAATTCGGTGAGTGCAACGTCTTCCTCCTCGATTTCGCGGTAAACATCGATATCGTAGCCGGTCAGCATCTTCGAAAGCCGGATGTTCAGGCCGCCCTTGCCGATGGCCAGCGATACCTGGTCGGGCTTGAGATAGACCGAAGCTGTCTTCTTCTCCTCGTCGATGGTGATGCTCGAAATCTTCGCGGGGTTCAGGGCACGCTGGATCATTAACTGCGGGTTGGTCGTGTAGTTTACCACGTCGATATTTTCATTGCGCAGCTCCTTGACGATCGAGTAGATGCGCGATCCCTTCATGCCGACGCAGGCACCGACCGGATCGATGCGTTCGTCGTAGGATTCGACGGCTACCTTGGCACGCTCGCCGGGGATGCGGACGATCTTCTTGAGGGTGATCAGACCGTCGAAAATTTCGGGGACCTCCTGCTCGAAGAGCCGTTCGAGGAACTGGTTGGCCGTGCGCGAAAGGATGATGCGCGGCTGGTTGTTGTTCATCTCGACGCTCTTGACGATCGCCTTGATCGTGTCGCCCTTGCGGTAATAGTCGTTGGGAATCTGCTCGGTCTTGGGCAGGATCAGCTCGTTGCCCTCGTCGTCGAGGATCAGCACCTCTTTCTTCCATACCTGATATACCTCGCCGGTGATGATCTCGCCGACCTTCTCCGAATATTTTTCGTAAAGGTTGGCCTTCTCCAGATCGAGGATGCGCGAAGCGAGATTCTGACGCAGCGACAGCACGGCCCGACGTCCGAACGATTCAAGTTTGATCGGATCGACGTATTCGTCGCCCACTTCGTAGGTCGGATCGATGGCCTTAACCTCCGATACGGCGATTTGCATGTTCGGATTCTCCACCGCGCCGTCCTCCACGACCGTACGGTTTCGCCAGATCTCCAGGTCGCCCTTTTCCGGGTTGATGATCACGTCGAAATTCTCGTCCGTCTCGAACTGCTTCTGAAGCGCGTGGCGGAAAACGTCCTCGAGGACTCCGATCATCGTGGCCTTGTCGATGTTTTTAAGCTCCTTGAACTCTGCGAAATTGCTGATAAGATTAAGATTATCCATTGGTTTTTTATCTTGTTTATTTTTGAATTTCCACTATTTGAAATCGAGGTATTCCTTCGTGTATTTGATCTCTGAGAAAGGGTAGCGGCGCGTAACCCGCACCGTCTGTTTCCGCTTTTTACCCTCTACGGCCTGCTTCTCCTCGTAGGAGAGGGTGAGTCCCTCCTGGTCCGCCTCGTCGAGCGTCGCCAGAATCTTCACGCCGCTTTTGAGCAGCACTTCGACCGGCTTGCCGATCAGTTTGCGGTATTGGCGGAGGTGCTTGAGTTCCGAGCCGATGCCTGCCGAAGCTACCGTGAGAGAGAAATCCTCCGTGTCGCGGTCGAATTCGGCCTCGATCGCGCGGCTCAGCTCCACGCAGGTTTCGATACCTACCGAGGTGTCGCTGTCGATCAGCAGTTCCACTTCGTTGGCGGGCGAACAGGTGCAATCCACTACGAACAGGTCGGTGCCGACGAGTTTGGCATTGGCTATTTCGGTGATTTTCGTACAATCGATCATATTTGCTGATGTTATCAATAAAGTCGTTTTTCGGTGCGGGCGGTCCGTGCAAATCCGGACCTCTGTCCTTCCTCGGCGAAAACTTGAAGTTCGTTCAGTCGTTTTTGCGGCCGGCCCGGAGGCGTTCGGCTTTTTGACGAAAATGTAGGGAATCGTCGCTTCCCGTTCGTTTTCATCGTCTTGCGTCCTGCGTTTTCTTCGAACATTGCATCGCAAGGAGCACTATTCGCGCCCGAATCTTGTCCCTGTTGTAGCAGGAGCTGTAATCGGGTCCCCGCATGGCCCGCAACTGCCGGTTTCTCCCGACGGAATGGGCATGCGAGGGCATGCGGGTCGAGAAAATCGTGCGGATGATTCGCCGGTCGGGAGCGGTGAATATATCTACGAAATAAGGGGACTTGCTCGTCCCCTTACCTCTTTATACCCGTTTACGCTACAAATATAGCGAATGTTTTCCTATTTTCAAACCTTTGTGTTGAAAAATTATTCGTCTTTTTCGTTGCTCGGAGAGTAGGGCTTGATAATGCCGCGCTGCGATTCGCGGATGAACCGGATGAGTCGGTCGCGTTCGGGACTTTGCGGAATCTGTTTTTCGACCTCCTCACAGCCGTTCAGGTAGTTCAGGCCGCTTTGGAAGAGGATGCGGCAGGCGTCGTGAATTTGTGAGATCGTTTCCGGCGTGAATCCGCGGCGGCTCAGACCGACGCGATTGACGCAGGCGAAACGTACCGGATCGTTGTTGCTGACGGTGATGAAGGGGGGAATGTCCTTGCCCACCAGCGCGCCGCCCTGAATCATCGTGTGCTCTCCGATGCGGGTCCACTGATGTACGGCTACGTGGCCGCCGATAACGGCCCAGTCGCCGACTTCGACCTCTCCGGCGAGCGATACGCGGTTGGCCATGACGCAGTGGCTGCCTACCACGTCGTCGTGGGCGATATGCACGTAAGCCATAATCAGGTTGTGGCTGCCGACGACGGTCTTGCCCCGGGAGGCGGTGCCCCGGCTGATGGTGACGCATTCGCGGATTTCGTTGTAGTCGCCGATTTCGGCCGTCGTTTTTTCACCGACGAACTTCAGGTCCTGCGGGGTGCAGGCGATCGATGCGGCCGTATGGATCTTGCAGCCTTTGCCGATGCGGGCTCCGTCGTGGATCACGGCCCCGGGGCCGATCCAGCAGTCGTCGCCGATCACCACATCGCCGGCGATGTAGGCGAAAGGCTCCACCGTTACGTTCTTTCCGAGTTTCGCGTCGGGATGGATGTATGCCTGGTTGCTTATCATGTGCGGTTACTCTTTATTTTTAACGATCTGGGCCATCATCGTGGCTTCGCAGGCGAGCGTTTCGCCGACGAAGGCCTTGCCTTCGACTACGGCTACGCCTCGTCGGATGGGCTCCAGCAGTTGAACTTCGAAATGAAGGGTGTCGCCCGGAACCACCTTGCGCTTGAATTTTACGCCGTCGATCTTCATGAAATAGGTCGAGTAGTGCTCCGGATCAGGAATACTGCGTAATACCAGCATACCGCAACATTGCGCCATCGCTTCGACGATCAGCACACCCGGCATGACCGGCTCCTGTGGAAAATGTCCGGCAAAGAACTCTTCCCGGTAGGAAACACATTTGTACGCCACTGCATACTCACCCGGCTCGTAATCTTCTACATAATCCAATAACAGAAACGGATGTCTGTGAGGTATGATTTCCTGAATCTGTTTAATATCCAAATGTTTCATGATAACCTCCTACGCAATTCTGAATAATGGCTGGCCGTACTCTACTGCCTGGCCATTCTTTACAAGAATCTCCGTGACTGTTCCATCAAAATCACTCTCGATTTCATTCATCAGCTTCATGGCCTCAATAATTGCAACCGACTGACCTTTTTTCACGGAATCGCCAACCTGAATAAATGGCTCTGCATCCTCTGCTGGAGCCGCGTAAAATGTTCCCACAAGCGGAGCTTTGACTACATTTCCAACAGGAGCCGCCTCAGATGTCCCAGTCTGTTTCTGTACGCCTTCTT
>ENA-OQQW01001611-OQQW01001611.1-human-gut-metagenome-genome-assembly--contig:-NODE-1611-length-12721-cov-8.426575_pt1 | contig 12721 bp, 11 predicted proteins | sample MGYA00243234_ERZ505098 | MGnify/ENA primary metagenome ERZ505098 (study PRJEB26097, sample SAMN02712086) | human gut metagenome | biome: Gut microbiome | host: Homo sapiens | place: Denmark... | reverse complement strand
TGGGCTGGGGCGCTGACTTCGGCGATCCCATCAACTTCCTGACCCAGATCATCGTTCACGACGACAATGCTTACTACAGCTGCAACATGACCAACATCGCAGGCATTGTGAACAATGGCCCCGCCAGCTACCAGAAGGATCTGGTTGCCGCCTACGAGAAGTTCACCGATCTGGTGAACGAGGGCCGTGCCATCGTTGACGACACCGATGCGCGCTACGCCGCATTTGCCAAGGCCGAGGCTTACTTCCTGGACGAGAACCTGATCTTCCCCACTGTCTACGATATCACTTGGTGCCTGACCCACGTCAACGAGTACAGCAAGATCAACGCTATGTATGGTCCCTGCAACTACAAGGCTGTGAACTGGGAGACCAGCGAGGAGGCCTACACCACCGAACAGTACGATGCGTTTGCCGCCGCATTCGATGCAGCCACGCAGGCCTGATCGAGTGAACCCATAGCAAAAAGCAGAACCGGACGTTTTTGAAGCGTCCGGTTTTTTTTCTCCCTGACAGCACAAAACCCCGCCGCGCGGGAGAGCTCCCAGCGCGGCGGGGTCATTGTGTTAAAATACAGGAAAGCGGTTCAGCTTACAGCTGGCTTTCATACTCCTTGCGGTAGCCTTCCAGCTCACGCTGGTTGCCATACACAAAGTGGCCGTTTGCGATCTCTTCCCAGACCGGCTTATCCACACTGTAATCGTGGATCGAGGGGTCATAGACCAGCAGCTTCTTGTGCTTTTCGAGGCTGGGGTCAGGGATGGGAACCGCGCTCAGCAGGGCTTTGGTGTAGGGATGCAGCGGATGGAGGAACAGCTCCTCCGCCTCAGCCAGCTCCACGATGCGGCCCTTGCTGATAACGGCGATACGATCCGAGATGAACCGGACCACCGACAGGTCATGTGCAATGAACAGGTAGGTCAGGCCGCGGCTCTTCTTCATCTCGTTCAGCAGGTTCAACACCTGTGCACGGATGGAGACATCCAGTGCAGAGATGGGCTCATCGGCCACGATGAACTCCGGCTCCATGACCAGAGCACGGGCAATGCCGATGCGCTGGCGCTGACCGCCCGAGAACTCGTGGGGGAAACGGGAGGCAAACTCCGGCAGCAGGCCAACCTCATGCAGGGCGTTCATCACCTTTTCATGCAGGTCTTCCTGATCCTTGTAGAGATGATGGTTCAGCAGGCCCTCAGCAATGATATACTCCACCTTGGCGCGCTCGTTCAGCGAAGCCATGGGGTCCTGGAAGATCATCTGGATCTTGCGGATGACCTCCTTGTCCAGTTCCTTGGAGATCTTGCCGTTGATCTTCTGGCCCTTGAAGAAGATGTCGCCGCCGGAGGTCGGGTTGATGCGGCAGATGGCACGGCCAATGGTGGTCTTGCCGGAGCCGGACTCGCCGACCAGCGAGAAGGTCTCGCCCTTATAGATGTCAAAGTTGACATGATCGACAGCAACAAATTTCTTCTTACCGGAGCCAAAGGTGATCTGAAGGTCTTTCAGCTCAATCAGCTTTTCGCGTTCAGCCATTTAAGTTGGCGCCTCCCATCTTTCCCATTTTCTCACGCAGGTTCTGGATGGAGTGCGGCCGCTCGATCTTGGGAGCGCGCGGGTCCAGATACCAGGTCTTTGCGGCGTGGGTCTCGGACACCTGGAAGAACGGAGGCTCTTGCACAAAGTCGATTGCCAGCGCATGCTTGTTGCGGGGCGCAAATGCGTCACCCTTGATCTCGTTGAACAGGTTCGGGGGAGTACCATCCACGCTGGGCAGGGCCTCACCCTTGGTGCCCAGCTGCGGCAGAGCCTGCAGCAGAGCCCAGGTGTAGGGATGCCATGCGTCGTAGAAGATTTCCTCCACGGTGCCGTATTCCACGATCTGGCCGGCGTACATCACGGCCACACGGTCTGCCACGTTTGCCACAACGCCCAGGTCATGGGTGATGTAGATAACGGACATGCCCAGTTCCTTCTGCAGGTCGCGGATCAGCTGCAGGATCTGTGCCTGAATGGTCACGTCCAGTGCAGTGGTGGGCTCGTCGCAGATCAGGATCTGCGGGCGGCAGGCCGCTGCAATGGCAATGACGACACGCTGACGCATACCGCCGGAGAACTCGTGGGGGTACTGCTCGTACCGACGCTCGGGGTCGGGGATACCCACCTTGCCCAGCATCTCGATGGCAGCCTTTTTGGCTTCCTCGCCCTTCAGACCCTGGTGATGCTCAATGCTCTCCTGGATCTGCTTGCCGATCTTCTTCAGCGGGTTCAGGCTGGTCATAGGGTCCTGCATGACCATGGCGATCTTCTTGCCGCGGACACCCAGCCAATCCTTCTCAGTGAACTTGGTCATATCACGGCCTTCGTACATGATGGAGCCGCCGGTAATCATACCGTTGGCATCCAGCATACCCACAAAGGTCTTGGTGAATACGGACTTGCCCGAGCCGGACTCGCCCACGATGGCAAGGGTCTCGCCTTCGTACAGGTCCAGCGAGCACTTGCGGATGGCGTTCAGCTTGCGGCCGCGCAGGCTGAAAGTGATCTCCACGTCTTTGGCAGAGATAATCGGTTGTCTATCCATTTACGTCTCTCTCTCCAATCTATCAAACGTGGTTGCGCGGATCAGCCGCATCCGACAAAGCGTTGCCCATGATATAGAAAGAAATGGAAATGATGGACACGATGGATGCAGGGAAAACCAGCAGGTACGGATAATCCAGGAAGAAGCCGCGCACCTTGCTCAGGATCAGGCCCAGAGAAGGCGTGTCGATGCCCAGGCCCAGACCCAGGTAGGACAGCGTGGATTCCAGATTGATGGTGCCCGGAATGGACAGTGCCATACGCAGGATGATAACGGAGACCAGATACGGCAGGATATTCTTGGTCAGCACGCGCCACAGCGGGGTGCCCAGGCAGCGGGACGCGAGGTTGTACTCGCGGTCACGGAACATGAACACCATGTTGCGGACACGGCGTGCCATAGAAAGCCAGTTGATGGCGATCATGGAGATGGCCATGATCCAGAAGCTCTGGCCCACCATCAGGGCGATCAGGGTCATATAAATGATATAGGGCACGTTGTCGATCAGGTTGTACAGCTCCGTGAAGAAGCGGTCCAGGCTGCGCACATAGCCCCAGATCAGGCCGAAGATCACGCCCACGATGCTCTCGCCCACGGCGACCACCAGAGCCAGACGGATGGAAACCTGGGTGGCATACCACACCTGGCACCAGTAGTCACGGCCCAGGTTGTCGGTACCGAACCAGTACTCACTGTTGGGCCTGATGAAAGCCTTGCTGGAATCAGAGATCAGGCTGGTGTAGTGATACTTGCCGATGCTCAGCGCGACGAAGGAGAACACCGTCAGCGCCAGGAACAGGATCAGGCAGAAGACAGCAACCTTCTGCTTGAGGAAGTTCTGGATGACAGAACCCCAATAGGAATAGTTGGAGTAGCCGATGCGTTCAGCTTCTTCCGGGGAATAATCCACAAAGTAGAACAGTTCTTCGGGCTTTTTGCCCTCAAAATCCGATGCCTTAGCCATCAGCGAGCCTCCTCCTTTCCGGTCAGAGTAATACGGGGGTCAACCACCATCATCAGCACATCGCCCAGGAACACGCCCACGATGCCCAGCACAGCGTAGAGAATGACCAGCGTCTGCACAACGTTCAGGTCATAGCGCTGGATGGCATCCGTCAGCAGGGGGCCCATGCCGGGAACGGAGAAGAACCGTTCCATCAGCAGGGAGCCGCCCACCGTCAGCAGGATGGACTGGGGGATATACTGCACCATGGGAACCATGGCGTTGCGCAGAACATGCTTAAACATGATCTCGCGGGAGCTCAGGCCCTTGACACGGGCCAGCTTGATATAGTCGCGGGTCAGCTCATCCACCATGTAGCGGCGGGTCCACAGGGCATAGCCTGCAATGGATGCCAGTGAAAGGCAGGTGATGGGCAGCACGCTGGAAGCACTCACATTGCGGGTGGAATACAGCGTGGGGAATCCCAGGTACTTGGAACCAAAGACCAGCACCAGAGAATACGACACCAGCGACGGGACCGCGTTGACGAACACGGTGTAGGCCGTGCCGATCCAGTCGAATACCTTGTCCTTGAATGCCGCCTGCAGGATGCCCATCAGCACACCGACCACCAGAGAGATGGCGGACGCCGTGAGGCCCAGACGCATGGAGACACCAAACTTTTTACCAATGACCTTGACCACCGGGGCACCGTTCTGAATGCGGCGGGAAGTGCCGAAGTCCAGATGCAGCAGGTTGTTATAGAACTTGACCAGCTGGGTGGGGATGGGATCAGTCAGGCCAGCTGCTTCCAGAGCGGCGGTCTTCTGCTGATCGGTAAACTTCATGAGCTGTTCCTCAGTGAAGTAGTAGTCCGTCGGCAGGCAGCGCATCATCAGGAAAACTGCTGTTGCGATCAGAAAGATTGTGACAAGCGACTGGAGCAGCCGCTTAACCGTGTATTTTAACATGTTATCGAACCCTTAACTTTTATTTCTACCCTTTCGGGCGGGGAAACGGGGAACTTAAGCCTTGGTAGCTGCGTCGAATGCAGCGGCGAACTCCTCGTACTGTGCGGTGGTGTAAGGCTCTTCGCTGGTCTCCCAGTTCACAGCCTTGTAGTTGCAGGGACCATACATCGCGTTGATCTTGCTGTACTCGTTGGCGTGGGTCAGAGTCCAGGCAACCTCGAAGTAGCAGGGGCAGTCCAGAACGTTGTTCAGCATGCAGGCCTCAGCCTTTGCAAAGGCAGCGTAGCGGGCATCGGTATCATCAACGATGGCCTTTGCGGTGTTGACCAGATCGGTGAACTCCTCGTAGCAGGCCACCAGATCCTTCTGCCAGTCAGCGGGGCCGGCCTCGACGATCTTGGCGATGTTGGAGTAGTACCAGCTGTAGTAAGCGTTGTCGTCGTGCAGGATCTCCTGACCAACGAAGTTGATGGGGTCACCGAAGTCAGCGCCCCAGCCGTTGATGACGAAGCTCTGCAGCTGAGGATTGCGGACTTCCTGGGTGAGGGAGGAAACGTAGGTCTTGATGTCCAGCACGATGAAGTCATCGCCGAAGCTGTCGGTGAAGCACTGCTTCAGCACGGTTGCGCTGTCCAGAGCGGTGGAGTTGCCGGCGATGATGTAGTAAGCAGCGTGGACAGGGAAAGTAACGCCGACAGCGCTCAGCTCGTCCATGGCCTGCTTCTTCAGGTCAGCGATGTCGCCGTTGTTGGAACGCAGGCGGATCATGGTCTTGCCGTCGTAAGCCTCCTTGTCGAAGCCCATCTCCTTGGCAACCAGGGTGGTGTACTCCTGGCCCTGGGTGTTGTAGCAGACACCGGGCATGGTGTAGTAGTCGTTCTCGCACTTCAGGGGGTTGATCTTGTTGGTACGTGCATACCAGTTGGTCATCTCCAGGCCCTTGTAGAAGCACTGACGGAATGCCTTGTTTGCAATCGCCTTGTTCCAGTTGTCGTCGGGGGTGCCGTCCTCGTTGTTCTTCTGGTAGTTGAAGTGCATCTGGTAGCTGAACTTCTTGGGACGCTTCTCGCACAGCTGATCATTGTACTCGCTGGAAGGATCGGCCTGGATGGTGGTCAGGGTGCTCTCGCCCACATCCATCTCGTCCAGCTCACGGTTCTGATACAGCTGGAAGGTAACGGTGCCGTCGCTGATCATGGTGACGGTGAAGCGGTCGAAACGGGACACCTCGTCAGCTGCATAGTAGTTGGGGTTGGGGATGTAGCTCTTGGTGTTCTGGCTGATGAACTCCTCCACCACATAGGGACCATTGTACCACATGTTGGTGTAGTCGCAGGCACGGAAGCCTTCGATGCCCAGCTCATTGATCAGATCCTCAGAGACAGGGTAGAAGCTGGTGTAGGCAGCAACGGTATCGAAGTAGGGGCAGGGATTCTTGCAGGTGAAGACCAGGGTGTAATCATCCGGAGCCTCAACGCCCACGCCTGCGTCCAGCATATCCTGGTAGGTCAGGTCGGCAGCAGCATCGCCCATATCGCTGGTCTTCTGATAGTAATCAGCAGCACCGGTCAGGGTCTCGTTGGGCATGGAGGTGTTGTTGGCCTGGTTCTTGGCTGCGTTCAGCACCCACTCCAGACCCACGAGGAAGTCCTTGCTGGTCAGGTGAGCCTTGACTTCGCCGTTGACATCCACCCAGTCCACATCGTCGCGGAGGTTGAAGGTCCAAACAGAAGAGTCCTCATTGTGGCTCCACTCCTTGGCCACGGAAGGAACAGCCTTGCCGTAGCAGTCAAAGCTCAGCAGGCCTTCCCACAGGTTGGTGGTGACATTCATGTCGGAAGCCATCTGGCTGTACAGCATGTTCCAGCTCTCCAGCTCACGGTTGGTGCTCTCCCAGGAGATGAACTCCTTCAGCGGGGTAGCGCCGGTGGTGTTGGGAGCGCTGGTAGCACCAGAGGAAGCAGCGGTGGAGCTGCTGCCAGAGTTTCCGCCGCAGGCGGCCAGGATGCCGGCGGCACCAACGACACCGGAAGCCTTCAGAAAGCTGCGGCGGCTGATTGCATGAGACTCATAGTTGTTGTTCATTGTGTTTTCCTCCCTATAATAATTCCGTGCTTCAGTGCATGGTGCAGGGCGGGATGTCCTGCTGTTTTCCCACTATTCTGCGGAGGTTTTTTGACCCCTGTACTGCCAGGGAATACAAAAGAGCGCAGAAACAGACCCCTCTGTCTGCACCTGTGCTCCTCCCGCAAAACCTTAACACGTCATATATTGTACCATTGAAATAAAAAGATGTCAATGGAGCACACACAGCTTTTTCTTCAAAAAGCAAAGTCTGCTGCGCAAAAACGATGAAATATATTTGCTTTTACATGGTAAAGCGTGCAGGAAATTTAACAAACAATGCCACAGACAAAACAACCGGAATTGTTCTCGTCAAAAAGACACTGTATTTCCGCTTTATATTCTAAAAGAGCAGGCGCTCCACGCTTTGCGAAGAGCCCCTGCTTTTGGAAAACCGAATTATTAAAACAAGTCACCGGGCCAGTGCGCTCTGGATCTTTGCAAAATCCTCCAGCGTCAGGGCCTCGGGACGGATGCGGGCATCGAAACCGGCGGCTTCAATGGCAGCGGTCACGGCATCCTTGGGCATCCCCAGGCCGCTGGCAATGGCATTGGCCGCAGTCTTGCGCCGCTGGCCAAAGGCCGCGCGCACAAGGGCAAAGTAGCCCTCCTCATCCTCCACCTGCACGGCGGGGGTGGGGCGGATCTCCATCCGCACCACAGCGCTGGTCACCTTGGGGGCCGGGTAAAAGCTGCCCGGGGCGGCGGTGAACATCATCTTAGAGGTCGCGTAATAGCTCACCGCACAGCTGATGGCACTGGAGGCCCGGGTGCCCGGGGCGGCAGCCAGACGATCGGCTGCTTCCTTCTGCACCATCACAGTCAGGCTCTCGATGGGCAGGCGGTCACCCAGCAGCTTCATCACAATAGGGCTTGTGATATAGTAGGGCAGGTTGGCGCAGACTGCCACCGGCATCCCGGGGAACTCCTGCGCGATCAGGGCTTTCAGATCCACCTTGAGCACATCCTGCAATACCAGCTTGAAATTATCCACACCGGCCATGGTCTCGGCCAGCAGGGGCGGCAGACGCTCGTCCACCTCGATGGAGACTACCTTTGCCGCCCGCTTTGCCAGCTCCCGGGTCAGCACGCCGATGCCGGGGCCGATCTCGAGCACGCCGTAGCGCTTGTCCACGCCGCTGGCATCCACGATCTTGGGGGGCAGGCCGGGGTTGACGATAAAGTTCTGGCCAAAGCCCTTGGAGAGGGCAAAATCATATTTTTCGCACAGGGCGCGCACATAAGACAGGTCGGTCAGTTCGGGCATGGCTCTATCCTTTCTTTTCCAAAATAACCCTCTCAGTCTCGCTTCGCTCGCCAGCTCCCCCAAAGGGGGAGCTTTTGACAAAACCGCAAACTTTGCATGAATTGCCAAGACCTCGCCCTTCGGGAGAGGTGGCAGCGCGTCAGCGCTGACGGAGAGGGTTGTTCTCTTATTCTTGACTACTGGATGCAGTGCTCTCCCCTGCTGCTTCACTTTCGGCGGGCGCAGTCTCTGCCGGAGTGCTCTCGGCAGATGCAGCCCCAGCGTCCCCTTCCGCTACGCTCTCAGCGGCGGCACTGTCGGCAGCTTCACTGGAAGCCGCTTCGTTGACACCGCTCACGGTGGTGGTGCCGCTCATCTGCTGGGCAGTGCTCACGGCACGCTGGATCTGGGGATCGTTCTCCACAGTGTAATCATAGTATGCGGTCTGCTCGTCTGCAGTCAGGGGGCGCTCCACATCCACGGTCAGGCCGGTGCCGTCAAAGCAGCTGCCGTCGCCGCAGACCAGCTTTGCCACTGTGATGACCACGGCGCTGCCGTCCGACAGGCGCTGCGGGCTGCTCTGGATGGTGCCCTTGCCCATGGTGGTGGTGCCCACCAGACGGGCACCGTTCATGGTGCGCAGGGTGGCTGCGAACAACTCGGCTGCGCTGGCAGTGTTGCCGTTTACAAGGCAGACCATGGGCAGGCTGACGGAGCTTTCTGCATCGCTGCTGCCGATGACGGTGCGGTTGCCGTTTTTATCCTCGGCGTAGGCCACCGTGCCCTCCGGGGCGATCAGGTCGATGCAGCTGACTGCATCTTCCAGAATGCCGCCGCCGTTATCCCGCAGGTCGAATACCAGACTGGCTGCGCCGTTTGCGGTCAGGGTGCGCAGGGCGTAGTCCAGCTCGCTGGGCGTAGTGCCATCAAACTGACGGATGCGGATGTAGCCCACATTGTCCAGCAGCTGGTAGTCCACGGTGGTGCTGGTGTAGCCGGAATGGGTCAGCTCAGCCGTTTTGCTGGCGGCAGCACTGTTCAGCCATGTCACAGTAACGGTCGTACCGGCCTCGCCCTGCAGGGCTTTGTACACGGCATCTGCACTGGACAGGCTCTTGACATCGGTATCGCCTACGGTGGTGATGTAGTCACCCACGGCGATGCCTGCTTCCTGCGCGGGAGAGCCGTCGTAGACGCGGGTCACCTTGGCGTAGCCGGTCTGGTCGATGCCAAGCTCCACGCCGATGCCCAAAATCTTGCCGCTCTGGATGTTCATCAGCTCGGTGTAGGCGTTGGCGGTGTAGTAGCGGGCGTACTTGTCGCCCGTGCCCAGCAGATAACCGGCGGTCAGGCGGTCGTACAGGGTGGCCTCATCGATGGTGTAGTAATCGTTGCTGCGGACGTAGCGGTCCACCTCAGCGATCTTGTTGTACATACTTTCCTTTTCTTTTACGCTGTTGACCGTGCTGTCGAACAGACGCATGGCGATGAGCATCGTGATGGAAAAGGTCACGGTCATGGCAAGGATCACGATGGTGACTGCCATACCCAAAGAAATTTTACGGTTCATGGTTCGTTCCTCCCGGTCAGAGCAGCAGCATCATAAGGATGCTGCCCAGCAGCGAGAGTACAAACACCCCTGCCAGGACCAGACAGCCGATGCGCAGCACGCGCTTGCGTTTTTGTTCGTTCATAGATCAACCAGACTCCTTGCGTTGCTTGTTAGTTGTGGGGGATGGGGATGCAGCTGCGGGGGTTCACGGCGTTGGCCTTGGAGCCGCCCTTCCACACCTCCAGATGCAGGTGGTTGCCGGTGGAATTGCCGGTGGTACCCACATAACCGATCAGTTCACCCTGCTTCACATACTTGCCTGCACTGGTAGCCACCGAGCGCATATGCGCGTACAGGGTGGAATAGGTATTGCCATCAGACATTTTGCCGTGGTAGATGATAACGTAGTTGCCATAGCCGCCGGTGGACCAGCCTGCCACCTGCACATAGCCGCTGGCGGCTGCGTAGATAGGCGTGCCGCCGGCTGCCGCAAAGTCGATACCGGCATGGAGCTTGTTCACGCCGGAGACCGGGTTCTTGCGCCAGCCGTACTCGCTGGAGATGCGGCTGTAACTCTTCAGCGGGCAGGCAAAGCCATTAAAGCTCAGCTGCGGCTTGCTGGCAGAGGCCGCTGCAATCAGCTTCTGGATCTCCTTTTTCACGGCCTCGTAGTTCAACTCGTCGGATTCAATGGCTGCCTGTGCCTTCTGCTGCGCCGCCTGTGCCTCGGCAGCGGAGAGCTTTGCCGCAGAGATGCTGTTGTTCAGCTCGCTCTGCTTGCCCTTCATCTGGGCGTTCTGGCTGTCCAGCTCGCTCTTCTGGCTTTGCAGCTCTGCCTTTTCGGCTTCCAGACCGGCCTTCTGCTCTTCCAGCGCGGCCTTATCGTCCTCCAGCCCCTGCTTGGCAGACTTCATGTTGTTCATGATCTCGGTGTCCTTGATGGAGATATCCTGCATCACCTCGTTGAAGGTAAGCAGCTCGTACAGGTCGTTCACTGCACTGAGCATGGCCACACTGCCGCCGTCCCGCAGCTCCTGCATGGCAGCCATGTGCTTTTTGAAATCATCCCACTGAGCATCTATCTCGTTCTGCTTTTGCTCGATCTGGGTCTGCTTGTCCGCAATCTGGGTCTGCATCACACCGATCTGCTGTTCCTTCTCGCCAATGCTGTTCTGCACTGCGGCGATCTGACCGCCCAGCACGCCGATCTGATCCTGCAGAACGGTGACCCGCTCCTTCAGTTCGCTTTCCAGCGCCTTGGCGGCAGATTCCTTCTTTTTGGCGTCCGAAAGCTCCTTTTTGTGCTGATCGATAGACTGGGAAAGCTTATCCAGCTTGCTCTGCAAGCTGGCCATGCTGGTATTGCTGGTAGCTGCCGAGGCCGGATACACCGTAGCCGTCAGCAGCAGGCAGACACAGGCCAGCCCAAGGCTGACCGCCCGGATCAGCTTGCTGCGGGGGCTTTCCGGCCGGGCGTGCCGGGCGGTCGTAATGAGCGTAGCGGTTTTGACCGTAGCAAGGTAGAGAAGAAAAATGCTCACGACTATGTGTCGTATGTAGATAAGGAATCGGAACGCCGTATTGTGGCCCAACTTCGGGAATTGCTTCCCGAAGCAGGATTCATTGCCGAAGAAGGTTCGGGCAGCCTGACTACGGAAAACTATTGCTGGCTGGTAGATCCGCTGGACGGAACCACCAATTTTATCCATAATAATGCTCCTTATTGTGTGAGTATCGCCCTTCGCAATAAAGAAGAACTGCTGGTTGGGGTGGTGTATGAGGTATGCCGCGATGAACTTTACTGGACTTATAAAGGAGCGCCTTCTTATCTGAACAACAAAGAAATACATGTGTCAGATGTTTCTGATATGGACGAAGCGTTTGTGGCGTTAGGCTTTCCATACGATTCGCAAAAGTATAAGCCTTTGGCGGAGCATATCGTGCACGAGTTATATGGAAATGTGGGAGGCATGCGCCTGCAAGGAGCTGCTGCGGCAGAACTTTGCTATGTAGCTGCCGGTCGCTTTGAAGCCCGTATAGAAGGGCTGCTGGGACCGTGGGATATTGCTGCCGGTTCGATAATCTTGATGAATGCCGGTGGAAAAGTGACAGATTACAGCGGAGGGGGAGACTTTTATTCCGGTCGTGAAGTGTTGGCTACTAATGGAAAGTTGCATGATGAGTTTCTCAAGGTCTTGGGAAAAAAATAAATACTTCGCTTTTTTCTAGTTCGTTACAAATATATTTTGTAAGTTTGTCAAGTGAACACATGAACATAATGTAACATGGATGTATCTGTTATCTTTCAATTTTTAAAAGACCTGGCCGCAAACAATAACCGGGAGTGGTTTCAGGGGCATAAGGATGAATATCTGAAAGCTCAAAAAGAGTTTGAGGAATTACTGACAGCAATCATCGCCCGCATTTCGTTGTTTGACGAAAGTATTGTCGGTATTCAAGCCAAGGACTGTACATACCGAATTTATCGCGACACGCGTTTTTCCAGTGATAAGACTCCTTATAAGATACACTTGGGCGGCTATATCAACGCTCGTGGAAAGAAATCGGAACATTGTGGATATTATGTTCATATAGAGCCTGATAACTGTATGCTTGCTGGTGGAAGCTGGTGCCTGGAACCTAAAGTGCTGAAAGCTGTCCGCCAGTCCTTTTATGACAACATAGACGAATACAGGGAAATTGTGGAAGATCCTGCGTTCAAGCAATACTTTCCTGTTATCGGAGAGAATCACTTAAAAACGGCTCCCAAAGGATTTCCGAAAGATTTTGAATATATTGATTATTTAAAATGTAAGGATTATACCTGTGCTTATATGGTGCCTGATGCGTTTTTCCTTGCCCCTGACCTGTTGGACAAAGTAGAGGATGTTTTCAAGCAACTGAAGCGTTTTGCTGATTTTACAAATTTCACAATAGACGACTTTGAATGATAAAAGCAATATTTTAACCATTAAAATGAAATAATTATGGTAGTAGACAGATTAGAAAACTTAGAAAAGTACGCTTCATTGAATCCTTTGTTCGCTAAAGCAATGGAATATCTGAAGACTACAGACTTGAACGCTCAGGAATTAGGAAAAGTAAAATTACAGGGTGATGATCTGGTAGTAAACTTTTCTCAGACCAAGCCTAAAACTAAAGAAGAAGCAAAATTAGAAACTCATAATCAGTTTATTGATATACAGATTCCTCTGTCAGGGGTGGAAGTGATGGGTTATACGGCCCGTGAAGATCTTCCCGAAGCAGACTATGATGCAGATAAGGATATCTCGTTCTATCCGGG
>ENA-OQQW01001603-OQQW01001603.1-human-gut-metagenome-genome-assembly--contig:-NODE-1603-length-12738-cov-26.837578_pt1 | contig 12738 bp, 7 predicted proteins | sample MGYA00243234_ERZ505098 | MGnify/ENA primary metagenome ERZ505098 (study PRJEB26097, sample SAMN02712086) | human gut metagenome | biome: Gut microbiome | host: Homo sapiens | place: Denmark... | reverse complement strand
CTGGGCTAGGAGCTTTTGGGCCTTCAGCCCGTTCTTGAACCACTTGCGAAACTTCGGTTTTTACACCCCTTGATTATAGTTTCACTTTCTTTGCCTTGCCTTCGCTCTCGTTGCTCATGCGGTCGAGTGCGGTGACGACATAGACCCACTTGGTCTTGCCGTGGTCGTAGGGCAGGACGTAGCGCGGCTCGCGCGTGATGGCGGCGATACGGGCGGGATTGGACAGGTCGATCTTCTCGCCCTTGGCAAAGCGATAGACCACATACTGGTGGGCCTCGTCCTGCCATCCCTTGGCCTTCTTCGCCGGCAGCCATTGGAGCGTGTAGCCCTGGGCCGTCCAGCGCGCCTTGACCTTGCGCACCTTCTTGGGCGCCTCGCTGTCTATGAAGGGCATGAGGGGCTGCAGGGCCGGATAGCGCCAGTAGTCCGTGCGCAGTACCGTGCCGTAGTTGCCGGGGTTATCGACCGCCGCCTTCGCATACCAGAGCACCGTGCCCTTGACGTTGGCACACTGACGGTGGAGGCGGTGCTTGGCGCCCAACTGGTGGATGCGGAGGTTCTGCGGGTCGGGATATTTCACCGTGCGCAAGACGTCCTCGCCGATATACAACGGGCGGTTGGCGGCGTGGCGGTTCCACCAGCCGATGAGCTCCTGGTAGTCGGCGGCCTTGTGGCCGATCTCCCAGTAGAGCTGGGGCACGCAGTAGTCGATCCATCCGTTGTTCACCCATTTGAGCACGTCGGCATAGAGCTCGTCGTAGTTCTGCAGTCCGCTGGTCGCGCTGCCGTTGGGGTCCGAGCGCTTGTTGCGGTAGATGCCGAAGGGAGAGACGCCAAACTTCACCCACGGTTTGATGCGGTGGATCTCCTCGCCGAGGGCCTTGATGAAGACATCGACGTTGTCGCGGCGCCAATCGGCGACGGAGGCAAACTGGCGTCCGTAGCGGTTGTAGGAGGCCTGGTCGGGGATGGCGACGCCTGCCACGGGATAGGGATAGAAGTAGTCGTCGATATGGAGGCCATCGACATCATAGCGGCTGACGATATCGCCGACGATGCGGAGGATGTAGTCGCAGTTCTCGCGCTGGCCGGGGTCGAGGATCTTGAGTCCGTCGTAGTCGAAGACGCGCTCGGGATGGGTCACGGCGATGTGGTTGACGGCCAGCTCGCGCGTGTCCTTCGTCTTGGCCCGATAGGGGTTGATCCAAGCGTGGAGCTCCATGCCGCGACGGTGACACTCGTCGATCATCCACTGCAGCGGGTCCCAATAGGGCGAGGGCGGCGTGCCCTGGCGACCGGTCAGGAAGCGGCTCCACGGCTCGTAGCGACTCGCGTAGAGGGCGTCGCACTCGGCGCGCACTTGGAAGATAATGGCGTTGACGCCGTCTTTCTGCAGCTCATCAAGCTGATAGGACAACGTGCGCTGCATCTCCTGCGTGCCGAGGCCAAGAAACTGGCCGTTGACGCACTGGATCCAAGCGCCGCGAAACTCGCGCTTCGGACGGCTTTCCTGGGCCACCAACTCGCTGACGGGCAACAGAAGGAGCACCGACAGCCATATCACTCTCAATATCTGGGAAGTTTTCATACGATGATTTTCATGCAATGATTTTCATACGAGGGAATTGTGCTAAACCTGCTTGCGGGCACGAGCGAGGGGCTAATGGCCGTTCCTGGCGGCCTTGCGAAACTTCATGCGGTGAAACTTGCGCTCGGCGTCGAGGGCGGCCTTGAGCTTCACCGCACTCATCACCTTCAGCATCCGCAGGTGGTAGTCGCGCTCCACCTGGCGCATGCTGATCTCGAGGTTGTCGCGGCGCTCGATGAGGGCGCGTGCCGCACGATCGTTGTCCGCCGACTGCTTGCGCAGCTGGCGCAGTTGGCCGTGGATCTTGCGCTTCTTGGCCACCATCTCCTTGTAGAGGGGCACGAAACGGCGGGTCTCCTCGGGGGTGAGGTGCGCCTGCTGGACGATGTAGGTCTGCTTCTCGGCCTCGAAGGCCTGGGCGTCGAAGTGGTGCTGCGCCGAGGCGGCGGTCAGGCCACAGAGCAGGAGGACCGTGAGGAGGAGTCGTTTTCTGAACGGGTTCATAGGCTCTAAGTGTTATTCTCCGGAGATATAGGCGTAGGCGTCGTCCTCGTCCATCATCGTGTAGTCGGCGAGCCGGTCGAGGTCGTCGGTATAGGGTTCCGCCTTCGAGGCCTTGGGGACGTGGGACACGGTCGCCGCCATGTCGCCCTGCGGACTCGTCGAGCTCACGCCGAGTCCGACAAGGACTATCACGCCCACCACGCAAGCGGCTGCCACAAGGGGCGACAACTGCTTCCACAAAGACTTGCGGACGACGCGCACCACGGGCGGCGCTGCGTCGGCAGCCACGCTCCGCATCACCACCTCCTCTACGCGATCAAAATATGCGTCGGGGACGGTGAAGGGACGCTCCGTACCGTATTGGGTCTTCAAAGCCTCATCTATCTCCATCATGATTTCTTCTTTTCATATTAGGACGCATCGCGACCAAGAAAGTTTAGAGCCCATCGAAAAAAATCATCATGCCGCGAAGGAATTGGGCAAGGAGGCCGTTGGCGAGGAAACCGCGATAGCAGTTGGCGAGGTAATCTCTGAGGCAGTTGCCGAGGAAAACTCGGTATGTGATTCTCCCGCCAAGATTCACATCTTAGAGTGGCGAACCCAAGTCTATGAAAAACAATCTCATCTATGGAAGAACTCTGTATCATTGCGTTGAAGGTTTTAAAGATGAATCAAAATGGAGACCTTGCCGATGGTAGCTTAGGACCGGCGCCGACAGTTGCTTACCTTTCACTTCTGTCGTAAGAAACGCCCATCGCGGGCCCTCTATGGGCTTGTTCCGCAAGTCTTGCATCTGGGTGCAAAGGTACGAAGAACATTTCATTCCGCCAAATAAAATCGCAAATATTTTCCAACTTTTTTCATTGCAGGAAAATTGGCACATAGCAAAGCTATGTGAACCTACTGCTTCCGCTCGAAACTATCTTTACAATACGTTCTTTGTGCAGAGCGGGCAAGTGGGGAGAAGAGGGGAAGCCATCATGTTACAATGTTACAATGTTACATGTTACATGTTACGTTAAGAGAAATCCACTTGGGCATTGTCTGACCCAAAGAATAGTATATATAAATAATATATTATTTATATATACTATTCTTTTGTCTATTTTTTCACCCCCTTCCGTGAATTGCGCGAACGCTTAATGTAACATGTAACATGTAACATGTAACATGTAACAATCCTCCCAACGCCACCAACACCTATTCCAGTCCTAAACCGCCATGCAACCCACTGCCACTCAGTATATTGCAATCAAAAACGCGCACCCGCCGCAAGCCCTCACGCCACCTCTCGTCCGCCCGCGTGTTCACCTTCGTTAACAAAAAACCTCCTTCCCCCACCCTCTTCTCCGCTCAAAAAACAGGGAAAAGCGCGTTGGATTCACACAAAAACGCGTATTTTTGCCGGGTCGGAGACTGCGTCCGCGAGGTCAAAAACAGGGCTGCGGCAGTCGCCACCGCCCCCAAATCGGGAAGGTAGCAAGCTATCAACATCACAAATAAAGGGCAAAAAGTATAGGATGCAATGGCCCTTGGGTGACGAATTCCACTTATATCGTCTATAAAATCAAGTTTCCCCCGAGGTTGGGAGAGGCGCATGAAGTCGCGTGAGGGGCGACGATGCTGGTCGCGTCTCTCCCTTTGCTACGTCTATTGGGGATGATTGCCGCGCTAACAAAGGATAAAAATGTGGCTGTGGAGTTAAATAATGTGAACGGGGGGGGTAAATGAATTGATAAAAAAAGTTCTTTTTACTTTTGTACTCTCATTAGAACGCTCTATCGCGCTCATGACAAGCGTAGATTGCTAAGTCGGTATGGTGCTCAGCCCCAGCGACTTCATACCTTGCTCCCGCGGCCTAAGGGAAGAGAGATGTGTATAAATAAAGGTCAATGGGGGATGGGGATTCATCGTCTCCTTCGGTCTTATGTGACCTCGCTTGCTGATACTAACTGTCTAAATCAATGTCTAATCGGGATGCAGAGGAGACATTCCAACACATAAACAATTAAACATATGAGAAACTTTACATTACACAAATTTCTCGCCATGCTGTTGATGGCAGTATGTAGCGCGACGCTGAGTGTGGCGCAAAATGTGGCGAAGATTGGATCCACGGAGTATGCCACGTTGCAGGAGGCGGTCAATTCGGTAGCACCAGGTGGGAAAGGCTACATATATATTCTTGCCGATGCGTCTTTTGACAATCTCAGCATTGACGGAAAACAAATCATCATAAATCTACAAACACATACTGTTAAGGGCAATGACATTGCCGTTAAAGGAGTAGACGGAATCACAGATACATATCTGAAAATCCTTGATTCCAAAGCTAAGCGTCTTAGCGTTAGTACAAAAAACAATTATAAAGTTTCCTATACTACTTCCGGCACTCTTGAGTTGACAGGTAGCATCCGTGCGTACAATGGTGCTGCTATTAATGTCGAGAGTGGAACCGTTGTATCGACCCGGGGTATTGCTCTTTTGGCTGTAGGTGATGAAACTGGGCAAAAAGACATTACTTCGTCTATCAACATTACCGGTGGATATGTCAAAGCACAGGAGTTTGGTGCCAGTCCTCAAGGACGCGGAGCCTCCGTCACAGTGAATGGCTTTGCTGTGATAGAGTCGTTGGACAATGCTGCCGTAGCAGGCAATGGTACTAATGAGCCTGGAAAGAAGCTGGGTGGAACGTCTATCACTATCATGGGAAAGTGCTGGCTCATCGGACGCATTCAGAGCTCAGGTTATGCCGCTTGTGGCATCTATCATCCCCAGCAGGGCACATTGACGATAAAATATAATGCAGGCATTCCCAACATTGTTGCCATCAATGGCGCTGGTATCGTGATGCGTGGTGGGACACTCGATTATATAGCAGGAAATATCATCGCTACTGGCGACGCCAACTTCGTAGGCAAGGTGGGCGATACGCCCATAGAGGTAGGAACCAGCGGTATCGTCTATGACCGCGATTGTGACTACTATGATGCTGCCAATGTCAAGATTACTATACCGAGTTCTGGAGAAAAGAAAGTCGTGGGCGCCAAGGCTGCCATACAGGTAATCAATGACAAGGCGCAAGACATCTCTGGTGTGTTTGATATCCAGGGAGGAAGTTTCTCTTCTGATGTGTCTGCGTATGTCAATACTAAGGAGCGTGAAGTGTTTGAGCACGAAGGAACCTACTATGTAGGTAAGTTCAAAGCCCAAGTTGTAGGCGGCTTGAAATATGAAATGGCCTCGACGGCTATCAGCAAAGCCCCAGCTGGTTCTACAGTTATTCTGTTGAGTGATTGTGAAGAAGGGAACCTCGGACCTAGCGTGTCAAAGAACGTTACGATAGACCTGAATGGCAAAAACTTGGTATTCCAAAGTATTACCGTTGACATACATGGTAATCTGACTATCAAAGATAGTGGTAACGGCGGCACGTATAACGGTACGTATGTTGACTATAGTGTTCGTGTTAAACGGGGTAGCGTATTCAATCTGGAGAGCGGTACGCTCACCAATACTTCCACCGATGATGGTACTTCAAACGTAGTGGTTTGGGTAGAAGGTGGCACTGCCAAAAAACCTGCTGCATCTACCGCCAATATCAAGGGTGGCAAGATTGAAACCAAGGGTACTCCCGTCTTTGTCCGCGACCCAGGCGCTACGGTCAATGTCTCTGGTGGCGAACTTGTGGGCAGTGGTCTCGCTTGTATCGCTGGCAATGGTACTAAAGGTCAAGGCGGCACCACTATCAACGTGAGTGGTGGTACGCTTACAGCCAATGCTGCTGACAAAGCGTCGGCTGCTTGTGGTATCTATCATCCTAATGAGGGAACGCTCAATATCACAGGTGGAACCATCAATGTGGCCGACGGCGTGGGCGTGCTCATGCGTGGTGGTGAGATGACGATGACCGGTGGTGAGATTAACGCCACAGGCGATGCTACGAGAACAGGAAGCGTGGGCGACACGAACCAAAAGATTGGCGTGAGCGGCGTTATCTTTGATCGCGATGCCAACTATCCTGCTGTTGCCACAACCAGCATAAAGATTGATGGCGAGGCTAAGGTGAGCGGTGCCAAGGCTGCCGTGGAGCTGATAAACGACAATAATGTGGCTGATGCAAAGAGCGCCTTTAAGTTGAAAGGCGGTACCTATAGCAGCGACATTTCTGCTCTGCTCGATGAAAACTCTGTGGCTGAGGAGAAGGATGGTGTCTATGTTGTCACCACTTACTACGCCCAAGTAGGCGAAACAAAGTATGCCACGCTGCAGAAGGCCGCAGATGCAGCAACAGCAGGACAGACCGTGACGGTGCTCAACGATGTAGACATGACTACGGACGGCAACCTCACGGTAAACGAGGGGAAGAATATAGTCCTTGATATGAACGGTCATTCTATCAAGGGTGCAAATGCCGATTACAAAAACATTTTGGTATCGGGCAAACTTACCCTTAAGGACTCCAAGGAGAACAGCACGGGTAAGATCTATGCAGAGACTCCGTATCAGTATGGTGTCTATGACAAGCCATTGGTATATGTAGGTAGTAAGGGCGAGTTGGTGATGGAGAGCGGCCATATCTACTCCGTTATCCCTGAGAAAACTGCCGACAATGGTCAGTTTGGTATCGGTGCATATGATAACAGTACGGTTACTATCAATGGTGGTACGATAGAGAGTGGATGGTATGCAATAGCAGGCAACGGCAGTGGGGTCCAAACCACCGCCATCACTATCAATGGTGGCACGCTGGTCTCTACAAGCGACTATGCCATCTATCATCCGCAGTTTGGCACGCTCACTATCAATGACGGCGCTGTAGTATATGGTGCGGCTGGTGCTATTGCCATGAAGAGAGGCAATCTTGTGGTCAATGGTGGAACCATGACCAGCAAGGGCATTGGCGACACAGGTAATTGGGGAGATGGTACAGGCAATCTGGGCAAGGCCGCTCTCAACTTCTGCGCGCCCTATGGTGACGTGGCAGCTACCATCAAGGGCGGTACCATCACTGCCGAAGGCGATGCTGTGCTGATAGATGCCAAGCCCACAGAAGGCAAGACCGTGACTCTCGCCATCGAGGGCGGCACCTATAGCAGCGATGTGTCAAAGTACTGTTCTCCAGGATTTACCGCTACGCCCAACGCTGACGGCACTTACGGTATCACCCATGTAGGCGATGGCGTACTGGCGGTCTATGACAAGTCCTATACTCAAATAGCGGCTGGCGGAACCGTGGATATAGATATGGATCAGGTCAACAAGATATTGGTGGCCGAGGCTGGTGTGAATGGCGTGAACACTACGCTGACCAAGAACTATAACAACACTGGCTGGTACTCATTCTTCGTGCCCTTCGACTTTACGTTGACCGACGAAATGCTGAAGGATTTCGAGTTTGCAACGCTCTACGCCACCGCGTTGGAAAATGGCAACGGCAGTCCTGTCATCTCATACAAGATGGCGAAGGCTGGCGACAAGATAGCGGCTTTCTTCCCCTGTCTGATCAAGGCCAAGGCTACGGGCGAGCAGAAGCTCAACGTAGGCGAGGTGGACTATAAGAGCACTAAGGGAGTGACTCCAAAGGACTGCAGTTCTATCACAGAGCTCTATACCTTCTATCCCGTGATGGAGAATACCTACATTGCGGCCAAGCATGGATATTATCTCAACTCTGAGCAGAACAGCTTTGTCTATAATGCTCACCCCGAAGCTCATATCCGGCCGCTCAGATACTATATGACCATCCAGGACAGAGCTACCATGAGTTATATCGAGCCTGCCAATGGTGGCGCCAGCAAAGCCAAGATCTGCGTGATCGGTGAGGACGAGCCTACTGGCATCACGGATCTTGTAGATGATGGAGCCAACGCATCGGGCAAGGTCTACAACCTGCAGGGTGTAGTGGTAGGCAACACTACCGAGGGTCTGCCCAAGGGCGTGTATATCAAGAATGGACGTAAGATAATCGTAAAATAATCAAGTAATATGAAAAAGAATAGAGAAAATTATGTAAAGCCCCTATCGTATGTCATCGAAACGGAGCAGCCGCTGATGAGTGGCAGCTCGATAGGTGTCAATACAACAACCTCTGAGTACAAGCCCGGCCCTTGCGAAGTTCGCCGCTATGAGGACTATGAGGAAGAGGAAGAGGACGACTGGAGCAAGTAAGAAAGAAGTCTTGTGTAAAACAGGGATTGTCGTACAATCCTAACAATTCAATATCTATAGACGAGGGTATGCCTTCTGAGGTTACCCTCGTCTTTTTTTTGGTGGGGAGGTATTGTCTTATGCAAAGACACAAAAAAATCTAACGCACAACTTTTGGTCATGTCGAAAAAGCTCCGCAGCTTTGCGATCAGAAACAACTCTAACTTGGATTCGATAGAATACCAGGTCATGAAAAGCAAAACAAATAAAAAAACATCATGAAAAAAGACGAATTTGTGGACCTATAGAATGGAAAAAGACGCAACATATTACTGAAATTCAAAGTGCAAATAATACCGTTCAAAGTGCAAAAACAGAAGAAAATCTACTTTCAAAGTGCAAAAATTGCACTTTGGAGGAAATGGCATTGCTTCGAATAGTGCAAAACAATCCTTTCGTTACGCAGAAAGAGATGGCGGCACAGATGGGCAAGTCGGAACGAACTGTGAAAACTATTACTGTCCACCTACAAGAAAAAGGTGTTCTTCATAGAAGAAACGGTAAACGAAATGGATATTGGGAGATAATAACTGATAAAACTGCAAATAACTGACAACGATGACAGATGCAGCCACCATTGTTACATTGTTACATTGTTACATGTTACATGTTACATTAAGGATTTCACATCCACCTCACGCAGTTCGGCCACCTCGTGAAGCGGTAGGCCGCCAGCTCAGACAAGTCCCCTACTCCGCCTCAACCGAATAGACGCACGGAGAGATATTGCCACACTCGGAGAGTGGAAAAGCAAAAGAAGGAGCACGCCCAGCAAAGAAACCGGTGTACTCCTTCTTCTTATATCTCGGATGAGATGATCGTCTTTTATCTCGGACGAGATGATGGCTTCATAGAGCCTGCGCGCCCTACTTGTTGAAAGTCTTCATGGTCTTGCCGTTCTTCATCAGCAGCATGTTGAAGCCGCGCACCTTGGAATCAGCATTCAGACGCTTGCCATCAGCAGAGAAACGGGCAACTACCTTGCCGGCTCCCTCGGATGCCGGTGCTGCGGCCACGTCGTTGGTCTCGTACAGCGTGTCGAAGAACCAGGTCGTCATGCCACCAGTTTCCTCGGAATCTTCATCGGCAGTCTCGCTATCGACAAAGGCGAATCCGGCAATATAGCGACCGTCGGCAGAGATGCCGCAAGGAGAGTTCATACCGCCCGCGTCGTATTCGGCGAATTTCGCAACCTCGGGGAAGGCCTCAGCGAGCGTTTGAAGCGTCTCGCCCTTCTTCCAGATGAAGCCCGTGCGGCCGGAATAGAGACTGCCGCAGCAGCCGACGATGGTACCGTCGTCGGAAACGGCAAAGCCGTACAGCTCACTATCCTCCATGCCCTCAAGTTGGCTGGCCATGAAGTATTCGACGAGATCGTTCTCCGTATTGTAGCGCGCTACGCCAAACTCGGAGCCTCCATCGTCGAGAAGCTTCTCCACATTGAGCACGACGTATTTTCCGTTGGCGCTCATGATGGTCTGGTCGCAGCTGAATATGCTGTAGGGCATCGTCGACTCATAAGAGGAAGCGAAATAGCCGCGCGAGAACGGATAGGCCGAGAAGGTCTCGCCGTCGCGGTTGGGTGCCCACAGGAGTGCGGGACGGGTGGCCATAGCGTCAACCCAATAGCCGCTGATGATGGAATCGTTGGATACGGAAAGCGCAGAGGCACCCGCGCTCTCGGCACCCAGGAACTTGTTGGAAGGCTGCGGCAGGTCTGTCGGCACGCCCTCGTTGAAGAGGCATGGCGTGCCCTCGTCGTCGGTACCGTCGTAGCGCGCGCCCACGATGAGCTTGCCGTTCGGGCTGATGCCCGTGAAGAGATACTGTTCGGCTTCGCCGTAGGTGGTGCATTTCTCGCTGGCGAAATCGAAGATGGCAGCCGGACCGTTCCATCCCACAGCAACGCCATTGTCGGCGATGGCCTTCAGCTGGACGTCGGTATCGGGATCGGGAGCTGCATATTTCACCATCTTCTGTTCCCGGACGTCAAAAATGAATCCCGCGTTCTCGCCATAGCACACGCCGCCGATATACTTACCGTTCGGCGACAGTACCGTACACATAAACTGCGAACCATCCGGATCGGGGATTTCAGTCAAACCGTTCTGAGCCATTGCTGCATGGCCTGCTACGAGCAATGCCACCATTGAAAGTAACGTCTTCTTCATAAGCTTTTTCTCCTATTTTTTGGGTTATTACTTAGTTTAACGCCTGAAAACTCCAGGCATGAGTGATTGAATCACTGCGGCAAAGGTATCAAAAATTTATCGAATAGAAAAATCTTTTCTGCGATTTTTTTTGTTTTTGCGCCTATTCGGTGTTATTAGACAGTACACAAGGATATGTACGGGTATTTTTTGCACATCTCATTTTTTTTTCGTTACTTTGCACTTTGAAGCAATCATCGCATAGTCGTTCAGAGATTCCGCACATGAAGAAAACGTTAAAAGTGCTTTTGGCTGTTGTCATCACGCCCATCGCACTGTTTCTGATACTCACCCTGCTCCTCTACTGCCCTCCCGTGCAAAAGTGGGCGGTGGACCGGGCGGCCCAGGTGGCATCGGAGAAGACGGGGATGAGGATTACGGTCGAGCAGCTGCGCCTCAGTTTTCCGCTGGACCTTCGGTTACAGGGCCTGAAAGCCTTGCAGCCCAACGACTCGTTGCCCGGAAAGACGGACACTATCGCCGACGTGAGGAGCCTGACAACCCATGTGCAGATGCTGCCGCTACTCAGCGGGCGCGTGGAGGTGGACTGGCTGACCTTCAAAGGATTGCGGATGAACACGGACCAGCTCATCGGCGACCTGCGCATCAAGGCCGACCTGGAGCGCCTCCACCTCGTGAGCCACGGCGTGAGCCTCGGCGAGGAGCGGGCGAAGGTGAACCTCGCCGACATCAGGGGAGGCTACATCGACGTGGCCCTGGGCGACACCATGCCAAAGGACACGGCCAAGAAGGAGGTGCTATGGAAGATAGACGTAGACCGGCTCCAGTTGGCCCACACCGACTTTAGGCTACACCTGCCGGGCGACACGATGAGCGTGAAGGCCCACTTCGGCGAGGCCACGGCGCGGCGGGCGGTTCTCCAACTGAAAGACAACACGTACAAGGTAGGGGCGCTCGACTGGCACGACGGTGCTTTGGCCTACGACCAAAACTTCGTGCCCCGCGCCAAAAGGGGTTTCGACGCCGCCCATATCAGCCTCAGCGACCTGCATCTCGGCATCGACTCGTTTTGCTATGCCGCCAACACCATCGACCTGCGCATCCGCGCAGCCCATTTCGCAGAGCAGAGCGGAATGCGCGTCAACACGCTCAAGGGAACTTTCCACACCGACAGCACACGCCTCGCCCTGGAGGACTTCCATCTCACCATGCCGGAGACCGACCTGAGGGGGACGTTCCGCATGGACATGAACGCCTTCGCCGATCGCCACCCAGGACAGATGCTGGCGAGACTGGCGGGCCATACGGCCCTCGGCGACCTGCGGCCCTTCCTGGCGTCCCTGCCCGCCGACGTACTGCGGGCACTACCGAAGTCGCGCATCACGGTGAAGGGCCAGTTGACGGGCAACCTGCAGCGGGCCACGCTTCAAAATATCCACCTCCGCATGGACCGCCACTTCGACCTGACCGCGACGGGACGGGTGGAGAACCTCACGGCGACGAATCGGCTGCGGGCTGACCTGCGGCTGAAGGGACGGACGGAGGACCTGGACTTCGCCTACCACTTCCTGCCACGCGAGGTGAGGGAGATGGTACGTCTGCCAAAGGGCATCGGATTCAACGGATCCGTGGGAATCACGCCCTCGGCCTATACAGCAGACCTGAGGGTGACGGAGGGCAGCGGATGGCTGCATATCGACGGAGCTTACCATGCGACCACAGCGCACTACGACGCCCGCCTGGAGGCCACGCACTTCGACCTGAGCCATTTCCTTCCGACCATGGAACTGGGCGTGCTGACGGGCCACCTGACGGCGGAAGGACGAGGCACAGACGTGCTTAGCCCGCGATCGACGGCGATCGTCAGGGCGGACATACGGCAGATGAGCTACGGCGACTATACGCTCGACGGCATCCGGGCGGACCTGCAGTTGCACAAAGGGCGGATGACGGCCAAGGTGGACAGTCGCAACCCGATGGTGGGTGGCAAATTCGGTTTCTCCGGACGCGTCGATGGGAAGCGCATCGACGGCCATTTCCGCGGACAGATAGCGCACGCGGACTTGGCGCGCCTGGGGATAAAGGACTATCCGTTTGTGCTCTCGGGCTACGCGGACGTGGAAGTCGGCTCCAACCTCAAGAATACTCACTACATCCAAGGGCCCGTCTCCCACCTGCGGCTGACCAGCAGGGAGAAGCATGCGCCCCACGAACTGCTCAACGGTTCGTTTGACGTGATGGCGCAGCTGAAGGGCAACCAGCTGG
>ENA-OQQW01001595-OQQW01001595.1-human-gut-metagenome-genome-assembly--contig:-NODE-1595-length-12777-cov-5.226773_pt1 | contig 12777 bp, 10 predicted proteins | sample MGYA00243234_ERZ505098 | MGnify/ENA primary metagenome ERZ505098 (study PRJEB26097, sample SAMN02712086) | human gut metagenome | biome: Gut microbiome | host: Homo sapiens | place: Denmark... | reverse complement strand
TGTTCCAAAGAATGAGGATGATACGAGGAAGTTTAAAATTTCCGTAAAAATCACTTATTCGGATAAATCCACAAAGTACAAAACACCTGCACCGTTTAATTACTCGATTTCAGGTTGGCAATACACATCAGCAGCTTTTAATTTGAGTGACGGAACAAATAAAGTAAAAACTCCTAAAACCATAACAATATATCTCAGTTATCAAAATCAGGGAAATTATGCGTATTTTGATAATATTTGTCTTGTAAAAGACAACGCAATGAGTTATACTTATGATAAAGACGGAAAAGTTATCAGTGTAGTTGATAACTCTAAAAAGCAGTCAACTATGGAATATAAAAATTCCGACTTAACAAAGAATATTGATGCTAAAGGCTACGCTTATGAGTACACATATGACGATAATCATAATGTAACTAAAATCGAAAGCCAAACACATATGAATTATAACTACACTTACAGTACGAAAGGCTTGGCTACATCGCTTGAAGTAAAGTGTGACTCTAAAGTAACAGATGTAGGTATATTAAAAAGTGAAGTTACTTATGATTCAAACGGCTTGCTTTCAAGTGCAACCGATCAGGACGGCAACAAGGTTGAGTATAAGTATGACGGTAACAAAGGTACCCTCACGCAGACAACAGATAAGCTTGACAGCAAAAATCCTGTTGTAACAGACTATACTTATGACAGCAATACCGATCAAATTAAGTCGGTTAAGCAGTCTGACAGTAGCGGCAACGAGTATTCAATCGCATACTCTTATTCATCAAAATCAAAGTTACTTGAAAAAATCTCTCGTGACGGAACTGATTATTCAATTAAGTACGATGAATTCGGCAATAAGATTGATTCAAAGGTTGGCTCACAGTCACTTGCAAGCTATTCTTACGGTGCAAACAACAGACCTCTTTTAAGTTTAACTTACGGTACAGGTCAAAATGTAAGTTATGCTTATGATGAATTTGGTAATGTAAAAACAAGAAAGTATAACGGCAAAACCGCATTTAACTGGTATTCAGATCGTGGCGGTAATATAATTCGTGAAAACGATTATCTTAATAAACGCTTGACTGATTTCACATACGATACAACAGGCAGACTTGTTCGTCAGACTGTTGCTGACTCATCTGTAACAGGAAGTTCCAACAAGCTCTTGTTTGGTTTTGAGTATTCATATGACCTCAATAATAACATTACACAACTTGTTACAAAGACAACTGATAAAACTGTAAAGAACAAGTTCACATTTGGAAAAGATAACCTGCCTGCAACTTTCACTTTAAGCACAGGCAAAAAGGTCGATTATACTTATGACGGACTTAACCGTCTTACAAAAACATCACTGACTACTTCCACCGATACACCTATTGATACAACATACACTTACTTTGCGAGTAAGCGTGGTTCGGATTATACAACTACAAAGTTGAAATCCGAAACTATCAACGGTGAGAAGTATGAGTATAAGTATGATGCACACAGTAATATTACTGATGTTACCAAAGACGGAGTTTTACAGTATCATTACGATTACGATATGATGAATCAGCTTGTTAGCGTAGATGATAAGCTGAACGGCAAAGTTTATAACTATACTTACGATGCCGGTGGTAACCTTATATCTGAAACCGTTACCGATTCAAACGGTACAACAAGCAATGCGTATGAATATAACAATTCAAATTGGGGAGATGTTCTTACATCATATAACGGACAGAGCATAACCTATGATGAAATCGGCAATCCGCTTACATACCGTGACGGAATGTCAATGACATGGAAAAACGGCAGACAGCTTGCAACATTCACAAACGGTGATACAAGCATAAGCTATGGCTATGACAGCGACAGTGTTCGTACAACTAAAACCGTAAATGGTGTAAAATACACATATGCGTACCTTAACGGTCAGCTATTATATGAAACCCGTGGCGACGCAAAGTTCTATTATTCATACGATTCAAACGGAATTTTGTATAATGTCAGATACACCCTGACTGACGGCGGTACCGAGTATTCCTACTACTACACCCATAATTCCCGTGGCGATATTGTCGGAATTTACAACGGAGCAGGCGAACTTAAAGCACACTATGAGTATGATGCTTGGGGCAATGTGATTTCTATAACCGATAATAACGGCAATGTAATTACAAACCCGAACCATATCGGTAACTTGAATCCGTTCCGTTACAGAGGCTATTATCAGGACACAGAAACAGGTCTTTACTACCTGATGAGCCGTTACTACGACGCCGTAACCCACCGCTTTATCAACGCCGATGGTTATTTCCAGTCAGGCGGAAGCATTTTAGATGCTAATACTTTTGCTTATTGTGGTAATAATCCAGTTAATCTTTCTGATCCAAATGGAGAGCATTCTTGCGGTGCTCCTACTTGCCCAAAATGCGATTCTACACGTAGAGCTTTTTTACAAACCGAAAAAGGAATAAAATTATATAATAAGTGTCATGGTACAAATTATTATGGAGTGAATGACAAAGGGGATTTTATAAAGTACAAACAATCCTCAGGTTCGACTGGAGCTACACATGCAGTTAGTACGATTAATTCTGGGCTTAGTACAGCAGCAGGTGCGGTTGCAAAAGCACCAAAACCTTTTTTAGCAGCGTTAAAATTCAATGCGGCTCTTTCAGCTCCATTCAGTATATTTTCAATTAGTGTTGATACAGCAGTTAATTTTTCTAATCCTTTATTAACCGACTCACAAAAAGGTTTATTATTTGGATTTGATATTCTTATGGCTGGTGTAGGTATTTTGGCTTCTACATGTTTTCCCGGAATAGGAGGTATGGTGTGTTCAGTGGTAGCTTCTTTAGTAACAACTTCCTTATCGACATATTGGAGTAATAAATGGAGTAGTGAAAATGAAAGAAAGTGGTGTGGTGTGTAAAAAAAAGAAAGTATATCTACTTTCTCTTTTGCTTTTTTTGATTTCTTATTTGATTACAGTTGTTAATATGGTTGTTAATATTATTACTGGTGGCTTTCATTTATACATTTTTAGTATTTTGAGCTTTATGTTACCATGCTATAAATCTATTAAAACAACAGATGTGTTTGGCATTGTTTTAACAATATTGTTACTCTTGATTAGTTTTTTGCTCATATTTTTTACTGTAAAATATGATGTGTTAAAATATGACCAAAGCAAAAGACCGTTGTGTTATACGAGCTTAATCTTGTGGTATTGTATAACTCAAATATTGTCTTTGTGGATACTGGCTGATTCGCATTTGCAAAATTATATTTATTTGTCTGTCGCCGAATTTTATGAAAGTGAAGAGTTACAGTACATATACTCAATAGTTATTTTTGCAATATATCAAATCATTATAGGCTTAAAGCGAATGTATGATTCTAGAGAAGCATATGACGCAACCAATATTTCAATCGTTCCACCTTTTGAAAAGTATTTTACTGAAAAAACTATTTTTTGTTACACCGTTCCTAATTATATATTTTCCTGTATAGGAGTCTTATCAATTATATATATTAGGTATGTTTTTATCGACAGTTATGCAATTAGCTTTTGGATTTTTATTTTCTGTGTGCTTTTTAGTTTATGCCTTCTGCTTGCAACTTTAATAAAATATCGCCAGATTGTAAAATATAGAGGTGTCGAAATAATTGTAAGAAAGAATTTTAAAATATCTATTTTTCTGCAATTGAAATTAGTTTTTTTGATATTTTGCACATATTGTATAACGTTGTTGTTCGCTTGATTTTTGATATTTGGTAGAATATTTTCTGTAAGGAGGCTCAAAAGAGCCTCCTTCTTAATGCTTGAATAGAATACAAGCAAAATTCAAAACATAATATATGACAGACTGTTCTGTACGATGAAAATGTTCGATAGAAAACGCATAAAATAGCAACAAAATAGTTTGACTAATATATAATATTGTGTTAAAATTATGCGAAAAGGAGGGTGACAGCCCTATGGAGCAGTATATGCCGATAGTGTGGATAGGCTTTGCAATATTTATGTTGTTTTGCGAAGGCTTTACAACGCAGCTTGTTTCAATATGGTTCGTTCTCGGCTCGGTTTGTGCAGCCATAACAACTATATTCACAAGCGACATAACAATCCAGTCGGCGGTGTTCCTTGCAGTGTCACTTGTTTCGCTTATTGTGACACGACCGCTTGTAAAACGCTTTAAAAAGCGTAACAAAACAACGGGAACAAACGCAGACCGCCACATCGGTCAAGTCGGTTTTATGCTCACAGATTTAACCGATATTGACGAAACAGCACAGGCAAAGGTCGGTGCGGAAACTTGGACTGTAAAGTCCGACAAAGCACCGCTTTTAAAAGGAACAAAAGTTAAGGTTCTTGCAATCGAGGGCGTAAAGCTCATTGTAGAACCCATATCAGAATGAGAGGTAAATAATGTTAGGACTTATTATTTTAGGAATTATCCTTTTAATCCTGCTTATAGTAATCGTAAGCAATGTCAAGGTAGTACCGCAGGCACACGCATATGTAATTGAAAGACTCGGAACATATCATGTAACATGGTCAACAGGACTTCATGTAAAAATTCCGTTTATCGACAAAATTTCAAAGAAAGTTTCATTAAAAGAGCAGGTAATCGACTTCCCTCCACAGCATGGAGTGAATAAAACGATACCTTCTTGTAAATCTCAAAAAGTAAGGAAATATCGCAGAATTAGAAATAATCAATAACAATTACTTATTTAATATTTTTAACATCTGAGCCATAGGGCTCTTTTTTTATGCCTAAAATTCTTGTATACTCATTTTTCGTGTTGCAAGAATTGGTGACAAAAACGGTTGAATGGTCTGGGCGAGAGATGATTGATTGCATAAATATCATTTCTCAATGCTCCTTTCCAAGGGGCATAGCTCTCACTTTTCTTAAAAGAAATAATCGCAATAGAATAAATTATTGAAATGAATTGCGGTCTTAAATCGCAAAACTAATCTACTACTGATAGGTGTTGATGATGTCAAGATGATTTGTACAGCAGACTTCCTGTTAAGTGCTGAATACTAATGCTTAGAATTATTAAATGCCCGCTTGGTAACAGACGGGCATTTTCTGAGATTTATTGTATTTCTTACGATAGAGATATAATTCGTTTTAAAAAATGCAAATTCACAGCGAATAATAGCAAAAAAATGTGTTATGCTTTTATTGTTCATTGAAATAATGACAATATGTTCTTAGAGTTGCTATGAGTTGAAAGACTTATAGCAACTTTTTTATTAGCTATAAAAAAGGAAACAATATAATAAATCAAGGCTCAGTATTAACTGAGCCTTGATTTATGTTATTTGGATTAATTTGATTTTTCTGGATAGAGGCAGGGGATAGCTGAAGCGATTTTTTTCAAATCGTCCGTGCTTTGATCTGCACAAGCTACCACAACATCAATGACTGCTGGATTCTTTAGAATTATATCAATTGCGGTAGACAAGTTTTTTACAGTATCTACATCTTTGACTTGCAATAAGCTTTCAAATAGAGGAATGCGGTTATTAATTTCTGCTATAGACAATTCATCAGGGCTTTCAGAAAACAAGGCATCGACCAACTTCTGTGATGATTCATTTAAAGCAAAAAATTTGATTATAGCATTACCTGTTTTTGCCGGCAACATACTAAGCCAATTGATTGAACTGTTGTATGGATCATCATCCTTATAAAAGATTGAGACAGGCACATCAAGAGCTTTAGCAATTGCATTTAATGTTTTTGTATTTGGTTTAGCAACATAGCCGGCACAAATTTTTGATAAGGTAGTGTAGCTAATGCCGGACAGTTCCACAAGCTGTTTGATTGTGATACCTTTATTTTTACGGATTTTGTTAATTTTTGAAATATCAATAATTTCCATTCATATTAACTCCAATCTTTAACGCTCCACATAGCTTAACTTTGAAATTCTCTCCATAATAATACAATATTATTATACCCGATGTTGCAACATTGTCAATAATCTTTTTTTTGAAACTTTTAAATAATTAAATCATTAAGTGCAACTCTTGACATCTTATTAACCTAACTGTATAATGAAGAAAAGGCATATATTCAACAAAATATTCAATATAAAGTCGAATTTCAGCGTGAAATTATACCTGATTTCGTGCCGTTATTCTTTTTATCAGGTGATGAATGTTGTATTTTTTAAAAAGCAAAAACATAAAAACAAAATTAGATAAAAATACGAATAAGGCGTTTGTTCCAACTACGATTTTAATTACTGTATTACTTTCTGTATGTTCTTTAGTCCATGCAATATGTTCTTTCTTTAATGTTGTAGTTGTATTTGTTTTTATTTTGCATTATGTAAAGGGTTCACAACCCCGTGGTAAAAAAATTGTATATACAATAGCTATATTATTGTGTAGCACTCTATCCCTTTGTATGGCTATTATGATTATAATTGCGTTAATAAGCACTTGTGGCACAAGTAAGTTTGTTGATGTGTTAAGAACATTATGAGGAGGAGTTGTATGCGTTCAGAAGAATTAAATACAATTAAATATGTAATTAAAAACTTTAACTTATTAAAAACACAGTTTCACATATTACATAGTTACAGAATAGCAGATTACATTGAAGGTAAAGTAGATTTTTTGGACAAATACAACATGAGCGATTTTATAAGTCTTATTGAAAAATTATCCTATACCTTCTCAATGTACCACAATGATAAGACTAACAAAATTATCATGCACACACTTCAAGGCGAAAATATTAGAAAAATAACTGAAACATTGTGTGTGAGTAATCACACGGTATTAGACTCTCAAAATGAATTTTATAATTATGTGTTAGCCAATGTGAGGAGTTTGTAATATATGTGCCTGACTAACGAAGAATGTATTTATATCTTATGTCAATACAAAAACTTCAAATTGGCATATGAATTCTATGCAACGAATGATGATATAGCTGACGATATATCTTGTATGCTTATGGATTATGAAATAGGTCAGGATTATTATGATGCCAAAAAAAGCATTGAAATTTGTCTTGATAGCATAAAAAGAGGTTTAGATTACATTGCTACATTCAATCCGGAGTATAAATTGTTGTTAGAAAAAAGGTATTGCAATTCACAGTCAGTATTAAGCATTTCTCACTCATTATGTTTTAAGTCCGAGGCATCTATATATGCTAATACTCAAAAAGCAAAGATGTATTTCAGTCGAGGATTGAATATTTTGTTACAACAAAATTTTGTGCTTAGTAAAGTTGCAAGCAAAGAGTTTGATGTAAGAAAATTAGCTAAATATCCGAAGATCATCAAAGCATTGGTAGATTATTACGGCTACGAAAATTACGGTATAAAGTGTATAACAAAGAAACAGCTGCCAAACAAATCTGAGTATGATAAGCACATAAATAGTATGATGACGGTACTATTAGGAACAGGTGCTCTTATGATGAAGAATATGTATATCCAACTGATTGAAAATACAGATATATGTGAGGGTGAAGATATGAACAGCGTAGAGTATATGATACTTGATATTATCGACAATTACAGGGTACTGCCTAAAAAGTCAATATACGAAATGGCATCATCTGTTATTAAAGATAGAATGAAGTTTAACTCGATTATAAACAAACTGGTCCGTACAAAACGGATTTATATCCATGTGGATAAAGATGATGTTACTTGCTATAGCAGAAACTTCAATCCGCACAACGATAACATAGTGTACGATAATGAAGCTAAAATAATAAACAAATGTTTTTTAGTATTAGCTCGACTTACTCAGTTGTATAAGGTAGGATATCATAAACTTAGTCATTATCCATCTACAATTAAGTTAATCATTGAAGATGAAAACAGCGAAGAACATATGTTTGAAATTATATATTTACCATATAGTGAGAATGCTGAGTTAGTTAAGCGTATGGGATTCTTTTTTGAAAGAGAATATGATGAAAAATATAATGTAAAAAGATTTGCAATCTGCGAAAACAAATGGATGATATATAACGAAGCCTCAAAAATTATGGAATATATACCAAATATCTGTTCTTTCGTTTTCATGCCATATGACTCATCGAAGAGTGCTTTATTTTATAATCCCGAAGAATTAGTAGAACAGGAGAGTTGTAAGGATAATGAATAAATCATTTATCAGAAGTAAAATTAATACCATTGAAAATATAATTTTTGAGTCGTCTTCTGCCAATATAACAGAAAGCAAAAAAGTACAATATGAGTATGAGCTACTTAATATTTTTGAGTTGTTGTTTGCAACACAGCTTAGTGATGTTGAGTCTCAAAATTATTGTGATTATATGAATAAATCTTTGTCAGAGGAAGATCTTAATCAAGTTGTTAAGTATGCTCAAGACTTAAAACATAAGCAAAGTGAGTATCTGTTTGAAAGGTACAGTGAAGGTTATAGAGCAGTTATACCTTCTATGGTATCTTACAGAGGAAATCGATCCAAAATGTATTTCACTAAAAAGAAATATGTATATTACATTTTTGAGAAGTTGATTATGCAGTATGATATTGAACACAAAATAGATAAGCTTGCCGATGCTACAATTATAATTGTAGATCATCAGCCTAACACCAAAGGTAAAATTAGAGATAATGATAATAGCGATTCTCATGACATCATTAACCTTATCAACAAGTACATACTGTCATCTGATGATAATGGTCTATTAGTTTCTTTGTGTTACGACAGCGTTATATCAGATACTGCATACACGGAATTGTATATCTTGCCAAAGGTCAAATCCTTAATATCAAAATTAGCAACATAATGTGGGAAAATGGGCAACGGAAAACCACAAATTGTACAACGGATTATGTACTGAAATGGGCAACATTTTTGAAAATTATAAAATGAGAAATGTTGTATATTTCGTTTTAAATAAAAGCCTGCTATAATCGCATTTTTAGCCATTTAAAAAGTACAACTTTAATATTGAATGGCGTGATAGGTACCCTTGAATCGGGTAAACTATGGGCGGGCATATAATGGAGTGATTATTGAATGAATAAAGAGGAAAATAACAAAAGAGGAAAATATAAAATCAGTACAAGACCTATTTCATATACGAAAGAGTTGTTCTTAGTTTTGTGTCTTGTCGGCAGGGAGTTGTCACCTAAAACTGTAAAACTTTTTAAGCAGGATTATGGGGAATACAATGTTCGAAGAAATGTCATCTATAATCTTGTGCATCGGGGATTAATTAAGAAAGTTGGATACCGAAAAAGTTACAGTTATATGCTTACGGATAGAGGCTTTGAATACCTCATGATAAAGTTTCCGTATAAATATAATTATGAACTATACAAAGACTATAACGAAGTCAATATGTATAATGAAAAAATAAGAGAAAGAAACAGAGCATTAACAAGCGTTCTCTATTGTCTTGTAAAGCAAGGTGTCAGCATAGAAAACTATTCAGGAATTGCAGAGAAGTTATTTCAAGGATACGAAATTAAGGTAGAAAAGCCTTTCTTTGTGAGTGTCAAAGAAATGCGTAGCTTTAGTCCTCGACTTGGTGCAATTTTCTCATCATCGTCTTATGGCTGTATTGTAACACAACAAAATATTACTATTATATATGCACCGGATAAGGAACATCACCTATGGTTGTCCAATGAAGTTGAATGGAAAAGAGTTGTGTGCGACATACTTGAACAGGCAGTTGAGCCATATAACAATCGTCAAAATCTTGGAGTGTTATATCTATATAATGATGTACCTACAGCTAAAGACTCATATGAAGTAAATGCTGCTCGTATTGATAATAGGTCACCTCAAACTCGCCGCTGCTATCAAAAGCTTAATTATATACATAATTATTCGATGATAATGGATAATATGAATTACAAGTTAAGTGATGTTTTAGATTCAGCAATGAAAGATAAAATAAGCAGAGTGTTTTTTGACGAGTGTGACCTCAGACCATATCATCCAACAATTGATACTCAGTTTTGCGATGGGGTATATGGAGGCGAAACTTTATCATCAATGATGTGGTATCTTGATCCTACAAAGATGATGCAGATTATTGAATACATAATTCAAACACGAAATCAAGTGCTGATTTTATGCTTTACAGAACAGGTTGATACAATATCAAATATCATCTCAATTAACAAATCGTTAAAAGGAAAGGTGTTGGTATATGACTTATCCCGTGAAGCAGTAATTTCTGCAACTACTCAGACAAGATAAATAAATGAACTTGATTGAGTGTAGGCGGCTCGTGAAAATATTGAATTACGAATGAAATATTTTGAAACATTAAAGACAGAGCCGCTTACCTTGATGAGTTGTAAAGAATTAACGACGATTCAATGCTCTTTAATACAGGGTGCCTATTAGTACCCTGTATTTTTAGACTTTTTAATTCAGATATCAATGCAGAAAGGAAGGCATAAAAAATGAAACTATATGAACCCAGCAGAAAAACAAGAAATACTTTAAGAATATTGCTTATAGTATTTATAGCCTTTGTAGCAATATACATATCCGGACTATCGACTCAGGTATTGTTAATGGTTACAAGAGGACAAGCTATTGCTGTTGATTTTAATCCGATTGTAAATTTCGCATATGCTTTTGATTTTTCAAAAAGTAAAATGTCTTGGATAGCCGAAGGTGTAATAGGAGTACTTATTTTTGCTTACGCAATAAAAATGAGCGATCATAGAGGAGTACTCGGTGAAAGTGAAAAAGACAGAACTGCTAATTTTGAATATTCTGATAGGGGCGATTTCGGCACAGCAAAGCAAAGTAATGAGCATGAGATTCGTGAATTTATGAAAGTAGTACCAAAAAAACAGATTGATAAGATTAACGGATTGCCTATACTTGGCTATCTTAACGACAAGAAAAAGGAGATTGTAGCTTTTCCAAAAAAAGACTGGAGAGAGGGCGTAGAATATAACAATAACATCGTAGTTTGTGGTAATCCCGGATCTAAAAAATCAAGGTCTTTTGTTGTAAATTACATTTTACAGGCAATTACAAGAAGAGAAAGCGTAGTAGTATCAGATACGAAGGGAGAAATATATGGTTGGACATCAGAACTTGCTATTAAGCATAATTATGATGTAAAAATACTTAATCTTGTAGAACTTGAATACTCTGATGATTGGGATATACTCGGTGAAGTTCGTAACAGTCCGGAAAAAGCAGCTCAACTTGCTCGAATTATTATTGATAATACAGGAGGAAAAGATACACGAGACTTTTGGGCTGATGCCGAAGAGAATTTACTCAAATCAATTGTTTTGCTGAAATCAGTAGGACTTGCGGATATATCAAACAAAACAGGTAAAGAACAAACGATGAGAGAAGTATGTGAGTTTATGACTTTATCCGACGATGATATGAAAAGAGTTTTTGATGTTCTTGAAGGCAATTTTCCATTCCATCCTGCTGTAATACCGTTCAAAGAGTTTTGGCGTGCAGATAAAATCAGAGGACAGATAATTCATGGACTTGCAAACAGACTACAACTTTTTCAAGATATAAAACTTTCAAAGGTATTAGGAACTCCGGAAATTGACCTTACGGCACCGGGACAAAAGCCGTGTATATATTATCTTCGTTTTTCCGATCAGCATTCCACATACAAGTTTGTAACCTCTCTGTTCTTTTCCTTTATGTACATTGACCTCGTAGAATATGCAGACTCCTTGAAAGAGAGAATTCTTCCCGTCAAAGTTGCTTTACTGCTTGATGAGTGTTGTAATATAGGCGAAATACCGGATTTTCCGAAAAAGATTGCGACTGTCCGTTCGAGGGGTGTTGACAGTATTCTGTGTATTCAGGATATACCACAAATACAATTCACATATAAGGACACTTGGAGAAGCATAATCGGCTGTTGTGACACATTTCTGTTTTTGGGATCCGGTAAAGATCCGGAAACAGCTAAGTTTATCTCCGACTTAACGGGTGAAGCGACAGTTAACAAGACAATGAGTTCTGCAATGGTAGGAAATGCTGATATGAGGGTAACATCTTCATCAGGTACAAGAATGGTAATGACACCGAATCAAGTAATGACAATGCCGAGGTCACAGGAACTTGTGTTTTTTGCTGAACATCAGGTTATGACGCTGACAAAAATGGATTTTACGGAACATCCAATGTCAAAAGAGATTGTTGAAACAAATGTAACAGACCACCAATCAAAAATTGAGTTTCCGAACCTTGAGTATGATAAGATGATTATTGATAGGTACAGCAACTACAGAAAAAATAACGGTGTAAAAAAGGATAATGATGATAATGACGGCAGCGGCAATGAAAGTGAACAAAGCAAAAAGTCAACTAAGTCAAAGGGACACAAAAGACCGCAAATTCTTAAATAAATATATCCAATTTGTAATTCTCCTATAAATACTCTCAAATATACTCTTATGCATCTCTTTGATTCTTTTCTTCTGAATGGAAAATGAAGTGGTTTTAGTGCTTTTTTAAACAGGCTTTAAAAGCACTTTAAACGGCTGTTTGGAAGAAAGTATGGTAATTTCACATAATTCGTCAAAAAAACGGCTGTGTGAGGCTTGTGGGTAAAATAAAAAGCGTAGTGGTGATGAACTGCTACGCTTTTTTGTGCGATTATGTACAAATCAGAAAAAAATGTACATATAAAATATTAACTTAATTATTTACTCACTACAAAATGTGATGTATAATAACAAACGGCTTTTTTGTGACAAAATAGCACAAATGTATGTGAAAGAAGTGATAAAGACAATCAAAAAATACTGGGC
>ENA-OQQW01001586-OQQW01001586.1-human-gut-metagenome-genome-assembly--contig:-NODE-1586-length-12813-cov-7.868240_pt1 | contig 12813 bp, 9 predicted proteins | sample MGYA00243234_ERZ505098 | MGnify/ENA primary metagenome ERZ505098 (study PRJEB26097, sample SAMN02712086) | human gut metagenome | biome: Gut microbiome | host: Homo sapiens | place: Denmark: Copenhagen... | reverse complement strand
ATATCCCCTGTGTCCATATCCATTGCCATGTGATCTCCCATGCGCATCATGAGATCCCCATCGGAGTCCATTGCCATGCTGTCAGAAATGCTCATGGCGAAGTCGCCGTCATCGTAGTCGAAAATGTACTTTGACATACCGTGCACCTCCAATTTAATCATCGTATTCCGGATAGTCAGGCGCCCACTCGGGCATTCAATGCGCTTTGTTTCTGCGGTTTGCATTGTGAGTTCTCTGGTGCGATCTGTGGTTCGGATTCATCTGATTGGCCCGATTGTCAGCGTCAGCTTGATATGCCTTGTTATTGGGATTATGCAGATTTGCCCAGTGATCCAGTTGTGCTTTGGTATGTGTTTTTCCTGATACCTTTCCCATAATCAGCCTCCTTTCTGAACCGAAAAAAAAACCACGCACTTTGCTTCGTGCGTGGACTGCGATCATCCGGAAGACCGCTTTGCACGCAACAAAACAAACCCGACGAAAGAACACTTTCTTCGGTTCGATTTTGTGGTGCAAAGCATCGAAACAACAGGGGGACAACGACAGTCAACCAGCAAACTGCTTTCTCAATTCCACAATGAGAATTTGATTGGAATCAATAGTTTCGAGGATTTACATATTTTTTTACTCGCTTCATTGTCTATGTCACTGCCGTTCGATATGATTCGTACTCTCATGATACGAACGATCAAAGTTCAGGACAGTCCAACATTTTAGCGCTTTCATGATAACATGAATGGGAAGCGAATGCAATGGGGAACTGCAAATTTCACCCCATGATTCCAATTTTGTTTCCGTTTTCGTAAATGTCCGTGCCATCTTCGCAGTGATTGGGTCCCTCGTACTCCAACCAGCCGAAGCCCGCCACATAAACTTTGTCGCCGGGCTGCAGTTCTTCAGGAGGGTGGGGCGGAGTTGGCTCTGGTGCGGAATTCTTAGCGGGTACCTGCCCCGTGGAAAGCTGGAGTTCGGAAGCTACGGGTGTTTCAATCGGCCCTATCTCCAGTTCAGGTTGCTCTTCTCGGGGCGCTTCTTGTCGCGGAATCGTTCCTTTTTCCTTCTCCGCCAGTGCTGTGGGTTCCTCAATTTCCGCAACGGTCGCTTCCTTGGCGCTCACAGCGGTTTCCGCGGCTGGGACGGGTGTTTGCTCGGTTGCATTGTTATGCGGCCACACGGCGGCACACAAGGCGGCACAGGTGGTAATCAGGGTCACTATGATGAGTTTCTTCATTTTTCTTCCTCCTTAGATGCGAAACGAGCCCTCAACCCCATTGCCGTTCGGCAGGAGACTGAGCGCTCGTTTTCGTAATAGTTCAATTCCATAGAGAGTTTCCACGCCAGTTCAAATCCGGCGATAAAGCTGTCGATGGAGGTGTCCTCAGCAATACGGTCTTTTGCGTCGATGATCTGAAGCACCAGCCGACGCTCCGGTTTGCCCAGCACCTCGCTAAGTGCGTGATGGCATTCCTCGATTTCCCGCTTCGTCGCCGCCAGCTCCGGCGGGGTGTAGAAGCAGTCGTACAGATCCTTCAGCAGTTTGTTCATGTGCTCGCCTCCTTGCAGCACAAACATATATCACAAGTCCGCAGGAATAGCTACTGAAAGATTTGGAAAAATAGGGGCTGAAACGCATAGTTTCAGCCCCTATTGAGGATGCGGGGTACTCGTGGTGACTTGCGAATGATGATAAGCAACATTATGGCGCAACCACTTTCCGCAAGATAGAATCAAGTCAATGCGTTGTTGCCCTCCACCTTTTCCACTTTGGACAGTTCTTCCCAATCTCCAAGGTTTCCGCACCTGCGAAGATAATCAAGGCCACCGTCCACGGCGCACGAACCGCAGCTGCAAAACTTGAAATCATGGACAGTCTTGCTTTCAATAACGTCTCCACATTTCTTGCATCTGATCGCGTTCCTGATAATTTTCGGCATAATCAGTCTTCCTTTAGTGCAGTCTGGATTTTTCCTTTTTCTCCACTGCCGTCTGTACGGAGGCGCAGGAACGGAACAGCGCACTTCTCCAGAATGGAGTTTTTTATCCCGCCCTGCCTGCTTGCTCCTGGCCTCATGAAAGCCAGTCCCATCCACTTCGATAGCCAGCACGGGCTGCTTATCCATCTGATTGAACAGCAGAAAATCCACATGGGGCAACGGATTGCGGACATATTGGCGTTCTTCCTCTGTCAGTGGCTCACAAGTACAGTGTTATGTCTGTAGAATTTTGGCGATAGCATGTGCAATTTCAACTGCATCTTCAATCTGATTATCGTGTCCAAAGCTTATCCTAATAGTTCCCTGAGCATATGCTGATGGAACACCTATAGCCTTAATGACATGCGAAACTTGTGTGTTCACAGAATCGCAAGCCGATCCTGTTGAGATAGATATTCCCTTTAAGTCTAAGCGATGAAGGAGCATTTCTCCGCTTATATTCCGAATTGAAACGCTGATAATTCCAGGTGATTTGCTTACAGATCCATTCCTGATAAAATCAACATTAGCTTCGTGGAGCACATCTATGAATGCATGATCCATTGCCTGAAGCTTAGTGCTTGTTTCCTGCATTGTCCTGCAGTTTTTTTTCAAAGCAACAGCCATCCCAACTATAGATGCAATGTTCTCCGTTCCTGCCCGCATATGAAATTCCTGTGCGCCTCCATCGGCTAAAGGTCGAATTTGAGTTCCTTTTCTGATGTAAAGGAAACCAATTCCCTTCGGACCGTTAAACTTGTGGGCAGAAGAGGAAAGCATATCTATGCCAAGTTCATTAACATCAATTGGGATATGTCCAACAGCCTGAACTGCATCTGTATGAAATAGCACATTATGTGTATGAGCAATCGTAGCCAACTCTTTGATTGGTTCTATGGTGCCAATTTCGTTGTTGACCATCATCACAGACACTAACTTGGTTTTCTCTGTGATAGCCTTTGACAAACTATCAGATAATACGACTCCCTGGGAGTCGACAGGGAGATATACTATTCTCTTCTATATACAGACGGTTTTGCTCAACAATACGGTTATCGTCCATCTGCAAGGCATTCACCTGTTGTGTTACACAACGTAGGAGAAGAACGACTCTTGCCGTTCCAAGCGTTGTTTTATCCAGACGCCTAAGAATTTTTTCTGCGAAAGCCGAGCCCCTAAGGGCCAAGTATTCTCCCAGGCCAATCAAGACATGCTTATTCTGACGATAATCCGTATCTAAGGTGCGAAAATAGTCGATAACATCGTCAATATCAGGGAACTTATCATCCTTAGGGCAAAAATCGCTGATTCTATCGACTATAACGCTGTTTTGCTTTAACTCACTTAGTATTTGATTGTAGTTTTCATCGCCAACCGCATAGAAGAAGGGCACGCCTTTTGCATTGGCGAGATAACTTTTAACGGCTTCACACAGCATCAGGCGTTCTTCCCTCCGTTACTAATAATCTTTACACCCAGTTCCATGTCGCTTACTGCCAGCTGTTTTAGCCATGTCTTCAGTTGGTCTATCGGCATGGATTCTATGGTATTGATGGCAGCGTCGCTGCCCCCCGCGTTGTATTCAACACTGGCCATGTTCTTGATTTTTGCCTTGATTCTGGGATCATCCGCCCAGTCATATGGGGCGATATCTGTATCCTCAAGCGCTGAGCGGATTGCTGTAATGTCAGGTAAAAGCTTGGAATAGCAGCCAACGATTTGTTCCATAAAGCACTTGTTTCGGTAATCGCTATCGGCAATCACGTCAAAGAAATCTGCGCCTTCGCAGAACTCAAGGGCCATTTTAATTTCAGACTCGCTGTGCTGACTGCTGTTCAACACGGCAAATGCTTTCTTTGCCTCGCCGTAGATTCCCGGATCAATGCAGCAGAGAATTGGAGTTTTGTAATGCTCAGACCAATGCTTCGGACTCTTCGTTCCTCCAGTTCTTTCACTCCACAGTCTGAACAGCTGGTCCTTTACCTGCCCCTTGCGATAATCGTCGGCAGCCTTCTTGACGACTGCATTTCCTTTCGTCGCAGACAGAACAAACATGTCTTCCGTAATGGAGTTTTTAATAACCTCGCATTCCTCATGGCTGAAGCCGGTTAGATAAGGCGCATAGAGATCAATGAAGCTGTTGAGCGGCGAACTCAGCAAATCATGCATCTCTGTGTTATGGATAGTAAGTTCGTCACGAAGCATCTTCATGTTATCAGGAAGAATGTCTTCATAGTTCACGATCTTCAACAAAAGAGTAAACAGATTATTGAGAGCAGGATACTTTGCCTGAATAGACTCACAAGAAAGCCCCAGGAATTTCAACAATTCGCGCCATGATTTGAATGCACCTTCTTTGGAATCCTTGGACACATTCAGAAGGGCATTGGTCACCTTGACAAAGCTATATTCGACCGTGAGCTTCCGGATTTCATCTTCTCCGGTAGAGGCAATCCATTGGGCGGCATGCTTTACGCTGAACAGTTTTTTGATGTCGGAGAGCACATGATCGGACGCGCCGATTTCCTTTGCCAGAGTGCTCAATTTTCCACCCTCAAAATGCTGAATAAACAGAGACATTCCGTTTAGACAATTATCTGCAGTTAGCAGTGCTTGCAGATGATCTCCACACGAAGACCTCTGCATGCCAATCTTGCCGATTTCAATGGCAATAGTGTGTGCAGCTTTCCCGTCGCTCTGAATCAGGGCGATATATTTTTTAACAATATCGTAGACCCCGGTGTTATCCACTTCCTCAAGTGTCCAAACAGGGTATACAAAGTCGCGCATTTTCGCCTGAATCAAGCTGGATGCCTGAGTAGGTGATGTACATGTATTCGGAGTAATACGCCACGCCCTTTCAGTCAGTTCGTAGAAGGACTTCTCTTCTGGCGTCAGGCTTACAATATATGTTGTCTTTGCCTTCTTACTGTAGTAGTTACCAATCATCTCAGAAAGCTTATCTGGTGTCATGGATTCACGGAGTCCTTCAGAGTCCTGACTGCGGAAAGGATCGCCCTTGTATTCTTTCAGCAGGAAGCCGAGTACAAATGCGGTCAGGTTGCATGGTGCAAAACCATATGTTGTCTCCAAAAGTTCACAGATTTCATCAATAGAAATTCTGCCGTTTTCACGGAAGGCTTCGTGAATCAGCTTGTCCACAGATCGCTTGATGATAGAGATAGGCTCTTTTTCGAGTTCCTGGTCACTCCAGTAAGTATCCCTGTTCCAAACCTTGCCCAGAACAGTTTTTTCGCAGCCAGCAATCAGACCTTTGACATCCGAAAGGCCAAAGCCATATTTTGCAACCTGTTTGGTCTGTGTGTTTTTTAGCTGACTCTCCGTCAGTCCCTTGGTAAAGTCAGGAACATGGTTGTATCGATTCAGCACGACCGTCTGCATGATGGTATGGACCGCATTCGCCCCAGTCGCTTTTTCCCCGTCCTGATTCGCATAAGACCATACGATGAAGGATCCATCATGAATCCGATCCCTCCATGTCCGGTCAAGAACTTCTCTGGCCTTGCGAGCATTATCTTTGGACTGCTGATTGTTGTTGCCGTTGTAGTACATAGACATGGCGGAGTAGCTCACATATTCCTCAAAGAGCTCTAAGCCCAAAGGAGAAGAGAGCGCATCAATCACCAGAATGGTCTTATATTCGGCGTTGCCAATTGTTTTCTTTATCATATTACGGAAGGTCTGTGCTTCCTCATCTGTCCTTGCAAGGGCAAGAACAGCAAAGAAATGCCAACTGGTATCCTTCACCTTTAGCTGATCCATCATTTTCACGAAGTTGGTTACAGTCACGACCGGCAATGCACCGGTATCTGTATTGACCGCATAGCGAAGTCGCAGCGGAGGAGTAAGGCTAAGCGCAGACGCGAGCTGCGTGCCTTCCTCGACGAGCTTTGTGATGGTGCCGTTTTTGCGTACTTCGTCCTTCAGCCTATCAATTTTGGCTCCGTCACCAGCAAGAACAGCAGCAGAGTATACCTGCTTGCCATCTGCAATAGGCGTCTGAATTAGAACGCCCTTCTTAACAAGAGCTTTCGCAATACTTTTGCATTCATTCTCATAAACATCCCAGTCTCCTTCAAAGGCATAACTGAGATTCTGGTCGGTAGCTTTCAATACAGGGATAGTTCCACCAAGGCGCTGGTCTACCGCCTGCATAATGAGGATCGTCTTCAAAACGACCTTTTCTTTTTCGGTCAGGTTAGTCTGCTGAGGATAGGTGTCCAAAATCAACTTAATATCAGAGGTCAAATAGTCCTTGCCTTTTTCATAGAAGAAATCCCAGAGCATATCTACTGTCAGCAAAGATCGGTCAGAATCCGGTCTGGTGTTCTGTATGAACCATTGGAAGGCATGAACATCCAAATCCTTTGGTGTCTTAATAAAGTCAAACATACTGCGCTGGTTGGACTGGAATGCAGATGCAATATTCTTCAAAACTAACGCCGCCATTGGATGGATGGGAAGCATATGCTGCATAACGCTGTCGCTTTTGACAACCGCAGCTTTCATCACAGCTATTTTAGATGCAGAAATTTTTGAATTCAAGTCGCCGGTCATGACTTCCCACTGATCTTTCGCCGCAGGAATCACAGAGAAAGCATGCCCTATCAACTCAAAGGCGATATTTGGAGGTAGTGTGATTTCAATCTGTTTATAGCGCTGCTGAACAACGCTCATAGGGTCATCCTTAGAGATAGAGGCACCGGCAATAGAGGTGATAGGGTGCGTCACAATCACAAAATAGAAGTGTGTCTCCTGGCAGAGTGCAACAATTTTCTGGAATTCATCCAGAGAATTGCGGTTCTGACGGAAGAAACCGCTGAACTCATCCCAAATTAGAACGACCTTAGTATGGTTTTGAGCCACGATGTCTTTAATCCATGCGCAAAGAGAATCCGCAGTTAGGGAAAGAGCTGTGATTCCTTCTTTTTCCGCCATTTTAAAGATACTCTCCATAAGGCTGGAGACATCACTACGCTTTCTCAGCGAATTGATAATTTCATCAGCGCTTGACTGAGAAAACTCGGACACCCATTCCGGTTTTTGGAGCAGACTATTCACAAAGGCGTTGTGGGAGGAGTCAGTGAGCCATGCGATCACGCTTTCTTTAAGCGTGTTCTCGCCCTTATAAGAGCCGGGCACTGCATCCAAAGCAGCGCGAATGCTCTCCTGGACTGCAAGAAACAGCAGTTGAGGAGAGGTAATGCTACCGGAAGCATACCGGTATGCGGTCAGAACGCCCTGTTCCTTATGTCCAATGAGTTTTTCCAGCAGGGCTTTGTTTTTCTTTAACGGTTCATAGCGATCCCAATATGCGCGCAGTTCGTCGTTCGGGACTTCCAGAATCTTTTTGAGCGCATAGGCACACTGAGACTTACCTGTTCCGTAAGCCCCGTGAATCCAAATGGAACGGTTGGTGGTGCCACCTAACATTTTTTCTGCACTGTTCAACAAATCAATAAAGGTTTCATGTGGATAGGTCGTCTCCCAAGGGGCGCCGGCGTTAATTGCCGATTCATCTATGCAAGGGAAATACGATTCATTTACATCAAAATATTCGCAGTACTTTTTGCTTGCCATATCAGTACTCCTCCTCGAATAGTTTCAGGACATCGGATGATGACTTATCGCGCAGTGAAATACTCTGCAAGTCGTTTGTGTAAGTTGCGTTGATAAAGTTTGGATAGCGTGCGGACAGGCCCAGCAACACATTGCGAAGTTCCTCTTCATCATATAAGCCAAACAACCTTACTGGACTTACGCCGTCTCGCTCTATGCTCTCATCGAACAGATACGATACATTGAATTCCCGATTCAAATTGCACTTTTCCACGAAACGATACAGTGCGTAGAGGAATACCCGATTGTCGCTCATTGACCATTTCAATCTGACAATGTTCTCGTCATCGGTAAAATAGCCGAAATTCAAAGTCGTTCCAAATGGTGTTTCCATTATGCGCTTGTATGACTTCACTATCGACTTGGCGTCTTTGGGCTTGACGTCCAAAGAGGTCAGCATTTCTTCTACTTGCTTCCGCTCATAATAAACACCTATATCGAGGGTGTTTACATACCAGGCAATTTGAGGATTCTCCATTGCCAAGTTGACCATCATCAAGCCAAGTGCTGTATCACTCTCCCAGCCAATCTGCTCAATTAATTCAGCGAAAGATGTAAAATGGTTCTTCTCATTTAGGCCCGCATCACGGAGAAAACGACGGAACATGTCATACATCATTGGCCCCAAAGAGTGCTCCGTGAAAAAAGCTTCTTTTAGATCAAAGAACGATACAAGCCACTCTCGCTTTGGCGCGTGATCTGCAAAGGAATTCAAACTTTTCATTGGTTTTCCCCCTCCTTGAGGATGCCTCAGTGAATGGAACAGCAAGCATCCGCTATCAATTTCATGGCATTGGTGGCAGTGGATACAGTTTTCAATCCGAACCTTACCGTCCTTGAATTTAATACTTCCGTTCCGGCAGTTAGTCTCGCATACTCTGCATTTTCCGCAATATGAAGCTTTTCGAAAAACTTGGCGAAAAAGCTTTACGAATTGAGGTGACTCTTTTGAGAAGTTCTGTTGAAGCATGACTACATACCCGTTTTCGGTATCAGTAATCGTAAATGGATATTCTTTTTCTTTATAACTAATCGCATACCCATTTTCGGTATCACGAAGGTCGCCAATTGTTTTAATCCACTCTTTCCAGTCAGTGGTTGGATTGACAACGGTGATGGAAATGTCATCTCCTACAACGGACTCGATGCAGCGAAAGGGGTTGTCCGCCAAGTCACGACCATTCTTTCGTGCATTCCATCCACCGTTCTGTATGTACGATTGTGCTTTTTTTGTATCAGTCGAACCGTAAGAGTTTCTGATAAGGTCAACATATTCATCGACTTTTTTCTGATAAGAACATCTACGAAAATAATCGCTCGAACCACCACCCATCGGGCAGAAAAGGCAACCAGCGCGTGAATTTCCTTTCTTATATGCTTCATTAATCAACACATCATTTATGAAGATGTAGAGCCATATCTCGGCCGAAGTCCACTCCAAGATAGGATTGTAACTGTACTGTCCCTTTTGCTTCTTTCCGAAATTTTCGTAATCATACTTACTTCTGGTTACGCTCTCATGCGCTCTTACACCTACAAAATCCATGCCAATATAGTTATCTTTTCCAGTAAGCTCACGCATTTTGAGCGTCTGAGGTGTACTCTTGTGGACACTACAGCACCAGCGCAACACTCGTGCAGGTGGTCCAAAAAGCGTCCAAGACTCATGGGGTTCAAAATGTGACCGAGCAGCATAGAAAGGTGTCCCATCCTCCTCACATTGAGCCTTGGTTTTTTCGACAATATCGTAGGTATCCGGAAATTCCATCCCAGTGTCTCCGAAGATAACAACGAAACTGCCAATAGGCAAAGCTTTTTTTATAAGATCCAGAAGTACCGCACTGTCTTTCCCCCCAGAAAAAGCCACATGAAAAATATCAAGACGGTTTTTAAATTTTTCGTACTCCTTGACAATCTTCTTGACAGTGGTGTTTTCGACAATCGTCATCAGTTCCTCATTCTGATGACTCATCGCCGATATATCAATGGGTTGCAGAACAAATCCATCTTCCTTTGAAAATGGAATACGATTATCTTCTGTTCGAGTCGGCATCAACTCTGGAGCCGTATACAAATCGCCACCCTTTATTTTGGCAAGCTGTGTTCCTCGATACCAATATGCATTGGACTCTGCCCACATATAGGGAATATCGTTTTGTTCATCATAATTCCAGTACTGATGAAATCCAAGAAGATTCATCTCCGCTGCCCACACAGGACGGGGTTCCTTGGAAAAAACCGTTGGAGATGAGTTTAGGACGATCCCCCCAGTGGTCGCATCGTAGGAATAAGAATACATTGGAATCAATCCTCCTCTCTTATTTTTTTTGCCCGTTCCAATATTTCGGGCATCTTGGTGTATTTTCTTTTTGCGGTGTATCCGTTATCAAAGAAATATTGGCCAACAGATTCAAGCGTCAGTTCCATACTGGAATTTGCAGCCGCCTCACTGAGCATATCCGCATAACTAAGAGTTAGATTCTTTGAAACAATTAATCCGGCATTTTTGTCGTTATAATTGATGACAGCAAGCCTATATCCTTCACTGAAACGATAGCAAAAACTCTCCAGTATATAGTGATTCCAGCTTGCACCACAAGATGGGAACAGAGCAAATGTGTTCACACTTCTTATGGGCGCAAATCGTGTACCAACCATGCTTTTAAGAAGTGTATCGACAGCGTTGGTGTCAAAATGAATCTGATCTTCAGAGACAAACTCATCCATATCAACGCGAATCATACTATCATAAAGAATAGCCATAGAGGTCTGCTTATTCGGAGTTCCCGTCAGTTCTTCTGCCCGTTCCATTAACTCAGATGCAGTACAACAACTTTTCCCAGCGCAGTATGCTTTCAGCAGTGCAGAGATATCCACACCATTCTCTTCTTTGGTGAGAATCTTCCCGTGCAGATAATAATGCTCCTTTAGCACAGTGCTATACACCGCTGCATAGATAGCCGTTTCTGATAGTTCATAGTTTTCTTCCTGAATATTGCCAAGAGGTAGGTCGGTGATGGAGGCATAGCCATTCAATTCGCACTCGTTGGCCACATGTTCAGAAATTGTATTTGCATCTTCTTCAGAAAGCACAAACTGATTCATGAGAAAGTATTTTCCTTCGCTAATCCAGATAAACTCCGGACTCGTTGATAAACTCCATGCGATTTTTTCTGTCGGAATATAGGGGAGCTTTTCCTTCAAAGCATCTGTCCGAACAACCGACTGCCCCGTGCTGATTCTGAGAATTTCTTTGACAATAGCATCGTGTTCCGTTGACTTTTCTCCAGGAGTGATAATATTCTGCCCATAGTAGTAATTAGGACGAATCCGTTTTAAGAGCGTCTTCAGCATATCGACATTGGTGATATGCTGTTCTGACAACCATTCTTCTTTGATTTCCATCAGCTGATTCAAGAAGATAACTGTTGCCCCCTCGTCGAACACGCTATCTGTTACAGCAGCAATTCCCGAGAGAATTTCGCTCTCAATGATAAACACTTTGCCGTCAATTTTTATTCCGGTAGCAGCAATTTTACGCTCCAACTCCTCATCGGAATCAGCGAGAAAAATGCCATCTTCTTCTGCAAAATTTCTAATGCGCATCAGTTCAATGGGGGACCCTAATCGGAACCCATATTTATAGTGCTTTGAAAGTAACTTTTCCAAGGCAGCAACCTGTGGATTGGAAGCTTTTACTTCTTTTTCGGATACTATATTGTCACTCGTTTTGCAATATTCAATAATAACATCATCATAGTTGATTCCACAGATATCGAAAAGCGCATGTAGCTTATTTACAATACCGGTCGCACTCGCATTGCACTCCAGATAAACACCATTGGCAATTTCCTTTGGATAATTCATTCCCTCCGCATTGCCAATATCAATGCGAGAGCTGGACAATAGACTACAGCCGACCGGGAATGTATCACCGCATTCCTGATAGATCAGTCTGGTCAGATTTATGAACAAAGCATTCCATCCAGCGCATGAAATATCCCGTCCCTTGTACTTACAGCTAATGGGTTTTGTATGTGCATAGCTAATAGATTTCGAAAAGTCGACCCGGAAATTTGCATGCGCAACCGACTCTTCGACTGACACAGACTGCGACTCTTCTGGTGCAGCTGCGTCATCAGCCTTTTTATCCAAAAATTGCACATAGGTATTTAAAGCGTGACTTGCTTTGGTCAGCATTTTCTTAGAATGCAGTCCCAGTGCGCCCGGTTTTCGCATAATCGATTGTAGCCGTTCAATCTCAGCAACATCTGAAATTTCGCTGATGGGCATATGTGTCCGATTGCTTTTCAGTGCAAGCATACTGACCGCCGCCAACGAGGTCACGATCTCCTTTTCTTTGTCTGGAACTGCTTCCTTCAGCCACAGAAGGAATTCCTGCCATATTGATCTGTTCACTTTGTCAGATTCCCCCTGTAAGATTTGTTCAAGTGCATCGTGGTTGCTTTTGTATAGATCAACCATCTCGTGGAATAGCTTTGAGCCAGCTAAACCGTGGTCTTTTCCCAAATAGCAATTTCTGATTGCAGACATCTGCATAGAAATACCGTTTGTATTTCTAAATGTCTCGTCGATTTCGACGCCTTGTACCTCAGCTCGTTTTCTTAGGGTATTTGAGACAATATCTACTGCTTCCTTGCGAGGTATATCTCCTGCTTCGATTTTTAAACAGTAGCTAAGCAACAAAGCAGCTTCATATCTATCCCATGGTTTCTGTTTCATAATGGTAATTCATCTCGATCATATTGTGCTTCTGCATTGCCTATTATTGCGAACGACTAAGATTTCAACTGATAGGTTCTGTTTCGATTTCCGCCTTTAGCTACAACAATTTCCTCCGCAGTCAGTTCAGAGAGGAGTTTCTTGGCTCGTGTACTCTTGACTCCAAGAAGCTCTGCAATATCAGCACTTCTGGCCGAAATATGATCTGTAAGGTATGCGATGATCTCTTCTTTCTGCCGTGCAGATTTTATCGTCGTTTTTTTATCGTCACTTTTTATCGTCGCTTTTTTATCGTCTCCCTTGGAGAATAAAAGCATTAATGTCGTCCGCTCTGGCTCGAGTTGCTCTGTAATCTCCGGAGTTGTCCAATTTTGCTCACGCCAGACGCGGAAGATATTCGGGATGCCGCTACCAGCACGCTCACCAATATCAATTAGGTTGAACATCTTCAGCATCG
>ENA-OQQW01001563-OQQW01001563.1-human-gut-metagenome-genome-assembly--contig:-NODE-1563-length-12943-cov-5.291356_pt1 | contig 12943 bp, 9 predicted proteins | sample MGYA00243234_ERZ505098 | MGnify/ENA primary metagenome ERZ505098 (study PRJEB26097, sample SAMN02712086) | human gut metagenome | biome: Gut microbiome | host: Homo sapiens | place: Denmark: Copenhagen... | reverse complement strand
GACGTGTGCTCTTCCGATCTGCCCAGCTCGGTATTCCCGTGCCCGAGGCCGCCGCCCTGCGCGACCGTCTGCGGCGGCGCGGCCAGCCCGGAAGGCCTTGAGATTCAGCTCCCTAACCTTGGCGGGCACGGTCTCCGCTACAATTTGCTCCCAATCGATCTCGGGGCAGCCGAGGCTGTCACACATGGCGCCGAAGAGAACCACGTTCATGCACTTGGCATTGCCCAGCTCCAGAGCCATATCGCTGGCAGGGACGGCGATGGTCTTGAAGTTCTTCTCCATGGCTTCGATGCAGCCCTGAGGATACTCCTCCTGCCCGGCGGCGATGGTGGTGGACTTGATGGCATAGTCGTTTATGACGGCCACGCCGGCGGGCTTTAGGAATTCCGCATAGCGCACGGCCTCCATTTTCTCCAGGGCCACCATGATGTCCGCCTCACCCCGGCCGAACACGGGCCCATAGACCTTATCGCCCCAGCGGACCTGCGTGGACACGCTGCCGCCCCGCTGGGCCATACCGTGGACCTCGCTCTGCTTGACATCGTAACCGGCCTTCATAAAGCCGCCCGACATGATCTTGGAAATGAGGATGGCTCCCTGGCCGCCCACACCCACCAGCAGCGCACTTTTCACGTTGGACATATTACTTTTCCTCCTTTTCGATAGCGTCAAAGGGACAGGCCTGGGCGCAGACGGTGCAGCCCACGCACTGGGTGCGGTCGATGAAGGCCTTGCCGTTTTCCATGGAGATGGCGGGACAGCCCACCTTCAGGCAGCTCTTGCAGCTGCGGCACTTATCGGCGTTAACTACGCACATGCCCACCTGGGGCTTTTGGCGCTTGATGAGCAGGCACGGACGGCGGGTGACGATGGCGGGCTGGCGGCCCTCCTGCAGGGCGGCCACAGCGCTCTCCACGGTCTTTTTCATGGCGGTCAGGTCCTGGGGATCCACGGTGTAGATGGGGCCGAAGCCATAAGCGGCAAGGACCTTCTCCACGCTGATCATATTCGTCTCCTGGCCCATAAGAGTATAGCCCGTGCCGGGGTTATCCTGGTGGCCGGTCATGCCGGTGATGCGGTTATCCAGGACGCAGGGAATCATGCGGCCCTTATTATACACGATCTCGGCGGCGCCGGTCATACCGGAGTGGAAGAAGGTAGAGTCACCCATGACACCGAACACCACCTTATCGGTGACGCCCTCCCGCTCAAAGCTCTTGGCCATGCCCATGCCGGCGGAGAAGCCGCCGCCCATGCAGATGCACACGTCCATGCAGTTCAGCGGGGGCGCAAAGCCCAGAGTATAGCAGCCGATATCGCCGGTGACCACATAATTCTTATTCTTGGAAAGGGTATAGAAGAAGCCGCGGTGGGGGCAGCCGGGACACAGGGCCGGAGGCCGCTTGGCAGGCTGCACCTCAGTGATGGCCTTGTACTCGGTCTTGATGCCCAGGACCCGCTCCCGGACCAGCTCCGTATTTAGCTCATACATATTGCCGGTGAGTTCCTTGCCCACACAGTGGATGCCGGCGGCCTTGATCTGCTCCTCCATGAAGGGATCCAGCTCCTCGATGACATAGAGCTTTTCCACCTTGGCGGCGAAATCCCGGATCAGCTTCATAGGCAGCGGATAGGTCAGGCCCAGCTTCAGGAAGGAGGTTCCCTCCGGGAACACCTCCTTGGCGTACTGGTAGCTGATGGAGGCAGTGATGACACCCACCCGGCCGTCACCCAGCTCGACCTTGTTCAGGCCGTTTTCCACGGCGGTGGTGCAGCCGTATTCCTCCAGCTTCTTCAGCCGCTCCTCCACCAGCGGGTGGTTTAAGTAAGCATTGGCCGGGGCGCAGATATACTTGCGGGTGTTGCGGGCATAAGCAGGTGCGGTATGCTCCGTGCGCTGGCCGAACTCCACCAGACCCTTGCTGTGGCAGACCCGGGTGGTGGTGCGGTAGAGTACAGGGGTGTCGAACTGCTCGGAAATGTCACAGGCCAGGGCCACAAAGTCCTTGCTCTCCTGGGCGTCGCTGGGCTCCACCATGGCGATCTTGGCGGCGCGGGCATAGTGGCGGTTATCCTGCTCGTTCTGGGAGGAATGGCAGGAGGGGTCATCGGCGGTGACCACCACATAGGCCCCATTCACACCCATATAGCCAGCGGTAAACAGGGGGTCGGCAGCCACGTTCAGGCCCACCATCTTCATGGTGCAGAAGGCCCGGGACCCGGCCACGGACGCACCGTAGGCCACCTCGGTGGCCACTTTTTCATTGGGAGCCCACTCGCAGTAGACCTCCTGGCCATACTGGGGCAGGTTTTCCAGGATCTCCGTGCTGGGGGTTCCGGGGTAAGCGGAACAGACCTTGATACCGGCCTCATAGACGCCACGGGCGGTGGCCTCGTTGCCGGACATGAGATGCTTCATAGCTTTTTCCACCTTTCTATAATGCTGGCGAAAAATCTGCGATTTTTCCGCCAATGATGAGATGTAGTCTGCTGCGGGCATAATTTTGAGACTACGGCTCAAAATTCCACACTGACAGCCCGGGAGGTATTTTTCATTGCGTTTAATATACGCCGGCCTCCTGCTCTCCGTGGAGCACCCGCAGGGCCCCCTCGGCCAGGGAGCGCATCTCCTCCTCGCCGGGCAAACGGAGGACGGGCGCGATCTTGCCCACATATTTTGTGATGTCGTCGCAGAAGAATCGCTCATAGGCCATGCCGCCGGTGTAAACGATGGCGTCCACCTCGAAGTGCAGCACGGCGGCCATGGCACCAATGTCCTTGGCCAACTGATAGACCAGGGCCCGGTAGGCCTCGGTGAACTTTTCGTCGCCCTCCACCACCTTGGCGCAGATAACCCGGAAGTCCGTGGTGCCCAGGTAGGAATACATGCCGGACTGGCGGCCCAGGGTCTTCTTCACCTCATCCTTGGTCTTGCCGCTGAAGCAGTAGTTAATCAGCGCGTTCACCGGCAGGGCGCCGCCCCGATCCAGGCCCATGGAGCCCTCGTCCTTCACGTTGAACACATCCACCACCCGGCCCTGTTCGTGAGCAGCCACGGACACGCCGCCGCCCAGATGACAGACCACCAGGTTGGCCTCCTCGTATTTCTTGCCCAGGAGACCGGCGGCCTTGCGGCCGATGGACTTCTGATTCAGGGCGTGGAACTGGCACAGGCGGCGGAAGGGCGCAAAGCCCGTGTAGTGGGCCACCTCGGTCATCTCGTCCACGCAGACGGGATCCACAAAAAAGGCGGGAATGCCCACCATGTCGCCGATGCGGCGGGCCAGATACGCCCCCAGATTAGACGGATGCTCGCCGTAGGGAGCCTGCTCCACATCCCGCATAACGGCGTCGCTGACAGCGTAGGTGCCGGAGGGGATGGGCCGGTACAGGCCGCCCCGACCGCACACGGCGTCAAAGTCGCTCAGCTGATAGCCGCTCTCCGCCACCGCGTCCAAAATGGCCTTCTGCCGGTAGTCCGCCTGGTCGATGACCCGGTCGAACCGGTCCAGCTCCTGGGCGGAATGGTCGATGCCCTTTTTGAACACCTGCTTGTCTTCGTCGAACACGGCGATCTTTGTGGAAGTCGCACCGGGATTGATAACGAGAACCTTCATGGCTGTGTCCTCCCTTTTACTGGTTATTTGGCGCAAAACGCCGAATGTTTCACCGAATAATTTAATGAACGGTTTTATTATAATCTTCCGCCCCGGCGTTTGTCAATGCTAACAGGCGGATTTTTACGGCAGTTTTTATTCTTAACAGGAAAATTAGGGTAAAAAAAACAGCGGACCTTTATCAGTCCGCTGGCCGAGTCTTTGGAAATATGAAAAAGCTCCCATATTCCAATCTTTTCTCTTTATTGACAGCATGGGTTTTAGCTTTCTGTGGGCTCCGTATGCCAGCCCCGCAGGAGGGCATCTGCCATGCGGCGGCCCTGCTTTGCTATATCGAAGCCCTCCTGGTAGATGCGCCACTCAAACAGCGTGCCCCGGTGCAGCACCACCAGGTCCTCCACCAGGCAGTCCGGGTCGTAGGACGAGTGGATGCTCCCCTCCTCTTGGCACAGGTCCACCAGCTCCCGCAGCAGCCGGTAATACACCCGCTTATCGTTTTTCTGCAGCACCGCCTGCTCCGGGTAGCGCAGGCCGTGGATAAACGCCTTGTAGAGCATCTCGTCCGACGCGCTGATCTCCAAGGACCGGCCCACAAAGTCCAGCAGCTTTTCCCGGCCGGACGTCTCCCGGTCCGCCAGATACTCCTCCTCCAGGACCGTATACGCCTCGTCCACCATCTGCGTCACCTGGATAGCCAGCTCGTCCTTGCTCTTGAAGTAGTGATAAATATTGCCCACGGAGCAGCCCACCGTCTGAGCGATCTCCTCCACGGATACATTTTCAAAACCCTCCCGGTTGAACAGGGTCAGTGCCGCACTCTGGATCTTCGCGCGCATTTCTATGGCCTGTCGTTTCCGAGGCGTCAGTTCCTTTTTCATGGTTAAGCTCCTACCCTCACCGAATGATTTTTTTTATCATACCCGACCGGTGGGGGAATGTCAAGGCGCGCGGCACACCCCGGGGAAAAGTTTCGCCGGGGTACTGGTAATTTCCCCTTTTGGCGTGTATAATGGAGGGACTACTGATCGGAAGGGGATCTGTTTTATGGAAGAATCTCGCAGCTTCGGCTATCTCTGCCCCCACTGCAAAAAGCCCGTGCTGGCCCAGCGGACTCGCTTTGCCCTGTCTGCCGCCGCCGTGCGCATCGAATGTGCCTGCGAAAAGTCTGAGCTGCGGGCGGAGACGGACGGTCTGCGCTTCCGCCTGTGGGTCCCCTGCGGCCTGTGCGGGGAGACGCACCAGGCGGAGCTCAGCAATGAGGCCATGCTGGACGGCCGCGGCGTGGGCCTGGCCTGTCCCAAGACCAAGCAGCTGTGCTGCTATATTGGCCAGCAGGCCCAGGTGGAGCAGGCCCTGCAGGAGCTGGAGCTGCGGGCGGAAAAGGATCGCTGCCAGGAGCCGGAGGCCTTTACGGATAACGTCATCATGTACGAGGTCCTATCCGAGCTGAAGGATATTGCCGCCCGGGGCGGCGTCAGCTGCACCTGCGGCTGCAGGGAATACTCCATCGCCGTACACCGGGGCTCTGTGGACCTCATCTGCAAAAACTGCGGCGGCAAGCTCCGCCTGCCTGCCGCCACCGATGAAGACTTAGACCGTCTGTGCTGCCAGATGAAGCTGGTCATTCACGGGGTATAAAACCGGCGAAAAATGATTTGAAATTTTTGCGTCTGCGGACGCAGACTCTGCGAGGCTTTTTGAGCGCATCGCATATGGGAGAGGGAGAAAACACTATGATCGAATTACTTGCGCGGCTGTTTATCCGCGGCCGGGACGCCCTGGCCCCCTCCGCTCTGCGCCGGGCCTATGGCCAGCTGTGCGGTGCGGTGGGGATCGGGCTGAATTTGCTGCTGTTTGCGGTGAAGTTTTTTGCGGGTTCCGTCAGCGGATCCATCGCCATCACCGCAGACGCCTTCAACAACCTATCCGATGCAGGCTCCTCTCTGGTGACGCTGCTGGGCTTCCGTCTGGCGGGGCGCAAACCGGACCCGGAGCATCCCTTCGGCCATGGGCGCATGGAGTACATATCCGGCCTGGTGGTGTCGGGGCTGATCCTGCTTATGGGTGTGGAGCTGGGGAAGTCCTCTCTGGGCAAGATCCTGCACCCGGAAGAGGTTGCTTCCTCGCCGCTGGTGCTGGTCATTTTGGTAGTGTCCATTGGCGTGAAGCTGTATATGTTCTCTTATAACCGGGCGGTAGGTAAGAAGATCCACTCCACAGCCATGGATGCCACCGCCATGGACAGCCTTTCCGACGCCGTCTCCACTGCCGCCGTGCTGGTGGCAACCCTGGTGGGACAGTTTACGGGGCTGATGATCGACGGCTGGGTGGGCCTGCTGGTGGCGCTGTTTATCCTGTACTCCGCCTACAAGGCTGCCAAGGAGACCCTCTCTCCCCTGCTGGGACAGACGCCGGACCCGGAATTCGTGAGGCACATCCAGGAGATCGTATTGTCATACCCGGAGGTGCAGAATGTCCATGACCTGATCGTACACGACTATGGCCCGGGGCGAGTGATAATCTCCCTGCACGCGGAGGTATCCGCCAGCGGCAACCTGCTGCAGCTCCACGATGTCATTGACAACATCGAGCATAGGCTGCAAAGGGAGCTGGGGTGTGTGGCTGTGATCCACATGGACCCCATCGTCACCGACGATCCGGAGACCCAGCGGCTGCGCCTGGCTGTGGCGGAAAAGGTGAAAACCATCGACCCCCGGCTCACCATACACGACTTCCGCATGGTTCCGGGCCCCAGCCACACGAACCTGATCTTCGACACGGTGGTGCCCTACGGGGTGAAGCTGGATCGGGCCCAGGTGCAAAAGCGCATCGCTGAGCTGGTGCGGCAGCTGGGGGAGCAGTATTTCGCCGTGGTGCAGATCGACAACAGCTATGTATTGTGAAAAAACGCCCCCGGTCACTTGACCGAGGGCATTTTGCAAAAACTTAAATAGAATAAAAAGCCTCGCAGAGTTCGCGTCCGCAGACGCGAAAACTCCAATCATTTTTCACCGCGACATGTGCGTGGGGGAAAATACCTCTCAGGCTGCCAGTGTGGAATTTTGGCGCTTGGGGCAAAATTATGCGCGCAGCAGACTGCAAGCCTTTTGGCAGAAAAATCAAAGATTTTTCGCCAGTAAAAAAACGCCTTTGCCTCACTAAGAGACAAAGGCGAAAAACAAACCTCTGCGGTACCACTCTTGTTGCCGCCCCCAGGCGGCCACTCCGCCCCACCATCCGTGGGTGAGGGTTGATAACGGCCCTCCGCCGTCCGTGCTTACTGAGAGTTTCCTCCTGTTCAGCCGGAAGCTCCGGGGTGATATTCACCGCAGACCCGGTCTCCGCCTCGCACCAAACCAGCGGATCTCTTGGCACCGATAGCCTGGGGTTACTGCTCCCCATCCATGCATTTATGCTGTATTGCTTGTCATTTTACCACAAAAGGCGTGTTTGTCAACAGGGAAATTACAAAATTCCGAAATAGCTCAAAAGTCCCGCCAGACCCATTATGCCGTAGATGAGCGCCATGATGGCCAGAACTACGGACACGACATTATACAGCTTCCCGTCCTTCTGGGTGTTGCGGAACCGCCGGGTGTAAAACAGCACCGCGCAGGCCAGGCCCAGCAGGAGCGAGGTCAGATAGTTCATAAACAGGCTGTCCTTATACACCGTCATCCGCAGGATCAGCGCTGCCGCCAGTACGCCGAACATCACACCCAGGGTGATCTTCAGCCACAGGGGCAGCTTGGCTCTTTCGGGCTTTTTGGCCGCCTGAGCATTTTTTTCTCTCTGATAGTCGCCGCCGCCGTAGTTGGAGTTATTTTTCTTGTGGTGTATGTTCTTATTGGGGTTTCCCTTGGCCTTGCGGATGGCCTCCTGCTGCCGGGTGTAGGAATCCATGGGTACATTATTCTTTGCCATATTCATCTTCTCCTTTGGCTTTCTGAACTGAATTATATAGGTGCCGGTTCAGCAGGGCCAGTGCATAGTCCGCCGCCTGCTGCCGGATGCTCTCGCGTCCGCCCTTGAGCACAAGATGCGTCACCTCCGTGCCGCCCGGGGCGGCCAGGCCGATGTAGACGGTGCCTACGGGATTGCCCCGGTCGTCCCCGTCGGGACCGGCCAGGCCCGTCACCGACAGAGCCAGGTCGCTTTTCATAATGCGCCGGGCGCCCTCCGCCATGGCCTTGGCCACCGGCTCCGACACAGCACCAAACTGTGCCAAAATATCACCGGGCACCCCCAGTATACTTTCCTTGACCCCGTTGGTATAGGACACCACGCCCCCGGGAAAAACCGCCGACGCCCCCGCCACGTCCGTGATGCGTTTGGCGATTAGCCCTCCGGTACAGCTCTCCGCAGCAGAAACGGTGAGAGACCGGGCTTTCAGCGTCTTCACAGCGCAGACCTCCGGATCCCCCATATCCACGCCGCAGATGTGCTCGCCCAGCCGCCGCCGCACCTCGGCCAACAGCGGGGCCATAAGGGTCTCGCACATTTCCGCTGTCTCCGCCTTAGCGGTGATGCGCAGTTGAACCTCCGCAGCCTTAGCATAGGGAGCCAGGCTGGGGTTTTGGGCAGAGTCCATGAGGTCGTCCAGCAGCTCCTGGACCTTGGGCTCCGTAAGGCCGAAAACGTGCAGGGTGTGAGACAAAATCACGCCCTCCTGCCGGGCCTGCAGATAGGGAAGCAGGGCGTGGTCCGTGAGATAGCGACACTCGTGGGGAACGCCCGGGAGCATAGCCACCGTCACGCCCTCCACTGTAAACAGGCAGCCCGGGGCAGTACCCACGGGGTTATGAAATACCGCGCAGCCCTTGGGCAGGAATGCCTGCCGGCGGTTGCAATCCGGCATCTCCCGGCGGAAAACGTTTTTGAAATAGGCTTTGATTTCTTCCATGACGTCCTGGTGAAACTCCAGCTCCAGGCCAAAGGCGGCGCAGACAGTCTCCTTGGTCAGGTCGTCATAGGTGGGACCCAGGCCGCCGATGAAGATCAGCAGATCGCAGCGGCTCCGCGCAATATCCGTCACCTGCCGCAGGCGCTGGGGATTGTCGCCCACCGCTGTATGGTAGAGTACATCCACCCCGGCAGATGCGATCTTTTCTGAGACGTATCGGGCATCGGTATTGGCCACATTGCCCAGCAGCAGCTCCGAGCCCACGGCAATGATCTCCGCTTTATGAGACATAGAAACCGCTCCTTACAGCTTGACTTTAACCACTTCCCGCTCTCTCATGGCCCGCTCCATCAGGCCGTCGATATCCAGCACGCTCTCGATCTCCCGCACCTCCTCCACATGGGGCTTGGTCTTGGGGTGCCGGGGGGTAAAGACTGTGCAGCAATCCTCATAGGGGAGGATAGAGGTATCGAAGGTGCCGATGTGCCGGGCGATGCGGACGATCTCCTCCTTGTCCATGCCGATGAGCGGCCGCAGCACAGGCAGGTCCGTCACATCCTCGCTGACCCGCAGGGCCTCCATAGTCTGGCTGGCCACCTGGCCCAGGTTTTCGCCGGTGACGAGGGCCCGGCAATCAAATTCCTTGGCCAGCCTATCGGCAATGCGCATCATAAACCGCCGGGTGATAAGGGTAAAGTATTCCTCCGGGCACTGCTTGCGGATCTGCTCCTGAATCTCCGTCAGGGGCACGATGTGAACGCTCATGCGGCCGCACCAGGGCGTCAGCTCCTGGGCCAGCTGCAGGACCTTCTGCCGGGCCAGGTCGGAGGTGTAGGGAGGCGCAGCGAAGTGGAGCATCTCCAGCACCACGCCCCGCTTTGCCATCATGTAGGAGGACACCGGGGAGTCGATACCGCCGGAGAGCAGGCTCAATGCGCTGCCGCCCATGCCCAAGGGCAGGCCGCCGGCGGCAGGCTCAGCCGGAGCGTGGACATAGGCCGCATCCTCACGAATTTCCACATACACTGTCAGCTCCGGGGTGTGGACATCCACCTTCAGATGGGGGAAGGCGTCGTGGAGCATGCCGCCCACCCACTGGCTGATCTGAATGGAGCTCATGGGGAAGGACTTGTCCGCCCGCTTGCTCTCCACCTTGAAGCTGCCGGAGCGGCGGAGGCTATCGCCCAGATAGGCCTTGGCGGTCTCCAAAATGGCCTCCTTACTCTTTTCGCAGGGCACGGCCCGGGCGATGGCGATGAGGCCAAAAACCTGCTTACAGGCGGCGTAGGCCCCGGTGAGGTCGCAGCTATCCGACATAGGCTCCACATAGATGGTGCTCTGCCGGGAGTAGATTTTGAACTTGCCGAATTTCTGTGTCCGGCGGCGGATGTTGCTCATGAGCTTGGTTTCAAAGCTGTGGCGGTTGAGGCCCTTGAGGACTACCTCGCCCAGCTTGCAGAGGATGATCTCGTGCATGGGGGTTCTCCTTATATAATATAGTGGTTGGGGATGGGGTGGGCGGACAGGGTCGTCCGTCCCTACGGATGCTTTTATTTCAGCATACTGCTGCTGCGGTACTGGATGGCCTCGGCAATGTGCTCCGGGCGGATGTGCTCCGATCCGTCCAGGTCAGCGATGGTCCGGGCCACCCGCAATATGCGGTCATGGCTGCGGCCGGTGAGACCCAGACGGTCAAAGGCACTGTGCATGATCTTTTCGCACTTTTCATCCAGGACGCAGTATTTGCCGATCATAGGCGGGGTCATGTAAGCGTTGCAGGAAACCTCCGTTCCGGCATAGCGCACCTGCTGCACGGCCCGGGCAGCGTTTACCCGCCTTTGAATATCCCGGGAACACTCCGGGGTGTCCTTGCGGCGCATGGCCTCATAGTCCACCGACGGCACCTCGATGTGCAGGTCGATGCGGTCCAGCAGCGGGCCGGAGATGCGGCGCATATAGCTCTCCACCTGCCGCTCCGTGCAGGTGCATCGGTGGTCAGGATGGCCGTACCAGCCGCATCGGCAGGGATTCATGGCGCACACCAGCATAAAACGGCTGGGTAGGGTCAGGGAGCCTGAGGCCCGGGTGATGGTCACCACGCCATCCTCCAAAGGCTGGCGAAGGGTCTCCATGGCGGCCTTGTCAAACTCCGGCAGCTCGTCCAAAAACAGCACGCCGTTGTGGGCCAGGGAAATTTCCCCGGGTCTGGGCACTGCGCCGCCGCCGGTGAGGGACACCGCCGAGGCCGTGTGGTGGGGGCTGCGGAATGGCCTGCGGGTGATGAGCGGATGCCGGGCCTCCGTAAGGCCCGCCACGGAGTAAATTTCCGTGGTCTGCAGGCTCTCCGTCCGGGTCATATCCGGCAGGATAGAGGGCAGACGTCTGGCCAGCATAGACTTGCCCGACCCCGGAGACCCAATGAGTAGGACATTGTGGCCGCCTGCGGCGGCAATTTCCAGGGCCCGCTTTACGTTTTCCTGGCCCATGACGTCGGCAAAGTCCGGTCCGCCCACCTGCCCGGCACTCTCCGGCTTCCAGATAGGAGCAGGGGCGAGGGATGATTGTCCCCGCAGATGGGCCACCAGCTGCTCCACATTTTCCACACCGTATACCGTCATGCCCTCGGCCAAGGTGGCCTCCGCTGCGTTTTCCGCCGGCACATAGAGCTGTCTGATTCCGGCCCGGGCCGCCGCCATGGCCATGGGCAGCACACCGCTTATGGGGCGCAGCCGCCCGGTAAGGCTCAGCTCTCCCACAAAGGCTGCATCCGCCGGCAGCGGCGGGATCTCCTCTGACGCCGCCAGGATGCCCAGCAGGATAGGCAGGTCATATACAGTGCCCTCCTTGCGCCGGCCCGCTGGGGCCAGGTTCACGGTGATGCGGCTGACAGGATACTTGGACCCGCAGTTTTTTACCGCCGCCCGGACCCGTTCCCGGGCCTCCTTCACTGCCGCATCCGGCAGGCCTACGATATCGAAGGCAGGCAGGCCGCCGGAGAGAAAGCACTCCACACTGACCTCGTATCCATTGATGCCACCCAAGCCCAAAGAGCGCACCGTCACAACCATATAGCCCACTCCTTCTTTAAGCTTGCCGAAAAATCCCGTAGAATACCCCGGCAAAAAGACTGTAATCTGCTGTGTATGCAGCTTTGATATATAACGCCAGAATTCCCCACTTGCAGGCTGTGATGTTTTTCTCTCACCCGCATATCGCAAAAGAAAAAGGGTCTGTTTTTTCGCCTGGCGATGGGAATTCCATGAGACCTTTTTAAGCCTGCTTGCCAAATTATCCTTATTTTACCACAAAATCACGCCGCATGAAACAAAATTATAAAAAAAGTAAGCAGCCAATTTGAGAATTTTTGTGCAGGACAATGAAAAAGTATTATTACGACGAAAGACACAAAAATAACGTTTACATCTCTACAGATTTGTGCTACTATGAACAATGCGAAAGATTCCTGCAAGAAACTCCGATAAAACGGATGAATAAAAGGAAGGAGAAACAACATGGTAAGAAAAATGAAGTCCATGGATGGCAACAACGCCGCCGCGCATGTATCCTATGCGTTTTCGGAAGTAGCGGCCATCTACCCCATCACCCCGTCGTCCCCCATGGCCGACTTTGTGGACCAGTGGTCCGCCAACGGCCTGAAGAACATCTTCGGCACCCAGGTCAAGGTGGTTGAGATGCAGTCTGAGGCCGGTGCAGCCGGCGCCGTTCATGGCTCTCTCGGGTCCGGCGCTCTGACCACTACCTACACCGCCTCTCAGGGCCTGCTGCTGATGATCCCCAATATGTACAAGATCGCAGCCGAGCAGCTGCCCGCCGTGTTCCATGTATCCGCCCGTACCGTGTCCACCCAGGCGCTGAACATCTTCGGCGACCACAGCGACGTTATGGCCTGCCGCCAGACCGGCTTTGCCATGCTGTGCGAGGGCAATGTCCAGGAGGTCATGGACCTGTCTCCTGTGGCCCATCTGGCTGCCCTTTCCGGCAAGGTGCCGTTCATCAACTTCTTTGACGGCTTCCGTACCAGCCACGAGATCCAGAAGATCGCCGTTTGGGACTACGAGGACCTGAAGGACATGTGCGATATGGACGCTGTGGCTGAGTTCCGCCGTCACGCCCTGAACCCCGAGCATCCCCATATGCGCGGCAGCCACGAAAACGGCGACATCTTCTTCCAGCACCGCGAGGCCTGCAACAAGTACTATGCAGAGCTGCCCGCTGTGGTGGAGAAGTACATGGACCTGGTCAACGCCAAGCTGGGCACCGACTATAAGCTGTTTAACTACTATGGCCATCCCGAGGCCGACCGTGTCATCGTAGCCATGGGTTCCATCTGCGATGTGGCCGAGGAGGTCATCGATTACCTGAACGCCCACGGCGAGAAGGTGGGCCTGGTCAAGGTACGTCT
>ENA-OQQW01001561-OQQW01001561.1-human-gut-metagenome-genome-assembly--contig:-NODE-1561-length-12944-cov-56.124525_pt1 | contig 12944 bp, 13 predicted proteins | sample MGYA00243234_ERZ505098 | MGnify/ENA primary metagenome ERZ505098 (study PRJEB26097, sample SAMN02712086) | human gut metagenome | biome: Gut microbiome | host: Homo sapiens | place: Denmark... | reverse complement strand
CGCTTGCAATTGGGCGCACAGTGTGGTAAGATATAGTCAAGAGGTAAGGAAAGAACCTCAAAGAAAGGATTTTAAGATTATGAAAAATTTATGGAAAGATAACAATAACAACACATATAGCTTAGCAGGTTATACTGTTTTCGTTGGTTGTGGTGCTTGGCGTATCAAAAGACCAGAGGGCGGTGTATATAGGCGTTCTTATATGACGTTAGCGAATGCAAAATGTTTTGTTGAAAAAAGATTAGGTTATTAAGAAAGGATTAAACAACAATGAAAAAATCAATATATTTTGACCAAAACGGATTTATAGAAACAATGAATGAATATGAACGTTATTTGTCAACTATATATAAAACGTCAAATGTAATAATTGACTATAATAGTAATGTATTGAGTAGCGATAATGGTTGCTTTAAATTTGATAATATTACTTTTGATTATAGTGCATATAAGCTCTTTCAAATGGTTAATTTATGGATAAAGGGAGAAGTTATTACAACATTATTTTTTGATGAAAAAGACACATTTAAAGTAATATATAAAGATGAGGTTGATTTTTGTAATTGCAATCGCAATTTAGAATATTTAGTAGCAAAATATAGAAAATTGAAAGGGGGTGAGTAAAAAATGAAATATAGTGAGTTTGTATTGAAGAATATTGGGCACAAGATTGACTTTGACAGATGCTACGGCGTTCAATGCGTTGATTTAATCAATCAATATATGACTGACGTTTTAGATATTAAAGTAACATATTTTCCGCCTTTTGCTAAAAACTTTTGGAACGATAGAAAAAAATCTAAATTCTTAATCAAGAATTTTGATTTCGTGTTACCAACACAGAAAATTCAACGTGGCGATATCGGGGTACGCAACACAGGCACGGCAGGCCACATATTTATTATTGACAAGAAAATTGGCAATAAACTTTATGTTTACGACCAAAACAATGGCGGTAGCGGTGCAGGAATGACTGCAAGAGTATTTGACAATACGTCAAAATATATTACAGGAATTCTAAGACCGAAAAATCAAAAAAATATTGACAAGGAGCATAACAAAGTGGTAAAATCAAAATTAAAGGAAAGTCCTTGCAAGCAATTCAAAACTAATGCTTATATGACGGCTGATAGCCGAGTTTATTCAAACAACACAAAAGAGAATATAACAGGTTTCGTTAATAAGAATGAGAAAGTCAAAATGTTAGCAAAGGGCGATATCAATTCAATTATTCAATACGGCATTGATAAAAAAATATACAAGGTCGGCATTGTACCGACTAAATCAATTAAAAAATTATAATTAAAAAGGAGATTTAAAAAATGGCTAAATCAAAAAAAGAAACAAAAAAGGACTATATGGAGCGTGATTTTTCAGCGGGTTCAATCCGTATTTATGACGGCGGAAAAAAACACAATGACTACGGCTCAATTTCTCTTGATTGTGGTTTTGTAATTTATATTACCGTTGTTGAAACGAAAAAAGGTCGTTTTATTTCATATCCGTCTTACAAGAATAAGAAAGATGAATACATCAATCAAGCATATTGTTTTGACAAGGACGTTATTGAAGAACTTAACAGCATTCTTGAAGAAATGTACGAAGAATAATATTAAAAATATAACCTATTGCAAGATAGGTTATATTTATGGGATAGAATAATTACATAGATATGATTAAGCGTGGAGAACGTTGTTTATGTAATTTGGAATTAATCAACCTATTCTATCCTATAAATATGACTTATCACTTGAATTTAAACACGTCAATATATCTAATTAGGGCGATAATTAAACTCAATACAAGGCATAAGAATAAAATGAAAGGAAAAAACCTAATATATTACAAAAATGACTTTTGAAGAATTCACGACCAATCTCGACAGTATTCGCAACAGTGGCGACGAAGCTTTGACATCACTTGAATACACAGCCTTAACCGATTACTTCAACACTACAAGAGAAGAAATTGACGAACGTGATAAGACTATTGATGATTTAAGAAGCGAAAACGAAAAGCTGAGGGATATCAATTCAAGACTACAACTTGATTACGGAAAGACTGTAATCAAAGAAGAAAAAACAATAATTAAAGACGATGATAGCGACGACGAAGAAGTAAGCGACGAGGAATTTGTTGAAGCTATTAATGACTTATTTTAAGGAGTGAAAAAATTAATGACATCAAATACTAAAAAGAGTATTCAAAAAACAGTCAATAAAGTAAGAGAAGCGGCTACGCAGGAATATCAAGACAATGTACCTATTCTTAAGGATAACAACCTTGCAAGTTTTAAAGAGGCGTTTTTTGCTTATCAGCCGGCGATTAATGAATTTTATGTAGGTCTTGTCAATTTGTTTGCTAAGATTATTTGGAATACTGACCGTTTTAATCATAAGCTTTCATTTTTGAAAAAAGGCAACTACACAATAGGCTATGATATTGAAGAAATTCATACAAATCCTGTAAATCCTGCACTTTACGATAACACAGACGGCGCGGGAATTCTTGGCGATTATCCGCCAGAAGTTCTTACAGCGTTCTATCGTGAGAATAGGCATGACGTTTTCCCACTCACAACAAATAGTGAAATACTTTCACGTGCTATGGATAGTTGGGAGCGTCTTGGAAATTTCATCAACTCAACACGTATTGCTGTTGATAATGGTAATGCGCTCCGTGAGTTTAATCTCTTAAAGCAGTCTATTGTTGGAATGTATGAAAAGTCGGGTTTCGTTACTCGTGAGGTTGACAGCTCAACAGATACCGGAGTTGCTGACCTTATGGAGCAGCTTCGCACAGATATTAACGATATGCAATTTCTGTCAAGCAAATTCAACAAATATAAGGAACTTTCGGGCGGTGAAAAAGAAGCACAGTCAGTCAGCGAAAAAGACAATATTTGTATCATTTGCACGACTAAAGCAGAGGCAAAGGTAAGACGATATTTATCTGGTGTGTTTAATATTCAAGAGCTTGAAGATGCTAACAGATTTATTCTTGTTGATGATTTCGGATATGATATATACGAAAAGCAGGGAAGTGCTCGTCAGCTTTCAATCACAGGTCACAAGACTACACCTATTAGCTTTATTGTTGCAGATAAGAATTTCGTACAATGGTATGACAGACTTAATGTTGAGTATGAGTTCAAAAACGGCTTTACACTTAATATTAACACATTCGTTCATATTTGGCAAATGATTTCAGTTTCTCCGTTTGCTAATGCCGTATGTTATATTGATAAGACTATTAATACTCCTGTTGCTATTGTTCCAAATGAAAAATTTGATGTAACGGCGGACACAGATACACACGAATTTAAATTTGTTGATAGCAGCAACGCACAAGTTAAATTAATGTCACTTGACCAACTTGAAGTGTTATACATCAACCAAGACGGTAAAACGTCATACACTGTTCCAAACAAGCCGCCGATTTTGACCATAACAGACACTAACACCCTTAAAATTGCCATTGCATCAGGAACGAAATTAATAGACTGGGCAAGTACTGTTATTATCTTTGGAGAAGCAATTATTGACGTTAATAATTCGATTACATAAGGGGTGTTTTTATGCCGACTATTCCAAACACAACACTATATGTTGGTGTAGTACCTTGGAATAGCGATTTGAAAAATGTTCAGTCCTACGCAAGTAGGGCTGAGCAAATTTCCGCTATACAAGGACTATTAAGCCATAAATATGAGCATATTAATGTTATAAGACGTGACAGCGATTTAATATTAAAGGGAGTTAACGAAGATTTAACCCAATGTAATTATTTAATGTATCAAAATGCCGATATATCGAATAAATGGTATTTTGCTTTTATTGATAATGTTCAGTATAACTCACTAAATAGCGTGATTATTTCACATACCATTGACGTATGGCAAACATACCAATTTGATATCACATACTATAAAAATTTGATATTAAGGGCACACGTTGCAAAAAGTGCTGATATGGTCGGTCGTTGGCTTGCACCTGAGCCTATAAGCGTAGCCCCCGAATTTGAGCGCAAACACACTGTATTCAATAATCTGTCGTGGACACCAATATATGTGTTGCACTCAACATCAGTATTTAATAATACGACTAAAAAATACGAATACAAGGGCAATGGAACAGGAGCGACACTTTCGAGTGAATATGGTAAGTTTGTTGAAAGTGATGCAGACGTTCAATTAGTAATCAATAATTACGGCAGAAAATCGCCCGATGAGATTATTGAAGATGCAGGAAGTCACGTTAATTGGAAGGACATACTTAAATCTTTTTTGAGTGGCGGAACGTCTATTGACTCTTATAATGCTATTTTGGGCTTGCACGGCTCAACTTCTATTGCCGAATTGCAAGACCACAGAAACGAATTAATCGGATTGTATGCCATTCCTTCGTGGGTGCACGACGGAACAAACAAATACGCAACTAACGAAATCACAAGTAAATCCGTATCGGTAACATTACCAACGACAACATTGGCGTGCGGTTATGCTCCACGTAACAAGAAAATGCTTTCAAGTTTATGTAAGGCATATTTATTCTATAACGAAAATGGCTTTAAATTGCCATTGAAACCGGAACTATTCACAAGTGGAAGGCCGAGTTTTACTGTAAAATCAACTGAACTTTCAACAAATGGTTTTTTGTTACAAATAGGTTCTTATGCTGATTATACTGTTAAAACAAATAAGATTTCATATAACTGTGAAAATCGTATCGGATACGATGCTAATACAGGTCTTGACAAGGTTCTTAACGGATTGACTGCTGCTGTTGGCGTTGTAAACGCTGTTGGTTCGGTTGCTTCACAAGCGTTTGCCGGTAATGTAGGCGGAGCAGTGCAGGGGGCTGTTGGAGCTGCTCAACAGTCAATTAATATGATTGATGCGTTAGGTCAACGAGGTGTAAACACTGGAGCAAGTGGCGATATAATGAGTATCACAGAGAAAAGAGCTATGCCTGTATTTGCTGACGTATCACCGACTGAAGCTCAATGTCGTTATATTGATGATTACCTTGATGTATACGGTTATGCAATTAATGAAATTGGTAAAATTTCAACATATATGAAAAATCGGAGTAATTGGAATTATATTCAAGTAGCAAATTGCAACATTAAGGTATCAGCCCCTAATGATGACGTTAATAAACTAAAGCAAATGTTTGAAAGCGGTGTAACAATTTGGCATAAGAACTTTGGCGATTATGACCAAAACAATAATTAAGAAAGGAGTTGACCGACAATGAAAGAATGTGGATTTATTGACTTCGACCCGTGCTGTGGTATTAAGATAGGTGATAATATTGAAAACCTATTAAATTACAACAATATACGTAACGGCGATATACAATCATTTGCAAATAAGTTGACAGCATTTTATATCTATTTTAATTACTTTGCTAATATCGCTATGTCACTTATTAAGTATAAGTGCGGTGATATTCCGGAAGAATATATTGAACGTGCATTATTTCAAGACGGCAAGATTGCTTTTTTCAATGGTGCTATTGCCGGCGGAGCAAATGAAGTTATAGCAAGCACGTTTGTTGACGAGTGCAAATATAATCACTATGGCGAGTTGAAAGAAATTAAATTGATTGACAGTTTACCAAACACAAATAGTGATATGCTTATCAATTCTATTGACGGCAATATTACTGATTTTGCAGTTGTATGGTGCAATAAAACGAAAATACCATTGATGCAAATTGTATATTATTTCTGCCAAAAAATAACAGAACTTCAAACGGCAGTTAATTTTAACACGCTTAATAACTCTTTACCTATTGCCGTTGAAGCAACTAACGAGCAAATACTCGCTTTAAATAATATTATTAAACAAATGAGTAATCAAAATCGCTTTTTGTACTTCAAAAAAGACCATAATTGCAGACCTGAGGAGTTATTTAAGTCGCTTGATTTAAACGTCGAATTTAAGGCGGATAAAATGCTTGAGGTGCTTAATTATTACAAGTGCGAGTTTTTCACAATGTTGGGAATTAATAACACACCTTTTGAAAAAAAAGAACGCTTGCTACGTGATGAGGTTAAAAGTAATAATCAAATTCTTAATTTAACACTTGACAGCTACGTACAAACACAGAAAAGAGGTTTTGAGAATGTTAACAAAAAGTTTTTAACTTCTTTTGATTGTAGCGTTAACACTTCAATTGATGACGTTATCGCAGAGCAAGACGAGAAATTTAAGGAGGTTGTTTCATAATGGCAATATATACAAATTCTTTTCAAGATATAATGCACATTTACGACCACGACGGAAGTAACCTTACTTATGAGCAAAAACTCGTTAAACTATGCGAATATATTTTCGATTTCAATTACGATTATAAAAACGATTTGACCTTTAAAGCGTTTTTTGAACCTTATTTCATCGAGCATTTTTTTAATGAGGAGTTCGCTTTTGAAACACTTGATTATTTTAAAGTCAAATTGAAAAATCGTATGCAAGAAGTATTGCCATTTTACATTCCGCTTTATCAAACTTTTTATATAAACACAATTGATTTAACATTGATTGAAAAAGAAGAGAGTAACGAAAAGGGCGGAAATGACGAAAGCGGAAAAATTAATAGTAATTCAACGTCTACTAATAACTCCCTTGATGTATCAAGCGACTTGCCCGCTAATGCTATTTCTGTTAATAACATTAATGACGTCAAATATGCTACTGACGGCAAACGAGGAAGCAACACTTCAACAAATGAAAGTAACACGATTAATACACACAACAACATATATATGCGCGATAGCACCCGCAAGAGAACAAACAACGGGCTTGACAATGCTACACGTTATTCAAGTGAATTTCTTAATTTATGTAGCGAAATGATTAATAAGTTCAATGATTTATTTTTAATTATTTTTTAAACAGAAAGGAGTTAATCTTATGGGAATTTTCACACCGATTGTACCACTCGAGTTTGATGCAAGTTATTCATACATTCAAAGGCTTATGCATTTATGCGAGAAACTTAACGAGCAAGGGGTATCAATTAACACTATTCAAGAGTTTTTAAACTCTCTTAATATCGACCAAAAAATCAAAGATGAAGTGTTCAAGCAATTTGTTAATACCCCAAATTTGAAAACAGTTTTAGAGCATAGAAAAATAATGTTAGTCGGCGATAGCTATTTGGCAGGCGCAGGATTGCCCGACCCCTCAACACAAGGCTTTGGACACTTACTCTATGAATTGGGTTTTGATATTACTGCTTTAGCTTCAGCAGGTGCAGGATTCACAGCGCAAGGCACTAACGGACGTTTTCTTGACGTGGTGAGAAATTGGACACAAAACAGAAATGATTACACTGATATTATTTTCTTAGGCGGAGTCAATGACTCTTACACAGAAATTGACGACGGTACACTTGGGGCATCAATCCGTGATTGTATTAAAGAAACACATCAGTTATATCCAAATGCAAAAGTAGCCGTTGGCTATATTTCACAATTGCATCGAACGCATGATAACATCAAGAAAGTGTTGCAAACAATTCATACATACAAGACAGGTTGTCTTGAAAGTAACTACGCTTATATCAATAACAGCGAAACAATGCTTAAACGTGTTGGATTGCTACAATCTGACGGCACACACCCCACCGTTGAGGGGCATAGATTAATCGCTAACTATTTGTGTTCTTATCTTAATAACGGCAATATTGCAACACAAGGCGAAATGACAGGTATAAGACTTACAGGCTCACCGCAATTTCCAAATGCTGACCCTGGTGATTATTATATGCTACAAACAAACAATATAATGCAAGTAACATTGCATCAGACGTCTGTATGGAAAGCAAATGAAAGTGCATATCCTTATATCGAGTTAAGCGGTAACACAATACTACACATCGGTGATTTTGCACAATCGCTTATATACGGACAGGGTGAAGATTTAGCGACTGCGCCAACCAATTGTAACTTTACAGTTCCCGCAACAATAACGTTATGGACTAACGGAACATTTACAGACTCTAAAACATACCCTATAGCGCTTAATCTTATGTTTAAGGGTAGTTCATTATTTGCCCGACCGATGATGACTGATGATAACGGCGCTAACTTTTGGCACTCTTATATCCGTCAAATTAATGTAGCGCCATTTACGGCAATCCTTAATGCAGATATCTGTTAGCGAGGTGACACCATGGACGAATTTATTTTAATTAAAAATATAATGTTGGCAAATTCAAAATATTTTCTTGCGGTATTCTGCTTTTATTTAATTGACTTTATGACAGGGTTTGCAAAGGCAATTAAAAATAAAAATATATCAAGCGGAAAATTAAGGTGTAGTGTTAGTAAGGCTCTTGAATACATTGCGTTTCTACTTGTCGGTGTAATTGCCGTTTATTTATTCAATGCTGAATATGCTGTTAATTTAATCGCCATATCATTATGCGGAGTTGAATTTACAAGCATCTGCGAAAATGCAAAAGAAACAGGGTTTAAATTTCCCGAAAAAATTATAGCACTATTTAGAAAGGAGGAAGGGGGCGAGTAATCGCCCCTATTTCTTATGGCTGAAAATTTAACAAATGCAGAATTAATATCACAGATTGCAAAAAATAATCCTGTATGGAATGATGAAAAAAGCAGGGAGTTACTGCGACTTAATCGAAAATTTACATATTATAGAAATATAAATAATTTAATACAAACCATATACAGGCAGAATAAAATACACACATTAAACAGCGATGATTATGCCGTAGAAATTTCAAATAAATTCAATCAATCATTAAGCAGAAAAGCCGTTGACATAACTAACGACCAAGACGAATACGATTATTATAAATTAATTGATTTAATCAGCGAATTGGGAACAGGCGAAAAAGCAAATAGTTATACAGACTTATGGTATTGAGGTAAATATGATATATAATTTATATTTGTATAAAAACGGCAAATTAATAAGAAAAGGCAATACGCACGTTTTTCGTGTATTCTTAAAAGAGAATACTAAATTGACAGAAAAGCAAATAAAGCGCATCATACAAGCAAGAAATGTTAAAGAAATTAACGGCTTTTATATTAGTGAAAATCCTACTTTTGATTGTAAGGTTGACACTAAAGCGAAACGTAACAGAAAGAAAAATAGAAATATCAATCGTTATATTTACGCTTTGGATATTGAAACTTCAACGTATAATGTTGGCGATAGAAAATTATCTTTAATGTATTTAGGAAACATTCAAAATGTATATTTAGATGCAGCTACATTTAATGATATCAATAAAGATAATTTTAGTTATTATCAAAGATATAACCGATTTTTCCGCACCTATAAAGAATGGAATGCAATTCTTGAAATGCTTAATAAAGATAGTATTGAAAAAGATTTATACACGTATATTTATGTGCATAATCTGCCGTATGAATTTTCATTTATGCAAAATTTAAAATTCTTTCGTGAAAATTATAAAAACGAAACAATGATTGCTTCAAATACACGTAAGCCGATATCGTTTGAATTAGACCATTTAATTTTTAGGTGCTCTTATAAACTGTTAGGTAAATCGTTAAAGGTGTTAGGTGATGAACTCGGAATTGCTAAATTGACTGAGGAAAAAGGCGGATATAATCAACATTACACCCCGACGTCAATATTACCCGATATTGAATATAAATACAACGAGCAAGACGTATTAATCACGTTATACGCTGTTGTAGACTGCTTTAAAAATTCTAATTATTATGTAGATGTCAATTCAATTGACAGAATGATAACGGCTACAAGCCTTACAAGGCTTGAAAATGAATTACATTCAACAGCAGAAGAAAAAGAAAAATATACAAGGCTTTGCACCGCTTTAATTAAATTTTACAACAAAAAATTTGATGATAACACTACTGTCTATGAATTATTAAGAAATGTATTTTGCGGCGCATATGTTCGTTCAAATCGCTTTTATTCTTTTATCCCTTTTGATAATGTTGCAAGTTATGATTTTTCTTCATCATATACGGCGCAAATGTTGATGTGCAATTTTCCATTCAATTTCAAAATGCGTGAAACAGATAAAACAGCATATTTAAAATTTATCATTGAAAAAAACAATGCATATATTAAATATAAGGGCGGAGTTTTGCAATGGTATTTAAATACCCCGCAAAAAACATTGCATACATATTTTATGTGCGAACTGATTGTTAAAAATCTTAAAATTAAGCGATTTAATAATCATAATGAATTACCATTTTTAAGCGTGAGCAAATGCTCCAGCTATGATATCAAAACAATGAAAAGTAGCAAGGGACGGGTGATGTCAGCGGATAAAATCACATTATATTTAACATGTTATGATTATATCGCTTTGACATTATTTTATGATTTTGACATTGACGAGTGCAAAAAATTGCTTTACACACGAAAAAATGCAAAATTACCGACTTATGTAACGAACTCAATTAATAACTACGCAAAACAAAAAGTTATTTTTAAAAAATTAAAAAATAGTGATAATGTTGATGCAATTACAAAAGAAGATTTTAATTTTAATGATACGTGCGTTGTTAATGATGATTTTTTAAATCATTTTTTCACCCTTAATACAGAGGATAAAAAAGACACATTAAGCAGAGAATTAAGACTTGCAAAAGGTAGAGTTAATGCTCAATACGGAATTAATGTCCAACAATTAGCCCCAAATGATTTATTATTCTATCCGTTAAAAAATGAGTGGCAGTGTATAGAAAACGTAGACGTAGAAAGCGGAACGCTACTAAGAAGTTATATTGACGGCTTACACGTCACAGCATACGCAAGATTACATTTATATATACTTTCATACATCATCTTCACTAAAACAAATAGTACCATTTTATATTGGGATACTGATAGCATTAAATGTGTTAATGATTTAGATAAAGTTAATAAAGTAGTTGATATGTTTAATGATTATATTAATAAAAAATGGCATTGTGAAAAATATTATAATATGGGGCTTGCCGACAACGAGGGTATTTATAATCATTTTTGCACAGCCGGTGCTAAATCGTATATATTTGAAAAAAATAATGCAATATCAATTTCAATCAGTGGTGTTCCTAAAAAAACTACTAACAGATATTTAAATAAAATTTATAATGGTGATTTTAATTCTTTTTGCTCTGAATATTATCACCCTAATACGTTTTTTTGCTCCTCAATAACAGGTAAGCTTGCAAGTGGATATTATACAAAAAATGATAATATATTTAAAAATGCAAAAGTAATTGACGATAATGGCAAAACATATACTTTTAACGGCTTTGGTGGTTGTTTGCTCTTGCCGTCTGACTTTACACTAACCGCTATAGGTTTTACAAATCACTCTCTCGTCGAGGAAGCACAACAACTTTCTTATCTGCGTAGAAAAGGAATTAAAATTTTGCCTACGTATATTGGTAGTCCAAGTAATATTGATGAAAAAGTAGAAAGGATAGATAACAATTGATTTATTATAACGGCAATAAAAGGCGGTCAATGCATTGTGATTATGACGTACTATTCGGCGGACGTGCTAATGGCAAGTCTTATGACGTATGCAAGAATGATATTATTGACGATTATTTTAACAGCGGTTGTAAACATGAATTCGGACTTGTCCGCCGTGTTGGATATGGTGCATCAGCATCGGCGGAAAACCTTACAAAATGGTTTGCAGACGACTTACACAAATATTTAAAAAAGAAATACAACGCATATATTAAGGTTGAAAGCAACACATTTTATATCATTAAATATGATGATGAATTTGAAGAATTGCAAGGCAATCAAAAAAAACAACGTCTAAAAGGTAGGGTTTTTGGACACTTTTTTTCACTTGCCATTGAAGAAAAGTACAAATCGCAACAATTTGACAACATTCACACGCTTGTGTATGAAGAGTTCTGCCCTATGTCAATTTATGGATATATTGAAGATGAAATAAAACATTTCACAAGCCTTATATCAACGATATTTAGACATAGAAATGGCAAAATAATTTTAATAGGTAACACCATTAATAAATATAACATATATTTTGATTGGCTCGGTATTGATATTGATAAGCTTAAATTAAAGCCGGGTGATATAATTAAACTGCAGTCAAAGCAATTCAAAGACGGAGCAACAATATGTGTTGATTTTGCGAAAATGCCTTACGAAGATGAAAACGAGATGCCACATATGTTAAAAATAGGCAAATGCGAAGTTGCTACCACAGGCGATTATACTAAAAGCGAATATTGTTTTAATTCCTCTTATGATGATTTTATATTCAAAGAGTGTAAGCCGAATGTATTGTTTGCAATTGAAATTGAAAATATATTTTACTATGTGTTCAAATGTTCATATAAAAATTACAATTTTATTGCTATAACTAATCGTTGTCAACAACAAAAAGTTAAATCTAATATATATCATTATGGTAAAAAAATCATTGAAGCTATAAAATTAGGTCACAAGTCGTTTGACGATATTTATAAGACATTCAGTGAAGATATTATGTTACCAACAATATTCAGTGATGAATATATTGAATATAGATATAAATTATTAATGGAAAAAATACAGATAAAATAAAACCCTCGTCATTTGACGAGGTTTTTATGTTCTTCATTATAAAATTTTCTAAAATCTTCATAATTATTAAATGATTTATATTCACTGTTATCAATCCAAAAAACCATATCAATATCATTATCAATTGGAATTACCACAGACCCGACTATAACACCATTGAGCCAAACAAAAATTATACTCTTATCAAAATCAATATCATCAAAATTAATTGATGTAAAGAAATCAATTGATAAGCTTTTAGTATTCATTGATACACTAATGTTCATAATATTCACACTTTCTAAGAGGTTGTTATTTATTTGTTTCTTTCCTTACCTCTTGACTATATCTTACCACACTGTGCGCCCAATTGCAAGCG
>ENA-OQQW01001559-OQQW01001559.1-human-gut-metagenome-genome-assembly--contig:-NODE-1559-length-12964-cov-4.232086_pt1 | contig 12964 bp, 10 predicted proteins | sample MGYA00243234_ERZ505098 | MGnify/ENA primary metagenome ERZ505098 (study PRJEB26097, sample SAMN02712086) | human gut metagenome | biome: Gut microbiome | host: Homo sapiens | place: Denmark... | reverse complement strand
GGAGGTAAGTATGAAAAAGATAGCAATTTTAGGATCTACCGGTTCCATAGGCACACAGACATTGGAAGTGGTACGGGAAAAGTCTTTTTAAGTTTAATCTTAATCGGATTTGAAACGGCGGCAGCGGTTGAACCGATATTGTTGTTTGCGCAAACGGCAACTACATATTTACTGCCAAGGTTTAAACCTCTTAGTGTGTATTTTGTATCAGTTGTTACAATGTATTTATAATTATTTGTGCCTGCCTTTGCATAACCTATTGTGTAAGATTGTGCATTTTGAGCGCCCGACCAAGACACTTTAAGAGTTGATTTTGTATCGCTATTTACCTTAAGATTTGTTACCTCTCCAAGCTCATATTCTGCACTTGTACTCGGTGAAATTTCGCTTTGATATGTTTCACTTTTCACGTTAATATATCGCTGAATTTTATAATAATATGTTTGGTTGTTTGCAATATTTGTGTCGGTAAAGGTAGCTCCGCTTTCCTGCGGCACATTTGTAAGTTGTTCGTAATTTCCGCTTTTACTTGTTGAACGGTAAATTGTTACTCCGCTTATATCCTTTCTTTGCGCCCAGGTAAGCGTGATTGCATTATTGTTTGCAGCTGCCGATATTTTTGACGGTTTGGGCGGCTGAACGGTTTTAGTCGCTTCTGTTGAATAATCCTGCCATTTGCCGTTTGCAAAAGCTCTTACTCTAAAGCAATATGCAGCGCCTGTTGTAAGGTTTTTAACCGAGTAGCTTAAAGCAGTTATATTATCGCTTGCGGTTATCCATTTGTTTGAATCGCTTGCACGGTATTGAACGCTGTATGCAGTAGCATCCGGAATCTGCTTGAAATAAATTTTTACGGATGTTGAACTGTCACGTTCTGTCTTTGTAATTTCAGATGTGTATTTTGTAAGCGAGTCAAGTTGATAATACTGCTCTAAAAACGAATATCTGTTAAGTGACATTCCCACACCGCCGGTGCGCCTGAAATTGGAGCCTAAAAGTAAATTGAGGGAATTTGATTTGTTGGAAGTAGGATTTGCGATAAAGCTTTTCCAATAAACAGTGTCAATCCTACAAACTGACGAGGATATGCCGGAAGTAGCATAATTTGAATGATAAAGCATAATTTTTTCATCGTCAATATGCTGAATTAAAACTGTGTGCTTTTTGCTGTCATTATCGTTTGCACAACCTATTTGAAGCACATCGCCGACCGCTGCGTTTGCACAAATCCACTCTTTTAAAGCTTTAGCGTAGCTTGAATCGGGAAATGTTGCCTGTGATACCGTGAAATAATTTGAAGTGTGGTTAAAACGGTAATTTCCTACTTGCTGTTCATAATAATATGTAACCGAATAAAGACGTTCACAAACGTCACTTATAAATCCAAAGCAGTTATATTGAACAGACGAGTTTTGAAAAGGAATATATCCTGCTTGAGTTTGAAGATTATTTAATGCGTCCTCAATGTGAGGGCGGTTGTCTGCATAAGAAATACCTGCCGAAAAAATGCAGGTTATTGATATAATAAATGCCAAAATAAAAGAGCTAATTCTTTTCATTCGACAGCCTCCTTTAAAAATCGACACATATTATAACACAAGTATACGCTGTCGTCAAATTGACAAACAGGGCATAATTTGTTACGAGCGATACTTAGTTTGTGACAATGAAAAAGACCGCTGAAAAATCAGCGGTCAATAATACATATCTTTTTACGATTAAGCCTTTGCTTCTTCGCCCTTGTCTTCTTTCTTTTCTTTCATAAGAACGAATTTTTCCATAGGGAAAAGAACTACCATCTGAACAAAGCCGGCAGCCATAGATGCAAGAAGACGTGCAACCGATTCATTAGTAATTATATTCAAGAACCAGTTAGAACCTTCAATCTTTAATAATGCACCTACGATTGCGCTTTGCATCCATGTTGAGAAAAGGATGAGTGCAAGAAGTAATACAATGTAGATAACAAAGTTGTACCATGGTGCATCAGATTTAAATGTTGTCTTTTTATTCTGATAGAAGCCGTAGATGTTAGCAACGAGGTTTGAAAGAAGGAATGGAAGCACATAACCCCAAGTAACAACGCCGTCAATAACATACTTTGTTGCTTCCTTTGAACCTGTTGTGAACATTGTCGGTGTGAAAATGCCTCTTAAAAATTCAGGAAGCAAAGTGTGAATTTGGTCACATACGAGCGGTAACAATGCGGCAAGTGCAAGCTGAATGATTGTTACAAGACCTGAAACAACGAGAAACTTAACAAGCTGCCACAAGGTTTTCATAAATGAACCCTTTTCCTCAGCTGCATTATCAATGCCGCCAAGGCTGAATTTTTTCTTTTCTTCTGCCATAATTTTACTCCTTTAATATGTAAAAAATTAATAAGTCCTTAACATTATAGCAATAATTTAACATTATTGCAATATGTTTTTTAAGAAAAAAGTAATCCAAGCATTGCCGAACCTGCGATTGCGTGAATAATCGCAATTACTGCCCAAACAATGAGCGCCGCAATGCCCACAACAATTGCAAGAAGAAGTATTACAATAAGAATTAGAATTAACAATACGAGTGGGCCTTTTTTGCTCTTTTTAACAGGGTCATTAAATTCTTTCTTTTCAAATACCTCTTTAGGAGCAGGGTTTTCGTCATCATAAAGCGGATAAAGAGGAAGCGTCGACTTGGCGTCGCAGTATCCCGGATTCCAAAGAAGCGGCTCAACAAGACCTCTGACGCTTGTTGCACCCTTAAGGAATTTGCCTATGTTCAAATGAATTGTATTAAGGAATGAATCAATTACGTTTAAAAGGCCGCAGGTAATTTTGTATTCTCTTGTTTCGGGACCGTAAGGCGAGTCGCCGCAATAAAGATTTTGAACAAGTTCAAGAAGGAAATCGACAACCTTATTGTCTGCAATATCTGCAATGTCAGCCTTTTTAAGTCCGCTTTCCTTTTTGCAAAGTCGCCAAATCTTTTTGTATGTAAGCTTGTTGAGCAATTTGCCGATAGGCTTAATGAGCCAAGCAAGCTTCTTTACCTTTTCACCGGGAATTGAGAATGCATCTGTCATTTCGGCAAGTCTGTCAATATCGTTGCCCATTGCCCAAACGATTTCGCCAATCATTCCGAAGAAAAATCCCTTCATATATTCGTCAAAAGGCTTTTGGTTTGTGTCAAGACCCGGCACGTCCTTAATCATAATCGTATCAACGTCAATCTTCTTGTTTTTAGGGTCGATTGTAACGTTTCTCATAGTAGGAGGGCAGCCTATCATTGCGCCGCAGGCAATATCGTAAAATGTGTTGCCCTTGTCTGTTACAACGTAGCTGATATCGTGAATATGGGTGTGACCGGTAAGCATACATGAAAGACCTGCATCTGCAAAAATTTCTCTCGTGGTTTCGTGATTTCTTTGCATATCACCCTTACCGATAATGGCATAAAAAGGTGACGGTGCAATCATTGGGTGGTGAGTCATTGCGATAACAAATTGGTCGTTTTTCTTAGCGTCCTCAAGCTGCTCCATAATCCATTTCATACAATCGTCGGAAAAGCCGGAACCACTTTCGCCCTCAGGCTTATAATTTGTATCGTCATTAAGTGCAAAAAGACGATAACCCGGTGCAAGCTGAACAACGTAACTCATTGACTCAGGGTGAGTTGAAATAGCTTCGTTAGGGCCGAATTCATAGTACATATCCCACAAATCGTGCCTGTTTTCTACTGCCGGAACTTCAATTTTTTTGTCACCGTCATATCCGTCGGCAACACCTCTGTCCCTAAAATCGTGAGTAGCCGTGATAACATAAACTCTTTTGCCTCTTTTTTTAAGGTCTCTGAGCATTTCGATGAATTCCTTATGAGATTCAATCTCACCGTCACGTGTGGTATCACCTGCAAGAACAACGATATCTGTCGACTTGTCCTCGCAAAGCATATCAAAACCTGCTTTGATTACGAGGTCACTGTCTTTGATTACTTTTTGCGACTTTGACTCGGCTTTATCGTAAGCCTTGCCTTCGGTGCCGCCTTTTCTTGAATAATAATGAGTGTCGGTTATAAATTGAATTTTAAGCGGCTCATTATTACTTCCCCATATTTTGTTAGCCATTTTTTACTCCTGCTCTTCTTTAATTTCAAGTACACCGCCTTTTACATTTTTGTCAAATGTAAATTCGAGTGAACCTTTGTTTCTTTCGTTAAAATCAATCTTTTGCCCGTCAAGGTAAGCAACATATTTCACCTTGTCCGAAAGGGTGATTATCATAGTATATTTATCGCAATTGCCGAAATATTTAAATTTAATATTTGCGCTGTTGTCGGTAGTTTTTTGATAATCTGTCCAAACATCAAAGCCTGTGGTGACGGTTTGAGGTTTGAAGTAAGCATTCGCCCAAATGCAAATAGGAGCGGAAAGACCGCCGAAATTGTGGAACCAGCCGCCACGCTTTGTTGCAATGCCGAAGCACTCATAAGTGTTATATGTAAAGTCTGTTTCATCTTTCCACATATCCAAAGCAAGTTTGGCAATGTCATAAGCAAAATCGGCTTCGCCGTTATCAAGCATTGTTTTCCAAATAAACCATTGATGGCTCATCCAAACGTTACCGTTCCAATAACCGTCATCAAAGTAATAGGAAGCGCTCATATCAACTGCGGATATTCCTGCCGCAGACCACATTTCATTAGGATTTTTAATGTGGTCAAGAAGCTTTTTCTTGCGCTCACCCTCAACAGCACCTGCAACAATAGGATAAACACCGTCCATACCCTTGTTGAAGTTTTCGCCGTCGGCAGTTCTCATAATGCCCGTAACATTTCCGTTTTCGTCATATTCCGTATAGCCGAAATAGCCGCTTTCCTCGTCCCAAGCAAGGTCGTTGAGCGCCTTTGTTGAATATTCGATATCTTCATCATAAATCTTGATATCGTCATATCTTCCGAGAGAGTCGGCAACCATTTTCATAATCTTGCCGGCACGGATAATTTGCGCTGTTGAAAGACAAGGACAGGTATATTTCTGCGATTTTCTTGCCATCATTTCAACTTGAGCCGGATAGTCATCCATTCCGCAGTGGGAATACCAGTAATCATAAGTCGTAAGAAGCCCGTTATTGAATTTTGCAACGGTTGACGCATGATTTCTGCCACGTAAAAATTCGTAATAAAGCTTAGCTTTATCATATAAAAATGCAAGGCTTTCCTTATCATTTGTACGCTTTAAAAGTTCAAGATATTCAACAAATTGGGTAGGAACAAGTGAGCCGTGAAGTAAAAAGCAAAAGTCTTTGTTTGTATCGTCACACAAATACATATCAAGCGCATATTGGCAAAGCTTAGGCGAAAATTCCAAAAGCCCCATACCGATAAAGCCGCTGTCCCATGTGTAAAAGCTGTCCCATCTTTTGCCCGGTGTGTGATGAATAACATTCTCACCGTGGCGATAAACAGGATATACCACGTTTGTTAAAAGTGTTGATTTAAGAATTTCTGTTGAAAGTGTGTATTTTTCGCCTGCTTTGTTAAAGCTTGCAGGCTTTGAACCTTCCTTCGCATTTTGATAAATAGCCTCGTATTCTTCACTACTCAGCTGTTTCGGTTCGCTCTGAGAAAGCATAACATATTCAACGTGAGAGGTGTTCGGCTCAATAAAAATTGATTTAATAAGCGAATTGTGGAAAAATCCGTCGTCGCTGTGCTTTCTTTGGAAAGAAGCGGAGAAGGTTTCTCTAAGCTCGTCATAAGTGTGGTCGCCGTTTGAAAGTCTGTTAATAAGCGCATCTTCAAGACAGCCTGAATCAAGCTTTCTTTCACGTGTGTTTTTATTATTTGTTAAGATGTAAAACGGTTTGTCTACAGTGTCATAAGTAAGCTTTGTGATATGACCGTTTTCAAGTACCTTTGTTTCAATTTGCGGCATATAAGGCTGTGCTTTTGTTTTGCACGTGATATTTTCCTTTTCGCTTTCGTCAACGACACATAAAAAGTCAAATTCGATTCCTGCCTTGCCGTGGCTTTCAAGTGTAAACTCAGACATATAAGGAATATATGCAATGTTGAGTTCATCGCTGTGTGCAAATACGACTGTTTTTCCGTTCATATCAAATTCTGCGTCGCCGTCTGTAACGGTTTTATATCTGACTGCGATAACGGGATTTTTAATATCGTTGTCATCAAATTTATATGATACTTTGTCGCCGCTTTCAAATCCGAAAGGCTTAAGATTTAAGAAGTGAACGTGATAATTCTCGCATCTGTCGCCAAGTCCCTTGCCAAGGTAAAACTCCTTGTCTGCAAACATACCCTTAAACATTCCGTCCGGATTTTCTTCGTCCCAAGGTCTTGCAACAGCATAAGAATAGTCAACGTAATCATTGGCTGTTTTAAGAATTGCACCGTTTGGCACGCTTACCTCGCAATAGGTCGGGTGAGGAAATTCAAGAGAAGCAAATATATTTAAAATACAGTTTTGCGAAAGAGAGGTGTTATTGAAAATTTCACATCTCATAAGGTATGTATCATCGTCAGCCTTTGAAAATGAAATATCGGCATAAACTTCATCTTTCCACATAAGCTCGTATCTGTATGAATAAAAAGTGTAATCGTTTTTGCAGTTCCATAAGTGATAATTTGACGGAACTGTAACGTTCGGTACGGGTGTTGAGCTGTTCCAAAGGGTAGGGTGGACGGAAAAATCATACCTTGCGCCTTTGTCGGCAAGCTCATTTATTATTTTTGATATGCCCATATATTTCTTGGAGTATGGACCCCATACAGGCATCTTTATTTTGTTATCTGTCATTGAAAACTCCTTTCTCAATATAGAAATAATTCACATTTTATTATCAACCATTTAACAAACTTTGTCAATAGAAACAACAAATTTAATGAACTATTCTGACAAATCAGTTGACAAAAAGACATATTCAATGTATTATTTATTCGTTATTGATACTTATTATTTATTAAGCGGAGGAGAACTTAATGAACACAGAGATTGATTTGCAAAAAATTATGAAGCTTGTGCTGAAAAAATGGAAACTGGTTGCAATATTTTGCTTAATCGGTGCGCTTTTAATCGGCATTTATTCAGCTAATTTTGCAACTAAAACATATTCTTCAAGCGTTAAATTTTTTGTTTACGCAGTTGAAACTCAGCAGGAGCTTTCGGACTCTACTCTTGCAAGAAATGCGGCAAGTAACACAAGCAAGATGAACTATGCCATGCAAATGATGGAAACCTATACCGAAATGCTCAATACAAGTGAGTTTGCAAAAAGAGTGGCAAACGACCTTAATAAAAAATACAACTCGAATTACACATATAAAGATATCAGCAAATGTATTTCAATCGAGACAAAAGAGGATACTGCCATTATGACAATGACGGTTACCACTGACGATAAGGCGACTGCTTTCCAAATTGCACGCCAGCTTGAGATTACTGTTCCTAAGGTTATGAAAAATAAAAACAACGGACTTTTAAATGCTTCTGTTGAAGATGCCGCAATTGAGGCAAGTACACCTAACGGAATGGGAACTGTTAAAAAATCAATTCTCGGCTTTATCGGCGGCGGTTATGAATACGGCCGTTACGATACAAGATACTAAAGTTAAGGTGTGATAAAATGATTGACAAGCTTGTTGAGGTACACAGCCATATTTTGCCGGGGATTGACGATGGTTCGCCTGATGTTGATACCAGTTTAAAAATGATTGGTATGCTTAAAAAACAGGGCGCAAGTGCAATTGTTTTAACTCCGCATTATTATTCCGACTCTATAAGCTATGAGGATTTTGTTAAAAGAAGAGATAATTCGTTTGAACTTTTAAAAGCTTCTCTTCCTCCCGACAGCCCAAAGCTTATACCTGCAGCAGAGGTTTATATTACAAAATATCTTTTGCGCAATTCAAATCTTGACGAAATTAAGATTGGCAATACCGATTATGCACTTATTGAACATCCTTTTTCCTGCGATTTTTCACGAGATATATATGAACGTTTGCTTAATTTGAATTACGATTACGGCATTATACCTATTTTGGCACATATTGAGCGCTATTCCGCTTTTATGGAAGATTTTGATCTTCTTGACGAATATATAGATATGGGCTGTATTGCTCAGGTTAATGTAAGCTCGTTTGTTGACTCGCCAAGGCATTTGAGGAAAAAGCTTTTTAAGCTTCTTCAAACAGGCAGGATTCATCTTATCGGCTCGGATTGTCATAATCTTTCATCTCGCAAGCCTGATTTTGAATCAGGTGTTAAGGAAATAATCAAGAAATGTTCAATAGATACTTTGGAAAAACTTGAAAATAATGCAAGTATTCTTTTGAAATAATTTAGATTTGAGCGAATTTCAGGCTTTTGTTTGGAATTCGCTTATTCTTTATGTAAAATTATTAAAAAGGACTTTATTATTGTATTAATTTATGATATTATATATTTTGGTGATTTAGGTGAAGCTGTCTAAAAATGATGATATTAAATTGAATATTGACAGTCTGACTTCTGAAGGAAGCGGTATCGGTCGCTTTGACGGCTTTGCTGTTTTTGTAAGGGGTGTTGTCCCCGGTGATGAGGTTGTAGCTCATATTATTAAATGCTCAAAAAATTACGCAATAGGCGTAGTTAAGGATATAATTAAGCCGTCAGAATTCAGAATTGAAAGCGATTGCCCCGTGTCGTCAAAATGCGGCGGCTGTTCGTTTAGAAATGTTAGTTATGATGAGGAACTCAGATATAAAAAAGGCAGAGTTCAAGACGCACTTGAACGTATAGGCAAGCTTGATATTGAGGTTGAGGAAATAATCGGTGCGGATAAATGCTCTCATTATCGCAATAAGGCGCAGTATCCTGTTTCAATTTGCGACGGTGAGCTTTTTGCCGGTTTTTATGCTTATAAGAGCCACAGAATTATTTGCAATGATGATTGCGCATTGCAACCAAAGGAATTTAAAGCAGGGCTTGAAGCTTTTAGAATTTGGGCGGAAAAAGCAAATGTTACCTCTTATGATGAAAATACGGGCAAAGGGCTTTTGCGTCACATTTATTTCAGAAAGGGCTTTGCTACAGGCGAGATAATGGCTTGCGCCGTTATCAACGGTACGTCAATTCCTGAAAGAGATCTTCTTGTTTCTCTTTTGAGGGAAAAGCTTCAAGGGCTTAAAAGCGTTGTAATTAATATTAATCGTGAAAAATCAAATGTGATTTTAGGTAAAGAAAGCAAAACCATTTGGGGTGATGATTATATCAGGGATAAGCTTTTGGGAAAAACGTTTGTTATTTCTCCCAATTCTTTTTATCAGATTAATCATGACCAGTGCGAAAAGCTTTACTCTAAGGCAATGGAGTATGCAAACCTAAATAAAAACGAAACTTTGCTTGACCTTTATTGCGGTGTCGGCACAATAGGATTGACTATGGCAGGCAGCGTTAAAAAGCTTATCGGTGTTGAGATTATTGGAAAGGCTATTGAAAATGCAAAAATAAATGCAAAACTTAATAATATCGACAATGCCGAATTTATTTGCGCAGATGCGCCTACTGCGGCAAAAAAACTTGAAAAAGAGGGAATAAAAGCTGACGTTATAATTCTTGACCCGCCAAGGAAAGGCTGCGATGCGTCACTTTTTGATACCGTGTGCCAAATGAGCCCCGAAAGAATTGTTTATGTTTCTTGCGACAGTTCAACGCTTGCAAGGGATTTGAAAATTCTTGATGAAAAGGGATATAAAACCAAAAGAGTGTGCGCTGTTGATATGTTCCCACGTACACCGCATGTTGAAGCGGTTGCTCTGATAGAAAAGATAAATAATTAATTTACATATATTTATTAAAGGTGATATTTATGAAACTAAAAAACGGAATTGTTACAAATTCAATTGACGGCGAAAGTTTTGCCATTGCTACGGGTGAGGCTACTAAGGAGTTTAACGGTCTTATCAAAAACAATCCTACTGCTGCTTTTATTTTTGAACTTCTCAAAACTGAGCAAACGCCGGACAGTATTGTTAAAGCTATGACTGATAAATACGAGGTTGATGAAGCTACTGCAAGGGCAGACGTTAATGAACTTTTAAACCTTTTAAAATCGAAAAATATTATTGAGGAATAATTATGAAATACACTTGCATTGAAAGTGAATATCTTGTGGCACTTCTAAAATGCGCATTAAAAAATGAGGATGTGCCGGATGTTCCTGTGGGACTTAATTGGGAAAAGCTTGTTAAACTTTCTAACGAGCAGCAGGTTTATTCTACAATTGCGCCTGTTATCAACAAAATCAATATACCTGTTGAGCAGGCTCAGGAGCTTACTTTTTATACACAAAATGAGCTTGTGCGTATGATTGCGATGAAAAACGAGCTTGAGCAGATTGAAAAGGAGCTTGAAGCGTTAAAAATCGATTATATGCTTTTAAAGGGAAGCGTTATAAAGCTTTGCTATCCTAAGCAAAAAATGAGGCAGATGAGCGATGTTGATATCCTTTATCATGAAAAGGATAGAGAACGCCTTGTTTCAATGATGAAAAAAAGAGGCTTTTTGCTTGAAACGTCTGAGGCTAATACGGATGATTTCTTTAAGCCACCTTATTATACCTTTGAATGGCACAGAACAATATTTGATGAAAGGGACGAATTTCATCCTGATTTTGACCTTTGGAAGAGAGCAAAGCAAGATAAAGAGAAACCATCAAAATATAATATTGACGAAAGCGATTTGTTTATCTATTCAATTTGCCACGCTTATGACCATTATTGCCAAAGCGGATTTGGAATAAGATTTATTTGCGATATCTATTTGCTTTTAAATAAACTTGAAAATCTCGATATGGCTTATGTTAATTCAACGCTTGAAGATTTTGGCATTAAACAATTCGGTGAGGATACAATCAATCTTGCAATGGCGATTTTTGAGGAGAAGGAAATAAGCGAAAGCGAGCAAAGCCTTTTGGATTTCATCCTTTCGGGCGGCGTTTACGGCAAAAGGGCGGCTTTTGGCGAGGTTATTGAGGAAAAGTATGGCGGCTCAAAAATCAAGTATATTTTTAAAAGGCTTTTTCCGCCGAAAAGACAGATTATGAAAACGTATCGGGTTTGCGAACGTCATCCTGTTTTATTGCCGCTTTTTTATATAGTAAGAATTTTTCAAAAATATAAATTTAAACGTAAAAAGATAAATAAAGAATTATCGGATTTAAAAAATATTAAGTAATATTCGGAGGATTAAAACTCTTGTCAGTTAGTAAGGACCATATTAGAAATTTTTCAATAATCGCCCATATCGATCATGGTAAATCAACTCTGGCAGACAGGCTTTTGGAGCTTACAAGCTCTGTCGCCAAGCGTGATATGCAAGAACAGATACTTGACGATATGGATCTTGAACGTGAGCGTGGTATCACTATTAAGGCACATGCCGTTAAGCTTGATTATACGGCTAAAAACGGTGAGGTTTATGAATTTAATCTTATTGATACACCGGGTCATGTCGATTTTAACTATGAGGTTTCACGTTCTCTTGCGGCTTGTGAGGGCGCAATCTTAATAGTTGATGCATCTCAGGGTGTGGAGGCGCAGACTCTTGCAAACACTTATCTTGCACTTGATCATGACCTTGATATTTTGCCTGTAATTAATAAAATCGACCTTCCTGCCGCAGACCCTGACAGGGTGGCTCATGAGGTTGAGGATGTTATCGGTATTCCTTGTATGGACGCACCGAGAGTCAGCGCAAAAACAGGTCAAAATGTTGAAGAGGTGCTTGAATATATAGTTAATGAAATTAAGCCTCCGCAGGGTGATGACAATAAACCGCTTAAAGCGCTTGTTTTCGACTCTGTTTATGATTCTTATCGTGGTGTTATTGTTTATGTTAGAATTATGGACGGTAAAATTAAAGCGGGCGACACTATGCGTATGATGGCAACGGGTGCTGAATTTACCGTTGTCGAGGTTGGTTATATGCGTGCAACTTCGCTTGAAAAGGCAGACGAGCTTTGCGCAGGCGAGGTTGGATATATTACCGCTTCTATTAAAACAGTAGGAGATGCAAGAGTCGGCGATACAGTTACCCTTGCAACCAATCCTGCACCTGAGGCACTTCCGGGATATCGTAAGGTTAATCCTATGGTATTCTGCGGCGTTTATCCTGCCGACGGTGCTGATTATGAAAATTTGCGTGACGCACTTGAAAAATTGCAATTAAACGACGCTTCTCTTTCCTATGAGCCTGAAACGTCGGGCGCTCTCGGTTTTGGCTTTAGATGCGGCTTTTTAGGTCTTTTGCATCTTGAGATTATTCAGGAAAGGCTTGAAAGGGAATATAATCTTGACCTTATCACCACTGTTCCGAGCGTTGTATATAAAATTCATATGACTGACGGTACTATGGTTGAGATTGACAATCCTACCAATTATCCCGATCCTGCTTATATTGATTACTGCGAAGAGCCGTTTGCAAACGCATATATTTATGTTCCGAGTGATTATGTAGGCACGGTTATGGATATGTGCCAGGACAGACGTGGCATTTTTAAAGATATGAAATATATCACAACAGACCGTGTTGATATTCATTATGAAATGCCGCTTAATGAAATTATTTATGATTTCTTTGATGACCTTAAGTCGAGAACGAGGGGTTATGCTTCGTTTGACTATGAACTTTCAGATTACAGAAAGAGTGATTTGTGCAAGGTTGACGTTCTTTTGAACGGCGATATTATTGACGCACTTTCGTTTATTATCCATAGGGAAAAGGCGTATGCACGTGCACGGCGAATTGCCGAACAGCTTAAAAAGCATATTCCACGCCACTTGTTTGAAATTCCTATTCAGGTTGCAATCGGCGGTAAGGTTATTGCGAGAGAAACTGTAAAAGCACTGCGCAAAGATGTACTTGCCAAGAGATCGGAAGAGCACACGTCTGAACTCCAGTCACAGCGCTAGATCTCGTATG
>ENA-OQQW01001545-OQQW01001545.1-human-gut-metagenome-genome-assembly--contig:-NODE-1545-length-13035-cov-4.484977_pt1 | contig 13035 bp, 8 predicted proteins | sample MGYA00243234_ERZ505098 | MGnify/ENA primary metagenome ERZ505098 (study PRJEB26097, sample SAMN02712086) | human gut metagenome | biome: Gut microbiome | host: Homo sapiens | place: Denmark: Copenhagen... | reverse complement strand
CGGCATTTACCCGGCTACGGAGGAGTTCTTAAAGGGCGTGAAGGCACTCTGCGAGGAGCACGACGCGCTTCTGATTTTGGATGAGATCCAGTGCGGTATGGGTCGGAGCGGCCACCTGTTCGCATGGCAGGAGTACGGCGTGAAGCCCAACATCATGACCTGTGCCAAGGCCCTGGGCTGCGGCGTTCCGGTGGGCGCCTTTGTGCTGGATGAGAAGACGGCTTTGGGCTCTCTGGTACCGGGCGATCACGGCACCACCTACGGCGGCAATCCCTTTGTCTGCGCGGCGGTTTCCAAGGTGCTGGATATCTTTGAGCAGGACGCAATCGTGGATCATGTAAAAGAAGTGGGTGCATATCTTGAAGGAAAACTGGATGCTCTGGTGGATAAATACGACTGCATCGCGGCCCGCAGAGGAAAGGGCCTGATCCAGGGACTTGTAATCCAGGGTAGACCTGTAGGAGAAGTTGTGTTAAAATCTATGGATGAGGGTCTGATTGTGATCACAGCCGGAAGCGACGTGCTGCGTCTGGTTCCGCCCCTTGTCATCACAAAGGACCATGTAGATGAAATGGTTACGAAGCTTGAAAGGGCTTTGGTGAAAGGTTAGGATTTTACACACATGAGACATACGATTTATCGCAGAGCCATCGCCATCCTGGTGGTTCTGCTTGTATTTGCGCAGATGGGCCAGGTGGCTTTTTCTTATCATCAGAAGCAGAAGGAGGCGGCGGAGGCCGGGCAGGACATGGAGCAAAAAGCGCTGACTCTGTGGTATACTGACGAGAAGCTGAACAGCTATCTGGTGCAGACAGCGGCTGATTATAAAAAACAGACCGGCGTGGATGATTATTATCTGGGCGGCCGCTCGATGGGTGCCTTTAAGATCGGCGCGCTCTGGATGGCCGGCTGGATCGGCGGCTCGTCCGTCATCGGTACATCCTCAAACAGTTATTCCATGGGCATCACGGGCGTCTGGTATGTGGGCGCCATCGCCGTCGGCTGCGTGATCTTCGCGCTCGTCATGGCCAAGCCCGTCAAGCGCGCAAGCGAAGTGCTGCAGAACATCACGTTCCCGGAGCTGATCCGCGCGCGCTATGACCAGAAAAACAGCACCATGGCCAGCACCACGACCATCCTCGCCATGATCGGCTACACGGCGGCGCAGTTTGTCGCCGGGGCCTCGATCCTGAACGTGCTCACGGGCTGGAACCTGGGCGTGTGCTACATCCTCGCGGCCGTGGTCATCGTGTTCTATGTCTCGACGGGCGGTCTGCTCGCCGTGACGTATACCGACATCGTGCAGATGGCGCTGCTGCTGCTCGGCGTGGTCGGGCTTGCGGTGCCGCTGGTCGGCAGTACGCTGCACAAGATGGGCGCGAACCTCGCCACCGACCTGCCGGCGAGCTTCTTTGACCTCGGCGCCTGGGGCTGGCCGACGATTTTGGCGCTCGGCCTGTCGACCATCATGTCGTTTTTCACGAGCATGGACAGCTACACCCGCTGCATCGCGGCCCGGGACGCCAAAACCGCCCGCACCGGCACGATCTATGCAGCCGTGCTCGTGTTCATCATCGCCGGCGCGAGCACGTTCCTCGGCATGGCCGGCAAGCTCATCCTGCCCGACCTCTCGTCGTCCAACAACGTCATTGCGGCGCTCGTGGTCGAGCTCTTCCCGCACGGGCTCAAGGGCCTTGTGCTCATCGGCGTGCTCAGCGCCATCATGTCCACGGCGGACATTTCCGTCCTGACCGGCTCGGCCAGCCTGACGAAGGATATTTACCAGCGCTACATCAATCCCAACGCGTCGGACAAGACGCTGCTGCGCGTGGGCCTCGGCGCGTCCCTGTTCGTGGGCGTGCTCGGCGCGATCTTCGGCTGGTTCACACAGGACATCATGAACATCCTGCTCATCACGTTCACCATCAACTCGGCCGGTCTGTTTCTGCCGACGATCGGCGCGTTCTTCTGGAAGAAGTCGTGCTCGGCGGGCGCGTTCGCGTCCATGCTCTCGGCGACGGTCATCGCCATCGTCTGGTTCATCGGCGGCAAGGTCAGCGCGCTGCCGCTGTTTTCCATCGACGCGCTCTGGCCCAGCTTCGGCGTGTCGGCGATCCTGTATTTCGTCATCTGCCTGACGCACCACCAGACCCCGGCGGAGCAGGAAACGGCGGAGAAATTCTACGCGGCCAAGTGAGCCGCAAAGCCCCCATCCCAAGATAGGAGTATTGTCACAATGGAGCAAATGAAGAAGATGCCCCTCGAGGGGATCCGTGTCGTGGAGCTGGCGACGGTCGTTGCCGCCCCGACCGCGTCGCGCGTGCTGTGCGCGTTCGGCGCAGAAGTCATCAAAGTCGAAACCAAGATCGGCGACGAGATGCGCCGCGCCGGTGAGTTCGAGATGGTCGTGTGCGAGGACGATAAAAACCCGCTGTTCACCATCCAGAACAGCGGCAAGCGCCTGACGAGCATCGATCTGAAAAATCCGGACGGCAAGGCCGCCTTTCTCCGTCTGCTCGAGACGGCCGACGTGTTCCTCACGAACGTCCGCCTGCCGTCGCTGGGCCGCCTGGGTCTCGATTATGAGACGCTGCACAAGGCCTACCCCGGCCTCGTGTATGCGCACTTCTCCGGCTTCGGCCCCAAGGGCCCCGACGCCGCCAAGCCCGGCTTTGACAGCACGGCGTTCTGGCTGCGCAGCGGCCCGATGGCCGACTGGCAGGTGCCCGGCTCCTTCCCGTTTACCCCCACCTACGCCTTCGGCGACATGGCCACGAGCTCGGCGTTCCTGTCCGGCATCCTCATGGCCATTATCGGCAAGAAGAGCACCGGCATGGGCACGTTCGTGAGCACGTCGCTGTTTGCCAGCGGCATCTGGTGCAACGCCATCGGCGTCGTGTCGCACCAGCCGCAGTTCGGCGGCGAGCGCCCGAACGACCCCCTGCGCCCGGCCGACCCGTTTTGCCACTTCTACGAGTGCAGCGACGGCAAGTGGATCGGTGTGTTCGACAATGAGTACCGCCGCGAGCTGCCGAAGTTTGCAAACCTCTTCGGCATGCCGGAGATCGCCGACGATCCCCGCGCCGCCAGTCTGGAGGCGCTGCACGAGACCGATTTCGTCGTCGAGATCGTCACGCGGCTCAACGCCGTCTTCAAGACCAAAACCGTCGCCGAGTGGGAAGCCTTCCTCTCGGAAAACAACGTCTCCTGCGAGCGCATGCGCACCATCCGCGACGTGAGCACCGACGAGCAGGCCATCGCCAACGGCTATGTCCAGAAGGTCACCTTCAAGGACGACCTTGAGGTCATGATGCCGTGCCCGCCGATGCAGCTCACGGAATACGCCATGCGTCCCTACACGTCCGCCGGCCGCCTCGGCGCCGATACGGACAGCATTTTCCACGATCTTGGTTATACCGATCCGGAGATTGCCGCCATGAAAGCCAGCGGCGCCATTCAGTAAAGAAAAGGAGATCATACCATGAAAATCGTTCTGGCAGAAGTGCCCTATACCAAAGACAGAGACATCAGCGTCGAAAAGTCCTGCGTCCCCGAGGGCGCGGAGCTGACCATGGCCGTGTTCGACGAGCACGCCGAAAATAACGACGCGTTCTACGCCGAGATCAAGGACGCCGACATCATCATCGACGGCTACGTCCACTTCGGCAAGAAAGAGATCGACGCCATGGACCACTGCAAGGTCATCTCCTTCCAGTCCACCGGCTACAACGAGGCCGACCTCGACTACGCGAAGGAAAAGGGCATTGCCGTCTGCTCCATCCTTGACTACTGCACGCAGGAGACCGCCGAGAGCGCCATGGCCCTCATGCTCAACCTCCAGCGCGGCATCCGCCAGTATGACCGCAGCGTCCAGCAGGACCACGTCTGGGATTACCAGGTCGTGCCGGGTCTCAAGCGCATCGCCGGTCAGGTCATGGGCATCGCCGGCCTCGGCCGCATCGGCCAGTCCGTCGCCCGCAAGGCGCAGGCGTTCGACATGGAGGTCATCGCCTACGACCCGTTCCTGCCGCCCGCCATTGCCGAGAACCTCGGCGTCAAGCTCGTCGATTTCGACACCCTGCTGGCCGAGTCCGACGTGCTGAGCCTGCACATGAACCTCACCGAGGAGAACTACCACATGTTCAACAAGGAAGCGTTCATGAAGTGCAAAAAGCACCCCATCATCGTCAACGAAGGCCGCGGCCCGTTGATCTGCGACGATGACCTCGTCTGGGCGCTCGATAACGGCTACATCCGCGGTGCCGCGCTCGACATGGTCGAGAGCGAGGACCCGGACCTGAGCACCTGCCCGCTCGTCGGCCGCGACGATGTGCTGCTCACCCCGCACAGCGGCTACTACTCCGACACGTCCAACTATCTCGTCGCGAAGCTGTCCATGGACAACGCCCTGTACTACGTCGCCGGCGAGTACGACAAGGTCAAGTCCATCCGCAACGGCGTCAACGCCTGAGCCATTTTCCCGCCAGTTTCCGCTGGGCTGCCAATTTTCAATTTCTCTTTTTCCACCCTTCTTTCTGTTCTGTTTTGCGATTTTATCGGACAAATCTTCTCTCCTACCAGCCGTCCAGTGGATTCCCAATATCCCGTGTTCGCGTCCGGTCTCCGGCGCGGACACGGGCCTGAAAACCGGCACGCGCCGGGCACCGTGTCAGGTGTCCGGTGCTTTTTTGCGGTTGACAGTGCCGCGTAAGCACAGTAAAATCAAAAAAGCGGGCGGGGGTCCGCCAGAGAAAGAGAACGTTTTTTGATCGCGGAGGTATTTCCAATGGAACCTGCAAAAGTATATTTTTCCGATCTGCGCACGGATGAGGTCAGCACGCTCGAAAGGCTGCGCCGCCTCATGAAGGCCGCCGGCTTTGAGCAGATCGACTTCAAGGACAAGTATGTTGCCATTAAGCTCCACTTCGGCGAGCCGGGCAACATGGCCTATCTCCGCCCCAACTGGGCCAAAACCGTGGCGGATCTGGTAAAAAGTCAGGGCGGCAAGCCCTTCCTGACGGACTGCAACACCCTGTATATCGGCGGCCGCAAAAACGCGCTGGATCACATGGAATCTGCCTACGTCAACGGTTTTACCCCCTATTCCACCGGCTGCCATATCATTATTGCCGACGGTCTGAAGGGCAATGACGAGGTGGCTGTCCCCGTAGAGGGCGGCGAGTATGTAAAGGAGGCCAAGATCGGCCGGGCGGTGATGGACGCCGACGTGTTCATCTCCCTGACCCATTTCAAGGGCCACGAGCAGGCGGGCTTCGGCGGCTGCCTGAAAAACATCGGCATGGGCTGCGGCTCCCGGGCCGGCAAAATGGAACAGCACAACAGCGGCAAGCCCTTTGTCAAGCAGAAAAAATGCGTGGGCTGCCACGCCTGCGCCAAGATCTGCGCCCACGGCGCCCCCACCTTCGACGCCGACAACAAGGCCAGCATCGACACCGACAAATGCGTGGGCTGCGCCCGATGCCTGGCTGTCTGCCCCAAGGACGCCATCCAGTGCATGTATGACGAGGCCCCCTCCATCCTGAATTACAAGATCGCCGAGTACACCAAGGCGGTGGTGGACGGCCGTCCCTGCTTCCATGTGTCTCTGGTGATGGACGTATCCCCCAACTGTGACTGCCACGGCGAAAACGATGTGCCCATCGTGCCCAACGTGGGCATGTTTGCCTCCTTCGACCCTGTTGCTCTGGATCAGGCCTGTATCGACGCGGTGCTGGCCCAGCCCAAGATGCCCAACTCCGTCATCGGCAGCGGCGAGGCCTGCCAGTGCGAAGATTACTTCAAGGCCGCTCATCCGAACACCGACTGGGAAGCCGCACTGATCCACAGCGAGAAGATCGGTCTGGGCAGCCGAGAATACGAGCTGGTGAAGATCTGATCTCGCCAACCGCCCGCCGGGACTTGACACCGGCGAAGATGCCTGCTATATTGATAGAAGGCAAAATAGCGTGTTGAACGGAAAGAGTACCGTATACCCAACGGACAGAGAGGGCGCGCCGCCGGCTGTAAGCGCGCCTGCGGAGGGGTATGGGAAGTGCATCCGGGAGCGCGGGGGATGCAGATGCCCTCCGCCCGGCCTTGCGGAAAAGGCCCCATTGAGTGACAAACGAGAGTGGAACCGCGAATTTTTTCGCCTCTCATGCCTCCGGGCATGGGAGGCATTTTTAGTTGGAGTCAACTCGTAGGGGCGGACGCCTCTGTCCGCCCGCCCGGGCTTGTGCCGCATTTCCTGTTACAATCCCGTAGGGGACGATGATCCTGTTGCGGTGCCCAAAATTTCTGCGCTACCTTACGGCTATCGCTTGAAATTTTGACCGCGGCCACTCGCTCATCTCGCTTCATCCGCCACCGGCGGCGCTCGATTCGCTCCCCACATCGCGCCGCGCGGTAGACGCAGAGGGCCGCCCTGTTAGGACGGGCAGCACAAGCGTGGAGCGCGTCGCGGTGGGTAGAGCTGGAGACAATGCGAAAGCACGAAACGGATTTGAACTGTTTTATTCGCAGGGTCGAAAGGCCCCGATACATTCCGCACCACGCCCGCGTAAGGAATCCAAAAACATTGATTTTGGCGGTGTTCTTTGGGCACCTTCTGTCGCTGGTGACAGAAGGTGCCCCGCCGGAGGCATTTGCGCAACAAGAGGTGCGGATGACCCTGTGAAATTTGTTTATACATTATGTTTTTACATATAAAAGTCAGAAAGGAAGCACGATTTATGACTAAGATTGATATTGTGTCCGGCTTTTTGGGCGCAGGGAAAACCACGCTCATTAAGAAGATGCTGTCGGAGGCCTATCAGGGTGAGAAGCTGGTACTCATTGAAAATGAATTCGGGGAGATCAGCATTGATGGCGGTTTTTTGAAGGATGCCGGGGTGCAGATCAGCGAGATGTCCTCCGGGTGCATCTGCTGCTCTCTGGTGGGCGACTTTGGCCGGGCGCTGGTGGATGTGCAGAAGCAGTTCAGCCCGGATCGCATCCTCATTGAGCCCTCGGGCGTGGGGAAGCTGTCCGATGTGATCCTGGCGGTGGAGAACACCGTGAAGGATGTGCCGGAGATGAAGCTGAACAGCTTTGTCACCGTGGCGGATGCCTCTAAGGTAAAGGTATACATGAAGAACTTCGGCGAGTTTTACAACAACCAGATCGAGACCGCCGGAACCATCATTCTCAGCCGCACCCAAAAGGTCAGCCCCGAGAAGCTGGAGGCTGCCGTGGCCCTGCTGCGGGAGAAGAACCGGGATGCCGCCATCATCACCACCCCCTGGGACCAGTTGGACGGCAAAACCATTCTGGCCGCTATGGAGAAGGTGTCCCTGGCGGACGAGCTGATGGAGCGCATCCGGGCCGAGCATGAGGCCGAGGAGGAAGAGCACCACCATCATCACCATGACCATGATGACCATGATGACCATGATGACCATGATGACCATGATGACCACGAGCATCATCATGACCATGACCATCACGACCATGACGAGGACGGGGAGCATGAGCACCATCACCACGACCACGATGCATGCTGCCATGACCATGAGCACGAGCATCATCACCATCATGACGGCGAGTGCGACGACCCGGCGTGTGCCTGCCACCACCATCACCACCACGCCGACGAGGTGTTCACCAGCTGGGGCGCCGAGACACCCAAGGCATTTACCCAGGCGGACATTGACCGGATCCTTGCGGCCCTGGACGGCGGCGAATACGGCGCTATCCTGCGGGCCAAGGGCATCGTACCCTGCGAGGGCGGAAAATGGCTGCACTTTGACTATGTGCCTCAGGAGCACGAGGTGCGCTTCGGCCCGGCGGACTATACCGGGCGGCTGTGCGTTATCGGCTCCAATCTGGGCGAGGGGAAGCTTGCAGAGCTGTTCGGCCTGTAAGGGAGAAAAAATATGGACATTCCTGTATATCTCATTGCCGGGTTTCTGGATGCCGGCAAGACGAATTTCATAAACGGCATCCTCAAGGACGGCTTTGCCGCCGAGGATAAGACCCTGCTCATTTGCTGTGAGGAGGGGGAGGAGGAATACGATCCCCACGGGCTTTTCAATGTGTTCACCTACACGGTGGAGGACCAGGCGGAGCTGACGCCGGAGCTTTTTAAGAAGCTGGAAAAGCAGTACCGCCCCAAGCAGGTCATCATCGAGTACAACGGCATGTGGATGATGGAGCCCCTGTACCGAGACGGGCTGCCGGGAAACTGGATCCTGTATCAGATCATCTGCCTGATGGACGCACGGACCTTTGAGCCATACCTGAAAAACATGGGACAGCTGGTGATGGAGAAGGTCTCCAACGCCGACATGCTTATTTTTAACCGCTGCAATGAGCAGCTTAGGAGTCAACTGCGGTCTAAAAACCTGCGCATGGCCAACCGTCGGGCAGACATTTATCTGGAAAATGAGGACGGCACCAGCGAGGAGTATGTGACGGAGGATATGATGCCCTTTGACCTGTCCTCGGGACACCTGGAGGTGGCGGATGAGGACTACGGCATCTGGTATGTGGACCTGATGGACCATCCGGAGCGCTACGAGGGGATCAGCGTCACCTTTAAAGCACTGATGTGCCATTCCAAGAAGTTCAAGGGCGTGGATTGCCCGGGCCGCTTTGCCATGGTGTGCTGCGAGAACGACATGCAATTTTTGGCTCTGGTGTGCAAGGGTCAGGGCATGGGCCGCTTCAAGAACCGGGATTGGGTGAAGATCCGTGCCACGGTGAAAAAGGAGCAGTGTGAGGCCTATCAGGGGGAGGGGCCGGTGCTGTATGTGGAGCGCATCAGCGCCTGCCAAAAGCCGGAGCAGGAAACGGTGTCGTTCTGACTGGCATAAAATTCCTGCGGAATTTTATGCCAAGGGGCTCGCAGCCCACTGCGCGCATAATTTTTGCGCCTGCGGGCGCAAACTCTGCGAGGCTTGTTGCTGCCCGGAGGACACCCGGTGTAAATCGCGGGTCTGAGTGGGTAAGCGATTACGGGGCGGCAAATAAAATATCCCACGCAAGGCACGGCCTTGCGTGGGATATTTTTTTAGGGATCACAGGTCATGGATGTCTCGCAGCAGCTCATCCAGGGGAAGATGGCGGAGGGTATTCTCCAAGGCTGCATCCGGCGCAGGCTCGGAGGGGTCAGCACCGGCTTCCCCGGCTTCCGAGGTGGAGGATTCAGCCGCCGGCTCCGGGTGCGTAGACTCCGGGTCAGGGGTGCCGGCAGGAGACACCGGGACGTCGGCAGACGGGGACGGATCTTCCTGCGGGGAGGCAACGGGAAGCTGCTCAAGCTCGGGGGCAGTATCGGCCGCGGGAGTGGCATCGGGCGTAGCCTCCGGGGTGCCTTCATCCGCCGCGGGCTGGGATGCACCGGTATCGGGCAGAAGGCGCAGCTTTCTGCCGCGGCTGCCGGCTACCGAGGCAAAAACGATCAGCAGAATCAGCAGTAGCGCCGCCGCACCGCCGGCAATATACACATACAGCATGGGCACGGCCAGGGTCTCGCCGCTGTCGGTAAACACCGCGCCGCTGAAGCGCTGGAGCGTCTCCTCCCGGGAATCGTAGGTATAGTAGCCATAGCTCCCGGCATCATCCATGAGGTACAGCACACAGAAATCCTTTAGGGAGGCGTCATTGTAGGTCCAACCGTTGAGGGTCTGACCGAAGGCCTTTACAGTGGCCGGGGTAAGGCCGGGAACGGAGGATAGCTCCTTAGGGATGTCCGTGTAAATATAAGTAACGCTGCCGCAGAGGATGGGCAGATAGGGGGATTGCACGCCGGTGGTCTGGGAGAAGAGGTAGAAGCCCTGGGCGGAGGTTTTTTCGTCCATAAGATAGACCAGGGTGCGCTTGCCGGAGACATCCGTCCAGATGGGGAGGGTATCACCGCTATAGGTGATGGGCTCGGCAGGGGCAAAGCCTGCAGGCGGCGTGACCTGGGACACATCCTTTACCACGCCCAGCCTTTGACCGTTATAATCCAAAAACAGCGTGGGGGCCTGGGCCACCTGGACGGTGATGGTATAGGCTTTGGCGGAGCCGTCCTCGGCGGTGACTACCACGGATAGACTGGTCTCACCGTCCTGAAGGGAGATGTCCCCATCCCCCTGGACCGTTGCCCGGGAATCCGATGGATTGGCGGTGATGGTGAGCCGGTCGGATTGGCTGGGAAGGGAGAGAGTGTACTCCGTAATGGCCGGGTCAAAGGCGGGGGTCAGGGTGCCGGCGCTGACGGTGAGGGAGGAGAGGGCGTTGTTGCTGCTGAGGGAGACGCCGGGGTTGTTACCGGTGCTGCTGCCGCCGCTGGGAGTGGGGGCGGGGGCAGGTTCACTGTCGTCAGGCTCGGAGGCGGAGACGATGGACACGGAGGCGCTGCCGGAGGCATCATAGTCCTCGCCGGCGATGCAGTAGGATCCGGCAGAGATCCACACGGAGCCGGTGCCGGTGCTGTTGGCCCGGAACACCAGCTGATTGGTGCGGCTATCCCCCTCAAAGCCCATGGGGGCCGTGTCTCCGGACTCCAGAGTGAGGTTGCCGGACCAGGACACGGAGTAGGTCCATGCCTCCGAACCGGAGGGGACGGTGATAGAAAAGGCAACGGTCTTGCCCACGCTGACGCTGCCCTGGCCGGCGGAAACGGAAATGCCGTCGGCAAAGCTCGTCTGCACCAGGCACAGGAGCATGGCGCCAGTCAGCAGCAAGCTGAGAGAGAATTTTCTGAAATGCTTCATAAAACACCTGCTTTTCATTTCTGCACGATGGGCGCGGTGCCCAGGATGTGTTTCTTGATGGCCAGCAGCGAGGTGGCGGCGATCTTGCTGCCGGAGAGCTGAGCGGCCCGGGCGTAGGCACCGGTAAGGGTCCGGACGCCCAGGATATGCTTCTTCACCGCCAGCAGATCCGTGGCGGCGATGCGGCCGTCACCATTGGCATCCCCGTATACCACGCAGGTATAGGCGTAGGTGCCGGCGGCGTCCTGAATGGTCAGCAGCTGGCCGGTGGAGACAAGGGCGGAATCGGAAACGGCCTTCCCGCTGCCGTCCGTCACCGTGACAGCGGCATCCGGATTGACAGCCTGAATCTGGGCGATGAGGGTTTTCACCGGCGTGCCCAAGGAGAAGCCCGAAAGATAGGAATCCGAGAGGCGCAGCTGGAGCCTCCCAACATAATCATAGGTCGCCGCGGGATCGGGATCGGGCTTTGGATCCGGGTCCGGCTTGGGATCAGGATCGGGCTTTGGATCCGGCTTTGGCTGGTATTCATCCTCTTGGGCGGATGTGGGCAGCTTGGTCACGGCGGGCATATTCTTCAAAATGGGGACGGTGAAGGTCAGGGCCGTATTGGCCAGGCCGTTTTTGACATAGGACTCATAGGTGGACCAGCCGCCCTGATAGGCATAGGTGATGTCGGTGGCGTACTGGTAGGCATAGGTATACTGAGGGGTAAGGTTGAAGCGCTGAAGATACAGGGTATCCTGGCCATCCTCTATGTAATTGCGGAAGATAAACCACGCACCGCCCAACAGGGCCTTATAGCTGGTGTCCCAGCCCTTGCTCTGGGCATAGAGGATGCCGTTGTAGTTGGGATTGCTGCCGCCGTAGGCGCCGATGTTAAAGAAATTATAGTACTTTTTCCCGTCACTGAGGGGATAGCCGGTGGCGTTTTGAGTGGAGGAGGTGCCGATCTCGCTCCGGGCCTTCACTGCCAGGTAAATGGGGCTGACACCGGTGACGGTGACTTTTTCCAGGCTGTTGGCGGCGTCGGTCTTGCCCTCGCTGCGCAGGCGCTTCAGGTCTATCTGCTTCTGCTTTTCCAGCTCCTCCTTGGACCCGGCCCTGATAAATTCATCGATAATGGCGTCAGTGGCCCAGGCACAATCGGCCAGCACCTTCTTCAGCTGTGCGTGGGTCACACCTTCGCCGCCGGAAAGCTGCTCGAAGGCGATGCAGGTGCCGTCCGTCAGGTAGCTGCGGGGATCCAGATAGTAGGCCACGGTTTGGCGGCTGGCGGCATACCAGTCGGGCTCGTACTGCTTCCACTCACCGGTCTTACTGTTGTAGGCTCCGGGGGCGGTGGAGCGCAGGGCGGTGCCGTAGTTCCCGTGGATAAGGGCACGGCCCAGGGTGGATTCGTTCTCCAGGGCATCTGACCATTTCAGCCCCGTATGATAGGCCACAAAATTCCACTGGCCGCCGCTGGCGGCATGCAGTGCCCGGAGATAGGGCTGGTAGGTCTTGGGAAAGCCCTGCTCGGACAGATAGGCCTGATAGGCGCTGTCATCGCCGATTCGGGTGACGAAATCGCTGCGCATATAGCCCATTTTGGTATAGCCGTTGTAGGTAAAGACGATCTGATACCAGGTCGCGCCATCGGTGCCCTTTTCCGTGGCGATGACCCTTACATACTGGCCCCGGTAGAGCAGGATGGCCTTGCTTTTGCCAAACTGCACCGAGCTGTAGGAGGTGCCGGGGCCGGAGCGGACATTAATGGCATCGTCGTTGACGTAGGCATCCTCGCCGACGCTGCCCAGCACAGGGAGCACAAGGCTTATCAGCAAGAGCGCGGCCAAAAAAACGGAGAGAGTCCGCTTAATACGATTCGATTTTGCAGAGGAGTATGTCAAGAGAAAGCCCATCCTTTCTGCCCAGCGGCTACGATAGGGTGTCGTAGGGATACTTATTCAAAATAAAGATAACACACCCAGCTCACTTTGTCCACCCATATGAGAAAAAATGCGGAAAAAACTGGAAAATAGCCGCAGCGGGACGAAAGACGAAAACAGAACAGTATATAAACAAACTGTTAAAAATATTTAAAACGGAATGTAACATTTGCGTTTTGAATATTTTTATGCTATATTAAATAAAAACAACCGGGGAGGAACGGCTATGCAGAAAGAGATATGCTACAAAAAGCTCTTTAAGCTGATGATCGACCGGAATATGAAGGGCCACGACCTGCGGGAAAAGGCGGGCATCAGCCAGTCTACCTACTTCAAGCTCCAGCACGACCAGCCGGTGTCCACGC
>ENA-OQQW01001544-OQQW01001544.1-human-gut-metagenome-genome-assembly--contig:-NODE-1544-length-13041-cov-5.876867_pt1 | contig 13041 bp, 10 predicted proteins | sample MGYA00243234_ERZ505098 | MGnify/ENA primary metagenome ERZ505098 (study PRJEB26097, sample SAMN02712086) | human gut metagenome | biome: Gut microbiome | host: Homo sapiens | place: Denmark... | reverse complement strand
CGCACCTCGCTCGCCGTATCGGCACTTAGAATTATGCGGTATTGCCCTAAAAATATACGGTAAAACGCGCATGTCTATCTGCGGGCGGTGCGCCATAACAATCAGGCGGCGGGAAACAGAATCCCGACCGGGAAAGGAAAAACAATGAAACGTATTCTGGTCGTAGAAGACGAAGCCAGCATCCGCGAACTTGTGGCACTGAACCTGAAAATGACAGGCTGGGAAGTATTGGAAGCCCCCAGCGCGGAACGTGCGCTGGAGTTGATCCAGAAAAATCCCCCCTGCGATGTAGCGCTGCTGGATATCATGCTGCCGGGCATGGATGGGTTTTCGCTGTGCGAAACCATCCGCCACGGCGACCCGTACATCGGTATTATTATGGCGTCCGCCAAAGGGCAGGAAAGCGATAAGATCCGCGGCCTTTCCATCGGCGCGGATGATTACATCACCAAGCCGTTCTCGGTGTCGGAGCTGATGGCCCGCGTGGAAGCGCTGGCCCGCCGAGTGCGCCGCAGCGCCACTGCGGACGATGAACAGGCAGGCTCCGAGCCGGATCAGCTGGTCAGCGGCCCCTTTGTGCTGGATGAAAAAAGCCGCGTGCTGTACAAATCCGGCAAGCCCATTGACCTGACCCAGGTGGAATTTCAGATCATGGAGCTGTTTTTCCGCAACCCCGGCACTGCCCTGGTGCGCGAAAAGATCCTGGAAGGCGTTTGGGGCAAGGGGTATTTCGGCGATGTCAAGATCGTGGATGTCAACATCCGCCGCCTGCGCATGAAAGTGGAAGATGAACCCAGCAGCCCCCAGCACATTTTGACCGTCTGGGGTTATGGCTACCGCTGGAACGCATAATTACCGCATTTTTATGGAAAGGGGGCTGCCGCCTGTGCAGAGCATTACCCGCCGCTGGCTGCGCGGCAGCCTGCTGATTACCATTTGCATCCTGGCTGCGGCGCTGGGGCTGTTTTTGTATTACAGCCACCAGAATTTGTACGGCGGGGTGCAGCGTGCCATGCAGGCGCGGTTTTCCACCGTGGAGGGACGTTTGCAGGCAACCGGCACCGCCGGCAGCAGCCAGGCAACGTCTGAAAGCCGCAGCCAGTCCCTGCGCCGCACGGTGGAACAGTTTGATGAAAAAGATAAGTTCGAGTTCATGCTGTTGGATTCCTCCGGCGTGGTGCTGGCAACCTCCAGCGGCACCATGAACAAGAATCTGCTGAGCGAGGGCAGGGATTTTTATCAGGCTGTCACCGGCTCCACCGGCAGCGGCATGGTCACTTTCCGCACAGCGGACGGCGAACACGTGATGGCTGTTACCAGCCTGGTGCCTTATGCGGCGGGCAATGTGACGGCCATGCGCCTTGTTACCAGCCTGACGCTGGTGGACCGCCAGTGGTACAGCACGCTGATGGTTTCGTTCGGCGTGGCGGCGGTGGTGCTGGGGTTTGCGGTGTTCAGCGGCCTGTTTTTTATCCGCACCATTGTGCGGCCGCTGGGCCAGGTGGAAGCCACCGCCAATCGCATTGCCCACGGCGATTTGACCACCCGCCTGCCGGATGCCCCGTATGACGATGAGATCGGCCGCCTGTGCAAAGCCATCAACCAGATGGCCGAGGACCTGACAAAAACGGAACGGATGAAAAACGAGTTCATCTCCTCTGTCAGCCACGAACTGCGCACTCCGCTGACCAGCATCAAAGGCTGGGTGGAAACCATCGCCAACATCCGTGACCCCGATGACGAAAACTACCGCAAGGGTATTACCATTATCCGCAGTGAGACCGACCGCCTGTATGATATGGTGGAGGAACTGCTGGATTTTTCCCGCCTGCAAAACGGCATCAAGCTGAACTGCGAGGTGCTGGATTTTGTGGCCGAAGCCACCGACGCTGCCCTGTTTGTGGAAGCCCGCATCCGGCAGGAGGGGCTGCACCTTGTGTATGACGAACCGCCGGAGCCGTATCCCGTTTGGGCAGACCCCGCCCGCCTGCGCCAGGTGTTTGTCAACGTATTTGATAACGCCATCAAATATTCGCCGCCGGAAGGAACCATTTTCTTTACTCTGACCCGCACCGCCACCACCGTAACGGCCAGCATCCGGGACCAGGGCCGCGGCATTGCGCCGGATGACCTGCAAAACGTAAAGATGAAATTCTTCAAAGCCAAAAACGCCGTGCGTGGTTCCGGCATCGGCCTGGCGGTGGTGGATGAGATCACCAAAGCACTGGGCGGTACGGCGGATATCACCTCAACGTTGGGGCAGGGTACCACCGTTACCATCACCCTGCCCATCTACCACGCTGGGCAGGAACATCTGCACGAGCCGCTTTGACCGCAAAAATAAAGGAGAACCCATGCCGCAAGAACAACGTCCAACTGAAAAATTCCGTACCTCTGTGGGCGGCCAGGCCCTGATGGAGGGCATTATGATGCGCGGCCCTGAAAAAATCTGCTGCGCGGTACGCCGCCCGGACGGCACGATTGATCTGAGCTATTCCGATGTGACCACCCACTGGTACAATAAAGTTCCCCTGGTGCGCGGAGTGTGCAATATGGTGGAAAACCTGATGAACGGGTACAAATACCTGATGCACTCCGCCGATATTGCCATGACGGAAGAGGAAAAAGAGGAAGAAAAGCAGAACGAGAGCAAGCTGGACCGCTGGCTGGACGAACACGCCGGCCCCAAGGTACAAAGTGCGCTGATGACCCTTTCCGCCTGCGCAGGTGTAGTGCTGGCAATTTTTCTGTTTACCTTTCTGCCTACGTTCCTGACTGGGCTGGTGGCAAAAGTGATCCCCATGGGGCGCTGGCCGCGGGTCATCTTGGAAGCAGTGCTCAAGCTGGCAATCTTTTTGGGTTACATGTTCCTCTGCACCCGCATGAAGGAAATCCACCGCATGTTCCAGTACCACGGGGCTGAGCACAAAACGATTGCCTGCTATGAGGCAGGTGAGGAATTGACGGTTGCTAACATCCGCAGACATACGCGGTTCCACCCCCGCTGCGGCACCAGTTTTTTGATTCTGGTCATTCTGGTCAGCATTGTGCTGTATGCGGTGCTGCCGTGGAGCGGTACCATGCTGCGCGTGCTGTACAAGCTGGCCATGCTGCCGCTGCTGGTGGGCATCTGTTATGAGATTTTGAAGTGGGCAGGGCGTTCCAACTCGCTGCTGGCACGGGCTGTTTCGGTGCCGGGGCTTTGGCTGCAGCATCTGACGACCTTTGAGCCGGAAGATGACATGATTGAAGTGGCCATCGCCGCCGTTACCCCCGTACTGCCCAAAAAGCCGGAGGACGGCCAATGGTAACGTCGCTTGCCCCACAGCAGCTGGCGGGCATTCTGCCGCGCCAGGCTGTGCGCATGGTGCAGGATGCTCTGCAGGCCGCAGGCTGCCCCGATGCTGATTACGACGCCCGCGAACTGCTGCGCATTGCCGCTGGAAAAGATCCGCGCTTGCTGTTTGACCCGCTTACCCGGCCGCAGGCTGAGTGCCTGGCGGAACTGGCGGCTCAGCGCATGCAGCGGGTGCCGCTGCAATACCTGGCAGGGGAGTGGGACTTTCTGGGGTTGACCTTCAAAGTCGGCCCCGGTGTGCTCTGCCCCCGCGCAGACAGCGAGGTGGTGTGCGAAACTGCCATTGAGCTGTTGCAGCAGATGGGAAAACCTGAGCCCCGGGTGCTGGACCTGTGCGCCGGAACTGGCTGCCTGGGCATTGGCATCCGCCATTTTGTGCCAAGTGCCAGCGTGACCTGCGTGGAAAAAAGCCCGCAGGCGCTGCAATACCTGCAAGCCAACGTACATGGCACCGGTGTGCAGGCAAAGGCAGCGGATGTGCTGCAATACTGGCGAGAGCTTATGCCCCAAAGCGTGCAGCTGATCATCTCCAACCCGCCGTACCTGACCAGGGCAGAGATGCAGGCCCTGATGCCGGAGACCGCCCACGAGCCAGCTATGGCGCTGGACGGCGGAACGGATGGGTTGGATTTTTACCGCGCCATTGCCGCCCACTACCGTGATATTGTCTGCCCCGGTGGGTGGCTGGTGTTTGAGATTGGCTGTGCCCAGCGGGCGGATGTGATGGAGATATGCCGCCAAAACGGCTGGCAGCAAGTGCAGGCAAGGAAGGATTACGGCGGCAACGACCGTGTGGTGTACGCCCAACGGGTGAAATAAATCTGATTTTCAACGTTTTGCAGCTGAAATGTGGAAAATGCGAAGAAAATTTTGAAAAGATGACAACAAATGGTTGTAATTCGTGCCGCGATTGGTTATAATAATACCTGATAAACGCAGGACAACCATTTGGATAGCGGCGCACCTGCCGTACAAAATAAAAACAGCACCGCAGTTGCCTGTGGTGCATATGGGATACAACGCACGATCGCTCAGATAAGGAGATATAAACTTATGGCAGCAAAAAAGGAAAGTTCATCCAAGCAGCTCCCCACCGGCCCGGCAGGGGATAAAAAGGCAGCGCTGGAGACGGCACTGGCCCAGATCGAAAAGCAGTTTGGCAAAGGCGCCGTGATGAAGCTTGGGACCAACGTTGCCATGCAGGTGGATGCCATTTCCACCGGCAGCCTGGGGCTGGACCTGGCGCTGGGCATCGGCGGCCTGCCACGCGGACGCATCATTGAGGTATATGGGCCGGAATCTTCCGGTAAAACCACCCTGGCCCTGCATGTTCTGGCCGAAGCCCAGAAGCTGGGCGGCGAGGTTGCCTTTATCGACGTTGAGCACGCCCTGGATCCCACCTATGCCCGCGCCCTTGGCGTTGACATTGACAGCCTGCTGGTCAGCCAGCCGGATACCGGCGAGCAGGCCATGGAAATCTGCGAAGCTCTGGTACGCTCCGGCGCGATTGACGCTATTGTTGTGGACTCTGTTGCTGCCATGGTGCCCAAAGCCGAAATTGAAGGCGAAATGGGCGATTCCCACGTTGGCCTGCAGGCCCGCCTGATGAGCCAGGCTCTGCGTAAGCTGACCGGCATCATCGGCAAAACAAACACCGTCTGCATCTTTATTAACCAGCTGCGCGAAAAAGTCGGTGTGATGTACGGCAACCCTGAAGTGACCACCGGCGGCCGCGCCCTGAAATATTATTCCTCTGTACGTATTGATGTGCGCCGCATTGAGGGCCTGAAGGACGCCAGCGGTTCCTTTATTGGCAACCGTACCCGCGCCAAGATCGTCAAGAACAAAGTGGCACCCCCGTTCCGTGAGGCCGAGTTTGACATCATGTTCGGCGAGGGAATCTCCAAACTGGGCGAAATGATCGATCTGGGTGCTAAGCTGGGCATTGTGCAAAAGAGCGGCGCATGGTTCAACTATGGCGATATCCGCCTGGGCCAAGGCCGCGATAACGCCAAGCTCTACCTGAAAGAACACCCCGATGTGGCTGCCGAGATTGAAAAGCAGGTGCGCGAAAATGCGGACCGTCTGCTGGCGGCCGGCAAAAAGGGAACCGTGAAGCCGCTGGAGAAGCCGGCTGTTACCCCCGTTGCTGCTGAAGATGCCCCTGCCGCTCCCATGGCGGATGCACCCAAGACCACCGGCAGCGAGATGGACCTCGATATCATGGTTGACGAATAAGCGATGCCGAAGCTGACACAGGTAAAAGAAACAAAAAGAGGCCGCTATGCGCTGTTCTTTGACGGCGAGTTTGCCTTTTCGCTGGACGAGGACACCTTTGCCATGGCGGGGCTGCATACCGGGGATGAGCTGGAAGAATGGCAGATCCATGACCTGCAGACCAAAAGCGATACCCGCAAGGCTGTGGATAAAGCCATGGACCTGCTGGCCCTGCGGGACCATGCAGCCGGGGAGCTTTATCAAAAGCTCTGCCGCAGCTTTGACCCCCACAGCGCTGCCGCCGCCGTGGCAAAAATGCAGGAGCTGAACCTGCTGGATGACGCTGGTTTTGCCCGCCGCCGTGCGGCGGAGCTGCTGCGCAAGCGCAAGAGCCGCCGTGCAATTCTGGATGATCTGCACGCCAAAGGCATTGACCGTGGTGCGGCCGCCGAAGCGGTGGAAGCTCTGTTTGCCCAAAGCGAGGAGGACGAGGAGGAAAACCCGGAGCTGGCCAATGCCCGCGCACTGGTGGAACGCCACTATGCCGCAAAGCTGGCACAGGGCAAATGGCAGCAGGTAGCTGCCGCTTTGGCACGGCGCGGGTTCTCCCACAGCGTGATCCGCCAGGCATTGGCAGATGCCGAGACAGAAGAAACCGAGGCGTAACACAAAAAAGTACACACCGCAGGGGCAAAAAATGTTCCTGCGGCATTGTGGTATCAATGCACCGAACGGATAGCTTTGCCTGAATTTTGCCCAAGCAAGCGGCAGAGCCCAACATAACATACTGAAAAGAGAGACAGGAACAACCATACATGAATATTGCAATTATTTCCCTTGGATGCCCCAAAAACCAGGTCGATGCTGATGTATTCTGCCACGCGCTGATCAAGGCGGGCCACCAGACGGTTGCGGACCCCGAACAGGCGGACATTATTATTGTCAACACCTGCGGCTTTATCCAGTCCGCTAAAGAGGAAGCCATTGAAAACATTTTGATGGCCTGCCAGTATAAGCAGCAGAACCCCAACCTGAAGGTGATCGTGACCGGCTGCCTGGCTGAGCGCTATAAAACCCAGATTGTGAGCGAAATGCCGGAAGTGGACGCCGTTGTGGGCATTGGCTCCAACGCCGCTCTGCCCGCCATTGTGGAGCGCCTGACCGCCAACGGCGCAGGCCAGGTGGAAAGCTATGGCCCCAAATGCAATATGGAGCTGGGCGGTGCCCGTGTTATCAGCACGCCGCGCCACTATGCTTACCTGAAAATTGCCGAAGGCTGCAACAACCGCTGCCATTACTGCGCCATCCCGCTCATCCGCGGCCCGCTGCGCAGCCGCCCCATTGACGACTGTGTTGCCGAAGCTCGCTGGCTGGCCGGGGAGGGCGTGAAAGAGCTGATCCTGGTGGCGCAGGACCCCACCGCTTACGGCGAGGACTGGGGCAAACCCGGCGCAGTTTGCGAACTGTTGGATAAGCTGAACACCATTGAGGGCATCCGCTGGATCCGTGTGCTGTACGCCTACCCGGAGCGTATCTCCGATGAATTCATCGCAGCCCTTGTGCGCAACAATAAGGTTGTGCCGTATCTCGATCTGCCCATCCAGCACTGCGATGACGAGGTGCTGAAAAACATGAACCGCCGCGGCGGCCGCAAAGAAATTGAGGATGCCATCCGCCGCCTGCGCGCGGCCATCCCCAACATCACGCTGCGCACCACCCTGATTGCAGGTTTCCCTGGTGAGACCGAGGAACAGTACAGCGAGCTGTGCGACTTTGTCAAAACCGTCAAGTTTGACCGCCTGGGCTGCTTTGCCTATTCCGCCGAGGAAAACACCGTGGCCGCCAAGATGGACAACCAGATTGACGAGGAAGTCAAGCAGCGCCGCGCAGACCACATTATGGAGCTGCAGGCCGAGATCAGCGCGGAAAAGGAAGCAGAAAAGGTCGGCAAGACCTATGAGTGCATCTGCGATGGCGTGGACGATGAAACCGGCATGTACCTGCTGCGCTCCGCAGCAGACTGCCCGGAAATTGATGGCAGCATCATGACCCCGGCAGATACCCCGCTGGAAGCCGGCGCGTTCTATAACGTTACCATCACCGATGCCGATACTTATGATCTTTATGGTTATGCGGAAAGCAAAGTGGAGGAATAAACCATGAATCTGCCTAACAAATTAACGATGATGCGTGTCATCATGGTGCCGTTCTTTATGGTATTTGCTGCCATGAGCCATATGGGCACGCTCCGGTTCAACGCAACGTATGCCTTGATAGCGGGCATTCTGTTTGCTGTGGCCAGCTTTACGGATTTCTTGGATGGCTACCTGGCCCGCAAGAACCACCTGGTAACGGACTTTGGCAAGTTTATGGACCCGCTGGCTGATAAAATGCTCACCACCGCCGCCATTATTTATATGGTGGTGGACGGTGTCTGCTCCCCCGTGGTGCTGGCCATCATCATGTTCCGCGAGTTTGCTGTGGCCGGTGTGCGCATGATTGCGGCAGAGTCCGGTACCGTCATTGCCGCAAACATGTGGGGCAAGGTCAAAACCGTGCTGCAGATGGTCACCATCATCTTCTATTACTTTGCCATGGCGCTCGCCCCGGCGGACGGCGTTGGGGTTATCAGCTTTACCACCCAGGTGCTGTGCTGGGCCGTTGCTGCCGTTACCGCACTTTCCGGCTGCATCTACCTGTGGCAGAATCGTTCCTGCTTTATGCAGGCAAAATGATGCTGCCCCCTTGCAACCGCTTATCAGGGCGGCTATAATAAATCTGAACGGTTTGCAGGTTTAGCCGCGCCGTACCAGCAAAGTTGGGAAAGGAAGTTCCTGTCCATGCAGATTTTTAATACCATGACCCGCAAAAAGGAAGATTTTATCCCGCAGGAGCCGGGCGTTTATCGCATTTACGTCTGCGGCCCTACGGTGTATAACTATATCCATATCGGCAATGCGCGCCCCATGATCGTGTTTGATACGCTGCGCCGCTATCTGGAGTACCTTGGCAACAAGGTGCTGTATGTCTCCAATATCACCGATATTGACGATAAACTGATCAAAAAAGGCCAGGAGAACGGCACCACCATGCAGGAGGTTGCCCGCAAGTTCGAGGCCGAGTACATCAAAGATTCCGAGGGCCTGAACGTTAAGACCCCCACCGTGCGCCCCCGCGCAACCGAGCATATCGGTGAGATCATCAAGATCGTCAAGGACCTGGTCGAATCCGGACATGCTTACGTTGCCCACAACGGCGATGTCTACTTCCGCGTTAAGTCTGATCCCGGTTACGGCAAGCTGAGCCACCTGAACCTGGACGACCTGGAAAGCGGCAACCGCGAACTGCGCAGCCAGATGGATGACGACCTGAAAGAAGACCCCGCAGATTTTGCTGTCTGGAAGGCCGCCAAGCCGGGCGAGCCTTCCTGGAACAGCCCCTGGGGCCAGGGCCGTCCGGGCTGGCACATTGAGTGCAGCGCCATGGCCCGTAAGCACCTGGGCAAGACCATCGACCTGCATGCAGGCGGCCAGGACCTGATCTTCCCCCATCACGAAAACGAGATTGCACAGTCGGAGTGCGCCAACGGCTGCACCTTCAGCCATTACTGGATGCACAACGGCTTTTTGAACATCAACAACCAGAAGATGTCCAAGAGCGCCAACAACTTCTTTACCGTGCGTGAAATTGCCGATAAGTACGGCTATGAGCCGATCCGTTATTTTATGCTCACCGCTGGTTACCGCATGCCGCTGAACTATACGGTGGACCTGATCGAGAGCTGCAAGAACAGCTTGGAGCGCCTGTACACCTGCCGCGATAACCTGGATTTTGCCATCCGCAATGCCCATGGCACTGACACTTCCCTGACTGAAAAGTGCGAAGAAGCACGCAAAAAGTTCAAGACCGCCATGGATGACGACCTGAACACCCCCGATGCTCTGGCCGCCATTTTTGAGTTCGTCAAGGACATCAACACCATGTCCGATGCTGCCGATAAGGCTACGTTGGAAAAGGCCGCCGCCACGTTTGACGAGCTGACCGGTGTGCTGGGCCTGATGTACAACCGCAAGGCCGAGGAAGCCCCAGACGAAGTGAAGCAGCTGGTGGAAGAGCGCGCCGCAGCCAAAAAGGCCAAGGACTTTGCCCGCGCCGATGCTCTGCGCGCCAAAATCACTGAGCTGGGCTGGAATGTGATGGACACCGCCAAGGGCCCGCAGCTGACCAAGCTATAATTATTACTTCACAATCACGGCAAAACAAAGGAATTGGAAACAGGGAAGCATCTGCCTCTGCTTCCAGTTCCTTATTTTATTGCAGCGGCAAATACGCTGCATTATCTGGAGAGTTCAGAATGACAAATACCAGAACCAAACAGGAAGAGCGAACGCTGTATATTATATTGGCCGCAGCGCTTGCCGCGCGCCTGCTGCTGGCCCTTGTTACTGAAGGCTACACCTATGATATGAGCTGCTTTGTGGCCTGGGGGGATAAGCTGGCCAGCGAAGGTCCCGCGGCCTTTTACAGCGCCGATTATTTTGCGGACTACCCGCCCGGCTACATCCTTGTGCTGGGGCTGGTCAGCCTGGTGCGCAAGGCGCTCCAACTGAGCTATGAATCCCGCTGGACCTATTTTTTGCTGGCACTGATCCCCGCAATCTGTGATTGTGCCGCCGTGGTGCTGCTGGACCATATCAGCCGCCGGTATATGGGGCAGGGCAGGGCACAGCGCTGCCTGGTGCTGTTTGCGGCGTTCTGCCCGCTGACCTTGTTTGATACCGGCATCTGGAAGCAGATCGATGGGGCTTTTGCGCTGCCGCTGCTGCTCTGCTTCTGGCTGCTGGAAGAGCGCCGCTACCTGCTCGCTGCGGTGCTGTACGGCGTGGCGCTGGCCATCAAGCCGCAGGCACTGTTGGCTGGGCCGGTGCTGGCCGTCTGCTTTTTGGTGGCTATTGCGGATGCCGTGCGGGATGGCAAAAGCCCGCTGAAATCGGTCGGCCAAATTTTTGGCGGTGCTGCGCTGGCTTTGCTGCTGCCGCTGCTGGCGGGCCTGCCGTTTTACGGGGCAAAAAATCTGGTGCCGTCCTTGATCGATAAGTACATCACCACGGCGTCTGGCTACCAGTATGCCACCATCAATGCGTTCAACTGGTTTGCAGCGCTGGGCGGCAACTGGCAGGCGCTGGATGTTTGCCCGGTGTTTAACCTGAGCTGGAAAGTGCTGGGCATTTTCAACATCGCTGTTATCACGGTGCTGCTTGTGGTGCTGGCGGTCATCAGCTGGCGGGCGGGGCGGTTTTCCCCGCTGCTGCTGGCAGCGTTTTACACGGTGGGGATTTTTACCTTTGCCCATTGCATGCACGAGCGTTACCTGGTGCTGGGCATGCTGCTGGTACTGCTTGCTGCGGCGCGCTGGAATGACATCCGTCTGTATGGTGCCGGGTTTGGTCTGTCGATAACGGGCTTCTTGAACCTGGAAACTGTGTATACCCTGGTAGGCAGCGATGACGAGTGGCTCAGCAGCGATACCAGCCGCGAGTTTGCCATGGCAGTCGGCTTTGCCGAAACAGCAGCCTTTGTGCTGCTGGCTTTCACCGCGTGGGCCATCTGCCGCCATGGAGCGGTTTCTCCACTGGCAAAAGTGGAAACCATCGAAAAAGATAAAACAAAAACAGTGCAGAAAAAGCTGGAACTGTGCACCCTGCGCATTGATCCGCAGCCTGCCTGGACGGCTAAAGAGAAGAAAGCCTTGGCAACGCTGACGTTGATCGTTGCTGTGGTGAGCTTTGCTTACCTTGGCAGCATGAAAGCACCGCAGAACCCTGTGGATGCTACGGACAGCACGGCAACCATCGACTTTACCCCGCAGCAGGACGCGGTGGAAATCTGGGTGTACCCCGGCATTTCCACCGGCGGCAGCCTGCGCATCACGGATGCAGCGGGCAATGAGCTGTACCAGAAGGAACTGAGCTATGCAACGCCGTTCTGCTGGACCAAAACGGCCATCACGGCTCCGGCAGGGCAGACCCTGACCGCAACGATTGAAAATGCGCAGACGTTTGAACTGGCCCTGCGGGATGCCACCGGTGCGCTGGTGCCGGTAACGGGCGGCGATGCCCTGTTTGATGAGCAGAGCGAAGTGCCAGATACCATCAGCCAGCTGAACAGTATGTATTTCGATGAAATCTATCATGGCCGTACTGGGTACGAAATGCTGCACCGCATGACGGCATACGAAACCACACACCCGCCGCTGGGCAAAGATTTTATCATGCTGGGCATTGCTATTTTTGGAATGACAGCCTTTGGCTGGCGCTGTGCCGGAACGCTGTTCGGCGTGATGCTGGTGCCGCTGATGTGGTGCTTTGCCCGCCGCCTGACCCACAAACGCTGGGCCGGGGCCATGGCAGGTGCGCTGATTGCCGCTGGGTTCATGCGATTTTCCCAAAGCCGCATTGCCACAATCGATATTTACGGTACGTTCTTTATCCTGTTAGGCGCATATTTTATGGTATGGTATTGCCAGAGCGTGCTGCAAAACGGCGTAAACGGCTCGCTGCTGCCCATGGCGCTGGGCGGCGTGGCATTTGGGCTTGGGTGTGCATCCAAGTGGACCGGAATTTATGCCGGGGCAGGGCTTGCGGTGTTGTACCTGGGTGTGCTGTATGCCCGCTGGAAGCAAAAACAGCCGGGCTTCTGGAAAGAATTCCGGATGGCTGCTGTGGGCGGTGTGGCGTTTTACATCGTTGTGCCGTTCCTGATCTATCTTGCATCCTACCTGCCTTATTGGTGGAAAGAACCTACCTTTGGTTTGCGGGATTGGTGGGATTGCCAAACCTACATGTACTGGTACCATTCCACCCTGAAAGCAACCCACCCGTTTGAAAGCCGCTGGTACACCTGGCTGCTGGACCTGCGCCCAGTGTGGTATTACAAAAATTCTTACCTGGAAGCTGGGCTTCAGGGCAGCATTGCGGGTTTTTATAACCTGGTCATTTGCTGGGCAGGGCTGTTCTGCATTTTGCTGCTGCTGTGGCGCCAGGTTTCGGCTCGCGGCACGGCAAAGGGAGCGGGCGTTCTGATCTTGTACGCCAGCCAGCTGCTTTCCTGGATGCTGGTATCGCGCTGCACTTTCATGTACCATTACTTCCCCAGCTCGGTCTTTGCGTTGACGGCCATTGTGCTGGTTTTAACGCAGATGAAGCGGCAGGACCGCGCCAAAAAGATTGGCGCGGGGCTGTGCATTGCGGCGCTGGTGTGCTTTGCCTGGTTCTATCCCGTTCTGTCCGGCTTGCCCGTGCCGACCCTGTGGGCGCAGAGCACCAAGATTTTGCCGAGTTACGGGTTCTATTAAGGCAGTTACGGGGAGTCTTTTCAGCCTTTTTGAAAAAAGGCCTGGCGAAAAACTTTAAGGCAATACCGCATAATTCTAAGTGCCGATACGGCGAGCGAGGTACGGCAGATGC
>ENA-OQQW01001543-OQQW01001543.1-human-gut-metagenome-genome-assembly--contig:-NODE-1543-length-13044-cov-4.236277_pt1 | contig 13044 bp, 16 predicted proteins | sample MGYA00243234_ERZ505098 | MGnify/ENA primary metagenome ERZ505098 (study PRJEB26097, sample SAMN02712086) | human gut metagenome | biome: Gut microbiome | host: Homo sapiens | place: Denmark... | reverse complement strand
TAAATGGAATGTACACTCATGGACATCCGCGAGCACTGATAGGAGCTATGTTATATGCAATGGCAGTGAGAACATTGATACAACAGGATGCCGTGTTAAGTTATGGAGAATTAATAGATGTATTAATAGAAGAAGAGAAACAGTGGAGTGAGCTACCAGAAGTGAGTAATATCGCTATATGGAAATGTGAAGCTGAAAGATATGCACAATACGATTATGATCAAATATGGAATGAATGTGTATTAGAGACGATAGATTATTTAAAAATAGCAAAAGAAGCGTTAAATCAAGGCATTTTGGATTTAGGACATGATACTCTTCAAAAATTGGGGTGTTATAACTCGAGAATCAATGGTGCGGGGAATGTCTCGGCGGTGATTTCGATCTATTTGTTTTCTAAGTATGCAGATGATCCTGTAATGGCAGTATACGAGACTGCCAATTTAAATAATGCAGATACGGATACCTTGGCATCCATGGTTGGTGGATTAGTGGGGGCTCTAAACGGTAAAGATTGGATTCCGATAGAGTTAAGAGGAGTACAAGATTATTCACTATTTGAATACCTTATAGAGCAAATGATGGACGAAAAGTGTGATTTCCTCAATAGTGATAAACAATATCAGCTGTTCAATAATGAGAAAATGGCGACATTGGAAATAGGAGATAGTATCGAATGTCTTCCGTTTGGGGAGATAACATTAAAGGAGATTAGAGAAGATAAACCGAAGCGAGCGGGCATGTATGTAAAGGTGTATGTATGGAAAACGGCATACGGACAAACTATTTTCTCGAAGAAGATAGGGAAAAAAACGTTAAATATGGAACAGACCATACCGCATACGGTAGAGAAAAAACATAGTCCAGAAATCCAGTTTACGGTACAAAAGCTAAAGGATATTAAAAAACTTTTGATTAAGGTGTCCGATGCTGCTGATTTTGTTGAAATTTTATCGGAGATTGTGCAAATGAAAATAGATGATGATATTTCAAAAGAAAAAATTGATGAGATGAAAGTAAAGTGGAAACCATATAAGATTACAAAGAAGCAGATTGTAAGTATATACGAGCTGTTGTGATTTCTCTTAAAGAATTAATGTAATAGTGTGATTGTGTGGATTTATCCCCACCTTCTATGTGGTATATAAAGTGGGGGATAACGGTTGCACCTTGGTTGCAAAAATCCTCAAAAAACCAAATAATCCATGGAATAATTGAAATTACTGCACAACATATAGTACCAAAAGAAAATCTGTCTCACTAAATACAGTACTCATTATAGAGTTCGAATAGGGACGCTATCACAGGGCACACCCCATTATCCTGTAAAAGGCAAAAATGATTATCCTATCAGCAACAGAGAGTAATACCGCAGCGTAGCTCTGTTGCTGTTCTTTTTTGTCATTTATGCCCCGGTCACACAGGATTCTGACTCAGATAAAATGAGGCGTAAATAAGCAACGTGATATCGGAAAAAGCTGTAAAAATCCACGTTGAATTTTACAGCTTTCTGTATAGAATAGAAGTAGACGAAACATCACTGCGTGAGTTTGCTGCGAAACTACAAGGGCATGGGTAACACAGCGAAACGTTGATATTTCCTGGTGTTGCAGGGTGTGAGGGATGCTTTGGATGATGCTGCGAAAGTGACATTGCGATAGTGCTGCTGTGTAAGATGATACTGTTATATGGGACGCAATAGAAGTTGGGTTGTCAGGATTACCACTGCGGAATGTGCTGTGGAATTGCGCTGCAGTGCCGGAGGGTTTTGCTGTGTAGCTTTGCTGTGGGATGTGAGGATAGTGAGGATACTGGATTTTGCCCTTTGAGGATAATGTGGTGTGCCCCGGAACAGCCGCGAGTCTTGGAATCCGCTAAACAAGCGGCTTCCGAGACTTTTTCTTTTGCTACTAACCGCAATTATTCTATTTCACATTGTTTTGTTATTAGATAGCTTTTCTTTGCGGCATCGGGATTATTTTTCCTGATGCCGTTTTTTGGGCATAGGACCATATGGAAGTCTGGCAGAGGCTGAATTGGAATATCGGATACTTGTTGGAGATATGGTGGATATGGCAGAGGTTGAGAAAGACGAAGTGCCGGGGAATCCATATCGGGTGCAGGAGGATGTGGAAGTAGAGAATACTGTTTTGGATGATGCTGTGGAGGCAGATGTAATTACGGAATCGAAGTTTGAATCAGTTGTAGATGATGAGTTTGAAACAGAGGTAGAAACGTTTGCAGAGACTGCTGTTACAGGTCTTAAAACTGTTGGAAAAACTGCTGTTACAAATGCTGAAAGTGTTGTAAAAACAGATATTGATGTGATGGCTGAGAGTATTGAGTCTGGCTTGCAGAATGATGAGATTCGGAAGATATATTATCGGAGGCGTTTGACTGTGGAGATATGGAGTATTTTGCCGGGATTAAGTTGTTTAACAAGGTAATTGACAGACTTTGAGTTGATATGGATCAGCAGAAGCGGTATGAAGTGTTTGATCATATTTATGAGGCTGGCATGCGAGAGAAGAAGGGCGAGCGAAATAGGAATAGCAGATAGTTGTAATGATTTGGGTGCTATGGCGTGGGCTATAGCACCTGAATTAGTCTAGTGAAGTTTTTGATACTACTAATTGAGAAACAATCGCAAGAAAATGCGAAAGTTTATTGAAGGAGAATGTGTGATGTGATATGCTGGAAGAAATGGAGTTTGTAGGTGAAAATTATGCTTTGATTAAGATAATGGTATTTTGAGTAACGGAGAAGATATGGGAAAACTAATTATACTTAGAGGGAATTCGGGAAGTGGAAAGACAACGGTGGCTAAGGAATTACAAAAGAAATTTGGTTACAATACAATGCCCATTTCGCAAGATGAAATCAGAAGGAATATATTGTGGGTTAAAGATGGCATAGATACTAAAGCATTACCGCTTATGATAGAACTTTTGAAATATGGATATGAGCATAGTGATATTGTTATTCTGGAAGGAATTATGCACGAGGAATGGTACAATCCCTTGTTTAAGGTGGCGAACGAATTATATGGTTCAAATGTATATTCGTATTATTTTGATATTCCATTTGAGGAGACGATAAGACGACATCAAACAAGGAGTAAAAGCCAAGAATTTGGTGAGGAACATATGCGCGGATGGTGGAGAGAAAAAGATTTCTCTGCTGTTCTTAAGGAACAGCTTATTACCTGTGAAATGGATGCGAATAGCATTGTAGCAAAGGTATATGCGGATTTGCTAAAGGAAGAATAGAAAATGAGACATGATATTATTGAGTATGCAGAAATTAGTCCTGTTATTGGTAGAACAGTAACCGTAACTGTTGACAGACCATTGGGCAGTTACCACCCAGAACATAAGGATATGTATTATCTAATAAATTATGGGTATGTGGAAGGCATCATGGCACCGGACGGAGAAGAGCAGGATGCTTACATATTAGGTGTGGATGAAGCGATAGAAAAGTTCACAGGTAAGATTATCGCTATTATTCATAGGAATGATGATGTGGAAGAGAAATGGGTTGTTGCACCGGAAGGTATGACTTTTACCAAGGAAGAAATCAGGGAGCAGATTCATTTTCAGGAACAGTATTTTGATAGTGAGATTGTGATGTAAAGGATTTGAAAGGGTTGTAGGTAATAATAAAATGAAATTACTATATGGAACGGGGAATCTGGCAAAATTATCTGCAATGAGGAACCGACTTGAACAGTTAGATATAGAATTAATTGGATTAAATGATTTGAAAGTAGAGGGCAAGAATGTTCCGGAAGTAAAAGAGGATGGCAATACGCCTCTTGAAAATGCAAGGCTGAAAGCAATGGTATATTATGAGGCTTTTCAAATTCCTGTATTTTCTTGTGATTCAGGATTGTATTTTGATAATGTCCCAGATGAGGTCCAGCCTGGCGTACATGTTCGTAATGTGAATGGAAAATGTTTGTCAGATGATGAAATGATAGATTATTATTCAGGATTGGTAAAGGCATATGGGAATCTTGTGGCAAGGTACAGGAATGCAATTTGTTTTGTAATGGATAATACGCATATATATGAGGCAATGGAGCCGTCTATGGAAAGTGAGAAGTTTATTTTAACAGATAAACCTCACAGTACAGTTAGAAAAGAGGGTTTCCCGTTGGATAGTATATCTCTTGATATAAAGACGAATAAATACTATTACGATTTGCCGGAAGATAAATTAGAGCAGGTGGCTGTTGGAGATGGTTTTTTAGAGTTTTTCAAGAATATTTTAAATCTAAATTAGTAATTAATACTGGAGGTTTGGTGTCATGATAGAAGGAGCAATTAAGTATGTTAGACAAGCTGTTATGGAGGAATACCTTGTAGAATTTTTAGCAGAATGGGAAGGAGAAAAGTGATATGTTGGAAGTAAAATTTTATGATACAGTAGATGATTCACTATTGAAATTTGCAGTAATTATTTCGCAGAGCAATGGCAAATGGGTATTTTGCAAACATAAGGAACGAGATACCTATGAGGCTCCGGGAGGTCATCGTGAAGTTGGAGAAGACATTTTGGAAACTGCTAAGAGAGAACTTCAGGAAGAAACAGGTGCCATACAGTTTGATATTAAGCCAATATGCGTTTATTCCGTCACGGGTAAGAATAGTGTAAATGAGACCGATGAGGAAACATTTGGATTATTATGTTTTGCGGAAATAACGGAATTTTCTGGTAAGCTGGAAAGTGAGATGAAGAAGGTTGAACTTATGGATGAGTTGCCTGAAAACTGGACTTATCCGCTGATTCAGCCTAAATTGATTGAAAAGTATTTGCAGATAGAAAAGCAATCTTACAGTCGGATACAGCTGGCAGCGAAACAGACTATAGAATACATAAAGAAAATTATCAAGCCGGGAATGAATTTACTTGAGATCCGAAAGTTTTGTGAGGAAAAACTGTTAGAGTCGGGTGCAGATTCGTTCTGGTATTGGGATGTTGGTGCATTTGTATTTGCAGGAGATGAAACATGCGTTTCTGTATCTGGTAAGCAGTATGTAACTTCGGATAGAGTTATAGGAAACAACGATATAATAACCATTGATTTAAGTCCACAGGTGGGAAATATCTGGGGAGACTATGCGAGAACTATTATTGTAGAAAACGGCATGGTTGTAGAGAATATAGGGCTGATTGAAAATCCGGAATGGAAAAGCGGTCTCCAGATGGAAGAGAAATTACATGCAGAATTGTTACGCTTTGCTACGAAGGAAACAACCTTTGAGAAATTGTACTATCATATGAATGAGTTCATAGTGGAAAATGGATTTGTTAATCTTGATTTTATGGGCAACCTGGGACATTCCATTGTGAAAACTAAAGGGGACAGAATTTATATTGAAAAAGAGAATAAGACGAAGATTGGTGATGTAAAATATTTTACATTTGAGCCACACATAGCATTTCCAGATTCAAAGTATGGTTATAAGAAAGAGAATATTTATTATTTTGACGAAGCCGGATTGATAGAACTTTAAAAGGAGGTAAAGAAAATGAATGTTATTTTTGATATGGATGGACTGATGTTTGATACAGAGAAAGTGTTTATAAAGGCTTGGGATTATGCTGGTGAAAGGATTGGTATTGGGAAAGCCGGATATATGGTCTATAAAACTTTAGGCATGAGCATTGTTGCCTCTTATGAGATTTGGAACGAAGAGTTTGGTGATCGGTATAATCAGGAAGAATTGCGTAAATACACAAAAGAATTTCTAAAAAACTATTATGAAAATAATAAAGTTCCTTTAAAGCAAGGATTGTATGTCTTGTTGGAGTATTTGAAAAATGCAAATGCCAAGTTGGCAGTTGCTTCTTCATCACCGCGTTGGGAAGTGGAAAAACATCTAAATGACGCAGGAATTATAGATTGCTTTTCCGCAATTATTTGTGGAGATATGGTTGAAAAATCTAAGCCAGCGCCGGACATTTACATAAAAGCCTGTGAAATGTTAAATGAAAATCCTGAAGAGTGTATAGCTCTTGAAGATTCAAAAAACGGATTACTATCGGCTTACAGAGCGGGATGTAAGCCAATCATGGTTCCGGATTTGTGGCAACCGGATGAAGAAATATTGCAGATAATAAAGGGCAAGTATTCCGATTTGGAACAGGTGAAAAAGGCGTTTGAAAGTGGTGAAATATAGAGGCAAGGAGGCATAACAATGAATATTTTAGTCATTGGTGGAACAAGATTTTTTGGTATACATATGGTTAATGAGCTTTTAACCGCAGGTCATGATGTCACAATTGCAACACGTGGGAAGGCATCGGATTCATTTGGGGATAAGGTTGATAATGGTAGATTTCATTAGATTGCGAGGGAGAAAATAGGCCACATGTGATTGTAAAACTATGGCCGGGACGAAACGATGAAATCAAAAGTAACTTGGCAAAGAGAATAGCACATACTGTTGCAGAAGAATTGAAGGTAGATATGGGCGATAAGCTGGTTGGCAAACATGAACATTGCTATGTGGAGAAGGAATTCAAGGGCAATCAGCGTGCAGATAAGAAGTAGTGAGGAATAAATGAATACACGATGTTATATGGTCATTATCAAGGGTGAAATAAAGACATCCGAAATAATGTCATGTGGTTACAATAGAAATACCCAAAAATGGGATGTAAAATTCAATAATGGAAAAACATACTCGTATGCATATTTGAATGTGGAAAAGTTGACTGATCCGGAGGTTTTGAATCCTAACATGTATCGGATTAGCAGAGAAGGACGAGAGTTCTTTGATGTTAATGCAATATATGTATTTAGAAGCGGAAGTGAGTCTTATTGGCACATTTGTTTTGGCGATGGTAGTGAAAGAGATTATCGTCGGAACGACTTGCATATTATAGAGTCATGTCTTGCCCAGAGTCAGTCATCAAATGTATTTGAATATATAAAGCAAATTGCAGGTTTGAGTAATCTTAAGAATGAAGAGACTGGTGAAAAATTATTGTCTAAGAAGTTTGACAAGATTTCTTTTGTGGGTAGTGATGTAGCTTTAGCAAAGTATTTGAATCCATCATTATTGCAAGAGAAAAGAATAGGACGGGAATACATTCCAATTTTCCCATTTGGATGCAATAACAGTCAGTATAAGGCTGTGAAAAATGCAATGGAGAATCAAATTAGTGTTATACAGGGACCTCCCGGAACAGGCAAGACACAGACGATATTAAATATTATTGCCAATATATTGATGCAAGGGAAAACGGTACAGATAGTATCTAATAATAATTCGGCAACAGAAAACGTATATGAAAAATTATCTTCTCCCAAATACAATTTGGGTTTTGTTGCTGCAACATTAGGAAGTTCTAAAAACAAGAAATTATTTGTTGAGCATCAGGACGCCGCTTATCCCGATTTTTCGTCGTGGAAAACGGGAGAAGATCCAAGTGTTTTGCAGAAGGGAATAGCAGAGCAATCCAGTCAGTTAAAAAGTGTTTTTGATAAGCAGGAAAAACTGGCGTGTTTAAGGCAGGAACTTTCACAGTTGGTTACTGAACAGGAATATTTCAATCAATATGTTAAAGAATCAGATGTTCATACAGATAGTATTAAGTTTAAGAAAAAACTATCTTCAAAGCAATGGATGGTATTGTGGCAGGAGAGCCAGTTGATTTCAGAAGAGAAAACGGCAATAGGATTTTGGTTTAAGTTAAAAGCCTTATTTAAATATGGAGTAACCGATTGGAGCATTTCTAAGCGGGATATTTCAAAGAGAATTACAACCTTTCAGGCAATGTATTATCGTGCGAAGCAGGCGGAGTTGTCTGCGGAAATTGCAGATATTGAAAAGTATTTAAATAGTGTTAATAAGAATTTGCTTGAGGATTTATGCAAACAGTCAATGGTTGTCCTAAAAGATAAACTGGCAAGGAAATATGAAGGTAACAGTAGTAGGAAAACTTTTAGTGAAGATAATCTGTGGAAGGAACCATATGATGTACTGGCTGAGTATCCGGTTATATTAAGTACAACATTTTCATCAAGAAACAGCCTGAATTCAGATGTGGTGTATGATTACCTTATCATGGATGAGGCATCACAGGTAGATATTGCAACTGGTGCGTTGGCATTGTCCTGTGCAAGGAATGTTGTTATTGTGGGTGATACCAAGCAGCTTCCTAATGTTGTTACAGATGATATAAAGGCCCAAGCAAAAGCTATATTTGACAGTTTTAATGTGAGTGAAGGATATCAGTATACAAACAGTTTCCTTCAATCCATTTTGGATGTTATGCCAAATGTAACACAAACATTGTTACGGGAACATTACAGGTGTCACCCTAAAATAATAAATTTCTGTAACCAGAAATTTTACCGTGGAGAATTGATTATAATGACAACGGATAAGGGTGAAGAGGATGTTTTATCGGTAGTAAAAACAGTGGCGGGAAATCATGAGCGTAACCATTATAGTCAGCGCCAGATAGATGTTATTAAAAATGAGATTATACCAAAATATGTTTCAAATCCGGAAGAAACCGGAATTATTACACCGTACAAAAATCAGGTAGAAGCATTAAGCAAGGAGATTACAGATATTGATGCTGCTACAGTGCATAAGTTCCAGGGCAAGGAGAAAGAGAATATTATTATATCTACTGTGGATGATGAGATATCTGATTTTGCAGATGATCCGTATTTAATCAATGTTGCTGTATCAAGAGCGAAAAAGAAATTGATGCTGGTTGTAACTGGAAACGAGCAATCAAGAGAGCGTAATATAACAGAATTGATAGATTACATTCAGTATAATAATTTTGAGGTTACTGAAAGCAAGATTTATTCGATTTTTGATTACCTTTACAAGCAGTATACTGAGGAAAGAAGGGTATACTTGCAGAAGCACAAAAAAGTATCAGAATATGATTCGGAAAATCTGATGTATTCATTGATAGAGGACATTATCTCTGCTAACAAGTATTCAAGCCTAGATGTTGTTTGTCATTTTCCGTTGAATATGTTGATTAAGAATCCAGAACTATTAAATGAGCAGGAATGTCAGTATGCAATGAATCCAGCAACACATTTAGATTTTCTGATTTATAACAGAATTGGTAAAAAGCCTGTGTTGGCGATTGAGGTTGACGGATATGAATACCATAAAGAGGATACCGTTCAGGCTTCAAGAGATTTATTGAAAAATCATATTATGGAGTTGTATGAAATTCCATTACTGAGATTTATGACTAATGGTAGTGGCGAGAAAGAAAAGATTATCGAGATGTTGGATAAGTTGGTTGGGTAACCGAAATAGGAAATAAAATGGGAGATACTATTATGGCTGTATCATATAAACGATTATGGAAATTATTAGTGGATAAAGAAATGAGCAAATCGGATTTGCGTAAGAAGGCAGAAATTGCTCCTAATACAATGACAAAGCTTCGCCGTGATGAAGAGGTGAGCCTAACAATTCTTAGCAAAATCTGTAAAACTTTACATGCAGATTTTGGGGATATTGTGGAGTATGTACCAGACGCAGAAATATGGGATTTGTATAACGAGAATAGAGAACTTCTTGGGAAAGACCATATCAGAGGAGAACAGTTACCGATAGACGGATACCATCTGGTGGTGCATGTCTGGATTCGTAATTCCAAGGGACAGTACCTTATCTCGCAGCGTTCCGCAAATAAGCCAACATATTCTTTGATGTGGGAATGTGTAGGCGGTTCGGTTGTGAAGGGAGAAGATAGTTTGCAGGGAGCAATTCGAGAGGCAAAGGAAGAGGTTGGCGTTGATTTAATGCCGGAAAATGGACAAGTGCTTTTTACAAAGACACGAAAAATCATTGAGGGAAAAATCTTTAATGATATTATGGATGTTTGGCTGTTTGAATATGATGGAGAGGTTGATTTGGGTAATGCAACAACAGATGAAGTGGCGCAGGTTGCTTGGATGAATCGGGAACAGATAAAAGAATTGTTTGATGCAAATATGTTTGTAGATACATTGGAATACTTCTTTACGGAAGTGGACAAGTAGTAATTTGGAAAGTTGATGGATATATGAAGGAAAAAGAACATCAATCCATAGAGTGGAAAGAATCATGGCAGGATGAGTGTTAAAAACGCAGGGAAGAACATGGGATGGTGTGCCTCTGCCAAAACTGACGGTAGCTGATTTAAAGCAGGATCTGTTAATTGGTTTGTGTGCTATAATGATGGTTGTATCAGTTGTTTTGTACATTATCAAGAATACCAGAACACTTAGGGGAGAGACTGCATAAGCAATTTGATTATATTGAGATGACTAGAAAATATTTAGGAGAACACAGATATGAACAGTAAGTCAAACGCACAAGCTATGGAAACAGAAAAAATATCACGTCTTTTGGCCCGGCTTGCAATACCGGCTGTTGTGGCTCAAATCATCAACCTTTTATATAATATTGTTGACCGTATTTATATCGGACATATTCCAGGTGTCGGTGCCGCAGCATTAACAGGCGTTGGATTGTTTACACCAATTCTTATGCTGATCAATGCCTTCGCTATGCTGGCAGGATCCGGAGGTGCACCGCGTGCAGCGATTTCTATGGGAAAGAAAGATAATAAGACAGCTGAAAAGATTCTTGGAAACTGTTTTGCAATTCTCATGCTTATGGCCGCAGCTTTGACGGTGATATTCTTTACTTTTGCGCCACAGTTACTGACGATGTTTGGTGCTAGCGATAAGACACTTCCTTATGGCGTGGATTATGCAAGGATTTATATTCTTGGAAGTATTTTTGTTTTGATCGTGATGGGAATGAATCCATTTATTACGACACAGGGATTTGCGAAGATCAGCATGATGACAACAGTGATTGGTGCTGTAATCAATATCATTCTTGATCCGATTTTTATCTTCGTATTTCATCTTGGAGTAAAGGGAGCTGCACTCGCAACTGTTTTGAGTCAGGCTGTAGGGGCAATATGGATCCTTCGTTTCTTGTCAGGAAAGAAGACGATTCTGCATCTTAAAAAAGAAAACTTTAAACTGCAAAAAGAAATCATCTTACCATGCCTTGCTCTTGGCATATCTACATTTGTCATGTTATCTACGGAAAGTATTTTGTCTATCAGTTTTACTTCCAGTTTGTCAAGATATGGCGGAGATCTCGCAGTAGGGGCTATGACAATTATTACCAGCGTTAGCCAGCTTGCAACATTACCATTGCAGGGAATTTGTCAGGGTGGACAGCCAATCATGAGCTATAACTATGGTGCAGGCAATAGAGATCGAGTAAAAAAAGCATTTTTTACTCAATTTACAATTTGTACAATTTTTACGGGATGCTTCTGGTTGATTATGCTTCTGTTTCCGAAGATATTTGCAGGTATTTTTTCAAATAATACAGAATTAATCACGTATACGGCATGGGCGTTAAGAATTTACATGGCAGGTATTTTTTCTCTTGGATTCCAAGTTGCTTGTCAGCAGAGTTTCATGGCATTGGGGCAGGCGAAAGTTAGTTTATTACTTGCCTGCTTAAGAAAATTGATTCTGTTGATTCCGTTGATTTTTATCCTGCCGCATTTTATCCAGAATAAAGTATTTGCGGTATTTTTGGCTGAGCCAATCAGTGATATTTTGGCAGCGATAATAACAACTTCAACGTTCTTTAGTCAGTTTAATAAAATTTTAGATAGAAAATAGGATTGTCAATAGCAAGTGCATTTAAGAATGGTGAATGGCTTCGTGTAGCTGGCGAACTTACCCCGGATGACTGCAGAGAAGCAAGACAGTCTATGTTAGATGCGTATCCATCACTGCAGGAGACTTTATTGTAAAAAAGGATGCACAGGCAGTTATTCCGAATGATGGGAAACAGACTCCGACCAAGGGCGCACGAGGTTCGGTGAACCTCGGTTTTGCGCTGACCGGAGCAGGAGCGGAAACCCTGGTGCCGTTAGGAATAGCAATATTCGGTGGAAATAAATTTTTCTGTAATCATTTGTGTGGACGTGGCCAGCTTTTTAGTAAGCTTGGTGGAGATTTAAAATGCTCAAGAAATAAACCAACCCCGCGATGGATGAGTTCAAAATGGTTCCGATACGGCTTTTTGATATTTTTCCTTACAATGTTTGGGAATATGGTATTTCAGACATATTTAGTTGGTGCCGGATCATCATCCTTGCGTGAAGCCATCAAATTATTCTGGACCTTCCGTGTTCCGTGGGGATGGACATACACTGCCGGAACAGTAGCTGATTGGGTGGCACAGTTTAGTTTTGGATTTTATAGTTTGATGCTTACATCTTTGTTGTTAGGGTTGATCGTAATGGTGTTATATAAGCCACGAACCTGGTGTACATTTTGTCCAATGGGAACAATGACGCAGGGTATCTGTAAATTAAAAAATAATGAAAAGAAGTAATACTATAAGGTGATTCATAAAAGGCATATGTCAAAAACATTATTGACATATGCCTTTTATAGGGCTATTATATAAGAAAAGCGAGAAAGGAGCAGTTTATGCCGAGACCAGTAAAATGCAGAAAAGTCTGTCATTTTCCCCAAATTTTAGAATTTCTTCCTGCAGATAATACGGAGAAAAAAACCCCCATTGTTCTGACGGTAGATGAGTATGAGACCATTCGTCTTTTGGACAAGAAAGGTTATAGTCAGGAGCAGTGTGCAGCATCTATGCAAGTCGCAAGAACAACTGTTCAACGAATTTACGAGATTGCCAGGAAGAAAATAGCAGATGCACTCATTGATGGACATCCGCTCAGGATCGAGGGTGGGGATTTCAGAATCTGTGACGGTCAGAGCAGCAACTGCAGCTTTGGAGGATGTTACAAACAGGAAATTTACAAAAAATATGCAGAAGAAAAAGGAGAAGGTATCGTGAGAATAGCGGTAACATATGAAAATGGACAGATTTTCCAGCATTTTGGACACACAGAGACATTTAAGGTTTATGATGTAGAGGAAGGAAAAGTGGTACATTCAGAAGTAGTAGATACGAATGGAAGCGGACATGGTGCATTGGCAGGAGT
>ENA-OQQW01001542-OQQW01001542.1-human-gut-metagenome-genome-assembly--contig:-NODE-1542-length-13044-cov-6.384633_pt1 | contig 13044 bp, 8 predicted proteins | sample MGYA00243234_ERZ505098 | MGnify/ENA primary metagenome ERZ505098 (study PRJEB26097, sample SAMN02712086) | human gut metagenome | biome: Gut microbiome | host: Homo sapiens | place: Denmark: Copenhagen... | reverse complement strand
AGTGTGAATAATTTTTAAAAAAATATAAATAAAATGTGAATCCGAGGTTCTGAATTTGACAAAATAAGCGATTATAAAGATTAAATTGAACAAGCATGATCAAAAGAAAAGCTTTATTATGTAGATAATTGGTTACTGGGAGGAGTCTGCCTGAAGAAATACGAAGGCAGAGGAATTTCGTGACAATAAATAAGATACATCAAGAACGTATCAGAAAGGGGTATTATGAGAAGAAAAATGAAATGGCGGGTACTTGCAAGTGCCTGTGCAGCAGCAATGGCTGTGACGTCTCTGCCGTATATGGCAACGCAGGTCAATGCGGAACCGGCCGCTGTAACGCAGCAGACTGGTGACAATGATCTGAAGCTGTGGTATACAAGTCCGGCAGACATTACCAAGTATTACGAAGGCTGGCAGGAAAAGTCGCTTCCGATCGGTAATGGCGGGATCGGTGGAACAGTATTCGGCGGAATCACCAGAGAACGTATCCAGCTCAATGACAAATCGCTTTGGTCAGGAGGACCAAGCACCAGCAGACCGAACTACAATGGAGGTAACCTGGAGAATAAGGGGAATAACGGATCTACCATGACTCAGATCCACAATTATTTCGCAAACGGACAGGACAGCTCCGCGATCAGTCTTGCCAACAGCAACCTTGTTGGTTTAAGTGATGATGCAGGAACAAACGGATATGGATATTACCTTAGCTGGGGAAATATGTATATCGATTTCAAAAATGTATCATCCAACAGTGATGTAAGCAATTACAGCCGCGACCTGGATCTGAATACAGCCATCGCAGGTGTAAACTATGACAAGGGAAATACGCATTATTCAAGGGAGAACTTCACAAGTTATCCGGATAATGTCATCGTGACTCATATCACAGCAGACGGATCTGAAAAGATCAGCCTGGATGTGAGTGTAGAACCGGATAATACAAGCGGAGGAGCTGCCAATTCCATCGGAGAGAACGGCTATAAGAGAACATGGAATACAACCGTGTCAGGTGGACGGATCTCCGTCAACGGACAGCTCACAGACAACCAGATGAAATTTTCATCCCAGACCCAGGTTATTACCGACAATGGCGGTACAGTGACAGATGGGGATGGAAAGGTAAGCGTTTCCGGTGCAAGTGAGGTTACGATCATCACTTCCATGGGAACAGATTACAAGGATGAATATCCGAGCTACAGAACAGGTGAGACGGCAGATGAGCTGACAAACCGTGTAAAATGGTATGTGGATCAGGCAAAGGTTAAGACTTATGAAGAACTGAAAGAAAATCATGTAAATGATTATCAGAATATCTTCAACCGTGTCGACCTGGATCTGGGACAGACCATTTCAACAAAGACGACAGATGCACTTCTTTCTGCATATAAGGCAGGAACTGCATCAGAAGCTGAAAGACGTCAGCTGGAAGTCATGCTGTTCCAGTACGGAAGATTTATGACCATTGAGTCTTCCAGAGAGACAAAGACAGATGGAAATGGTTATGTCAGAGAGACACTTCCTTCCAACCTTCAGGGACTGTGGGTAGGAGCGAACAACTCTCCATGGCATTCAGATTACCATATGAATGTAAACTTACAGATGAACTACTGGCCGACATATTCTACCAACATGGCAGAGTGTGCACAGCCATTGGTTGATTATATCGATGCTTTGAGAGAACCGGGGCGTGTGACTGCGGCAATTTATGCAGGAGTTTCCAGTGCCGATGGCGAGGAAAATGGATTCATGGCACATACGCAGAACAACCCGTTCGGATGGACCTGCCCTGGATGGAGTTTCAGTTGGGGATGGTCACCGGCAGCAGTACCGTGGATCTTGCAGAACTGCTGGGCTTATTATGAGTATACCGGAGATACATCTTATTTAAGAGACAATATCTATCCGATGATGAAAGAAGAGGCAAAACTGTATGATCGGATGCTTGTCCGCGACAGCGATGGAAAGCTGGTATCTTCACCGGCATATTCACCGGAGCATGGACCGGTCACAAGTGGTAACACGTATGAGCAGACACTGATCTGGCAGTTATATGAGGATACAATCAAAGCAGCAGAAGTCCTTGGAACAGATGCAGATCTGGTAGCTACATGGAAAGCAAACCAGGCTGACCTGAAAGGACCGATCGAGGTCGGCGACAGCGGACAGATCAAAGAATGGTATACAGAGACAACCTTTAACCATACTGCAAGTGGAGCTACACTCGGAGAAGGATATAACCACCGTCATATGTCCCACCTTCTCGGACTTTTCCCGGGAGACCTCATTACAGAGGATCATGCAGAGTGGTTTGCAGCAGCAAAGGTATCCATGCAGAACCGTACAGATGAAAGTACCGGATGGGGAATGGCACAGAGAATCAACAGCTGGGCAAGACTGGGTGATGGAAATAAAACTTATCAGATCATCAAGAACCTGTTCAACGGCGGAATCTATGCGAATCTGTTCGATTATCATCAGCCGAAATATTTCCAGATCGATGGTAACTTCGGTTATACATCCGGTGTGGCTGAGATGCTTCTGCAGAGCAATGCAGGATACATCAACCTTCTTCCGGCAGTTCCGGATGACTGGGCTAACGGAAGTGTAAACGGACTGGTTGCACAGGGCAGCTTTGAAGTATCCATGGACTGGACAGACGGAAATGTAACAACTGCTACGATCCTTTCCAAGAATGGCGGAGAAGCAGTAGTACAGACAAAGAATGCATCTCTTGCAACCGTGGTAGACAGTGACGGAAAGGTAGTCGATGTGACACCTGTAAAAGAAAACCGGATCTCTTTCGCGACAGAAGCCGGAAAGAGCTATACATTAAAAGATATCCCGGCATCCGCTGAGGTAGCAGCTCCGACAGGACTGACAGCTCTTCGTGCAGACGTTGAGAATGTAAAACTTTCCTGGGATGCTGTAACAGCAGAAGAGGGAAGCAATGTAACATACAATGTATACCGTCAGGTAGAAAATGGTGATGTAATCTGCATCGAGACAGGCCTGACAACAACAACTTATACAGATACAACAGCAGACAAGACGCTTGGAACAATGAATTATCAGGTATCTGCGGTTGTAGAAGGAAATGAATCTGAAAAGAGTGCAGCAGTGACTGCGGTTGAACCGGTTGGAGCCGGCAAGATTGATAATGCGGACGAAAGAATCGCATATGTAGGTGACTGGGGCAATTGGACACAGGACAAGAATGTAAACTATATGGATACGATCGAGTATCTGCAGAATCCGAATGGCGGCGAGACTGTGACTCTTACATTTAAGGGAACAGGAATCAAGGTGATCGGTTGTACGAATAAGGATAGAGGCAAGATCGAAGTATTGATTGACGGTGAGTCACAGGGCGTTGTTGATACATACAGTGCAAGCACAGTACGTCAGGCAGAATACTTCAGCAAAGAAGACCTTACAGCAGGAATCCATACGATCCAGCTGAAAGTCCTCAATGAGAAGCAGACAGCAAGTTCCAACACAAAGATCGAGCTGGATGCATTTGAAATCCTGGATTCAACACTGGTAGCACCGACAGGTGTGGAAGTAAGTTCCAAATCCGGAATGACTACAGTATCCAAAGCAAACAGTACGTTACAGTTAAAAGCGACTGTAGCACCAGATGATGCAACAGACAAGACAGTTACATGGAGTACCTCCGATGACAGTATCGCAACAGTAGATGCGAACGGACTGGTAACATTCTTAAGCAAGAACGGAACCGTTACGATCACAGCAACTTCCAGTGCAGATGCTACAAAGAGCGGAACGATTGAACTGAAAGTTGCAATAAAAGAGGATGTGGCAGATGTCGAGACAATTGTAGAAGACGGTACCGTACCGGCATCCGGAACAGCGGGAACAAAGAACAGTGCGATCACCTGGAATGGAGCATGGTCTAACTGGGCAGGAGAACAGACAAAGCATCATGGCGGAACAAAGACAGAAACCGGAAATGATTCAAGTGCGGCGGGAAGCTATTTTAAATACACGTTCAATGGAACAGGTGTAGAGGTTTATTCTCAGAAGCATGCCAACTTTGCAAGCTTTGATATCTACGTTGATAACGTAAAGATCGGTAATTATTCACTGAATGGTTCAAGCAGCGGAGATAATCAGCAACTGATCTTCTCCAAGACGGATCTTACGAATGGTGAGCATACGATCAAGTGTGTAGCAGTTGCACGTGATGGAAAATATCAGGTCAACCTGGATTACCTGAAGATCCTTTCACCGGGTGAAGGTGTAACGGCTGATAAGTCAGCACTCCAGACATCGATTGAGACAGGTGCGGCACTTACTAAGTCAGCATATGAAGAGACAAAATGGAATGCATTTAAAACGGCTTATGATGCAGCAGTTGAGGCAATGAATGCTGCGGATGCAACACAGGATGTTGTGGATGCAAAGAAAGCAGCACTGGATGCGGCAATCACAGCACTTGGCACACCGGCAGTTCCTGTAGTAGAAGACCAGACAGGTTCCGCAGTTCTTGTTGAAAGCACAAAGGTTGTGCTGAGATGGGACAAGGTTTCAGGAGCAGCACAGTATAAAGTCGTTGTTACAGAGAACGGAATCAAGATGACAGTAAGCGGCACAACCGCAACACTGGAAAACCTGACACCGGGAACAACTTACAACTTCAAAGTATATGCCCTGAACAATGCAGGTGAGGCATCAGCGAAAGCGATTGAGATCAGCAATGTAACAACGATTGCTGACGGATCAGCAGCAGGAAAGTCAGTACTTCCGAAACAGTTCTCATTTACGATTGAGAATAACGGTGGTGGTGAGACAACAAAGAATGTACTCAGCGTAACAAATCCGGCAGGAATTTCTGTAGAAGAAGGAACTGCATTTAAGGATCTTGAATTACCGGAGAAAGTAACTGTCACAGTGACAGGAAATCTGAATGAAGAAGTAGCCGTAACATGGGCGAAAGGTGATTATCAGACAACACCGGGAATTTACACACTGGAAGGAACCCTGACAATGGGTGAGAACATGGAGAACCCAGATGGCGTGAAAGCTTCTATCCAGGTAACAGTTACGAAGAAGCAGTATGAGATCAAGTCTGTTGCAAAACTGGATAAGAAAAAAGTTGCATACGGAACGGCTGTATCAGAACTGAATCTTCCGACAGAGGTAGAAGTAACCTATACAGACGGAACAACCGGAACAGCAAGTGTTACGTGGAATACAGACAGCTATGATGGAAATACGGCAGGTGATTATACTCTGGAAGGAACCCTTTCCTTTGCAGATAATATTACAAATCCGAAGAACCTGACAGCTTCTGTAAAAGTGACAGTTGCGAAGAAGGCAGAAGAGCCGAAGCCGGAACCGAAGAAAGAAATTAAATCCATTGTAAATGCAAAACTGGATGATATTTCTGTAAAAGAAGGAACTCTTGCAACCGCTCTCGGACTTCCGGGACAGGTTGAAGTAGAACTTAAGGATGGAACAACCGCAATGGTTGATGTTGACTGGGATCTGAGTGCTTACAAGTCAGATGTTCCGGGAACTTATACATTGACAGGAGAACTTGTTCTTGGTGATGAGTTTGAAAATCCGGATGGTCTTGAAGTCAGCGTGGATGTGATCGTTACAAAGATCAAAGGTGACGACAGCAATAAGGGCGATGACAACAAGGGCGATGACAACAAGGGCGATGACAACAAGGGTGACAACAATAAGGGCAACAATGCAGGAAATAATACCGCAGGTTCTACATCAGGAACCAATGCCGGAACAACTTCATCCGACAAAGCAGCAAAGACCGGAGATACTACTCCGCTGATTTTGTGGGGAGCTACGGCAATGCTGGCAGCAGGTGCTGTTGTTACAGTTGTGACACGCAGACGTAAAAGAAGATAAAGATTCTTTCCGAAAGGCAAGATGAAAAAGGAAAATTTAAGAATTTTCTGTAAAAGAAAAGGAGTATCGCGATGTGCGGTACTCCTTTTTCGTCTGAGAAATTTTCGGATCACTGGTTTCGCAGAAACTGCTTGCGGTAGGCAGTCGGTGTCATACCACAGGATTTACGGAAACACTGCGTAAAGTAACTGGAGGAAGAAAATCCACATTGCTGTGCAATCTGTGCAAGACTCATATCGGTGGAAGTCAGCAGTTCCTGACTGGTAAAGATCCGCTTCTGGGTCAGATAATTCATCGGAGAGATCCCATAGGTTTCTGTGAAAGTATGAGAAAAATAATACTTGTTGATCTGTGCAATCTCTGCAAGTTTATCCAATGTAATATTTTCCTGGAAAGAAGAATCAATATAACGCTTTGCCCGGCTGCATTCGCGGGATTCCATCTTATGGAACGGAAAAATCTCTACAGAAGAGGAAGCGTAGCGGGAAAGATGGACGACCAGGATGTTCAGCAGATTCTGGCAGACCTTTTCGTAATCTTTCTGCGAGTTCTCTGTCTCTTCCAGGATCGTACGGAAATAGAAATCAAGCCGGTCTTTCATTTCATCGGAATGGAACAGAAGATATTCATTTGCATCGTCAATGACAAAATTCAGACCATCCACACCCAGTACAATATATTCCAGCGGGTCTTCGAGGCTGGATTTTTCGGTGTGGGTGATATTCGGGTTGATCACGATCAGATCGTGCTTTGCGATCGGAAAGGTTTCGTCTTCAACGAGAAAACTGCCACTTCCTGACAGCACAAAAAAAAGTTCTGTAAAATAATGTGTGTGCGGATAACTGCTCCAGTCCTCTTCATATTTTGAATAGGTAGAATACAGAAGATGACAGGTGTGGTCATGCCTTAAGGGGGAAGTAAAAGTATGTCGTATATTACCCATAAGTGTCCTCCACAAAATTTAGAAATATTGTCTTGAAAACGATTTCAAGTGGTTATACAACCAATTATGCAAATATTATAAAGAATTTTAGAAGCCGATTCAACAGGATTCGGGAGAGTTTGGCAAAAAAAGAGAACTTTTTTTATCTCCGTGTGTGAAAAAATAACAAAAGAATATGAAAAAACATTTTTTAAGTCATATGATATGGTGGTATTGGAAAATATCCCAAAAAGCAAGATTTATAAAAAAAAAGGCAAAAAGAAAGGTTGAAAAAGAGGGAGAAATAGTATATGATAGACATACCAAGTAAAACTGGAAAAAGTTATAAGGAGGAACTATTTAAATGAAAAAGAAAAAACTTATCAGCCTTGTGCTGGCAGGTACTATGGTTTTCGGACTTGCAGCATGTGGATCCAATGGGGGAGACAAGAAATCTGAAGGAGATTCTTCAGACAGCGATAAGGTAGTAAAGGTTGCAGTAGTTGAGACAGCATACGGTGCAGATATGTGGAACGATGTTGCGGCTGCATTCGAAAAAGAGACAGGTGTTAAGGTTGAACTTACAATCGACAAGAACATCGAGGATGTCATTCAGCCACAGATGAAATCTGGAGAGTATCCGGACGTGATCATGAGAGCTGTTGGTTCTGAGTCAGCTATCACAGAGACATTCATCAAGGACAACAACGTAGAGGAACTTACAGACGTTCTTGATATGACTGTACCGGGTGAGGACGCTAAGGTTGGAGACAAGATCCTTCCAGGATTCACAGAGAACTCCATCGTTAATCCTTACGGAGACGGAAAGACATACCTGATGCCAATGTTCTACTCACCATGTGGACTGTTCTACGATGCAAACCTGTTCAAGACAAAAGGATGGGATGTACCGCAGACATGGGATGACATGTGGGCACTTGCTGACAAGGCAAAAGCTGAAGGAATCTCACTCTTCACATATCCTACAACAGGATACTTTGATGCATTCTTCTATGCATTACTGCATGAGACAATGGGATCAGAAGACTTCACAAAGGCTCTGAACTATAGTGAAGGAATCTGGGATACAGACGGAGCTAAGAAGGCATTCGATATCGTTACAAAGCTTGCTACTACTGTTGAGCCTACAACAACAGCAAATGCTAACGACAACGACTTCCGTAACAACCAGCAGCTTGTTCTTGATGACAAAGCTCTGTTCATGCCAAATGGTAACTGGGTAATCGGTGAGATGGCAGATGCTCCGAGAGCAGACGGATTCGAGTGGGGATTCACAGCTCTTCCGGCAGTAGAGAAAGACGGAGAGAGAGCTTCCTATACATTCTTCGAGCAGATCTGGATGCCATCAAGTGCTGAACACAAAGATCTTGGAAAAGAATTTATCGCTTATATGTACTCTGATGCAGCAGCAGATATCTTCGCTAAATCTGGAGCAATCCAGCCAATCGAAGGAATGTCTGACAAGCTTGACGGAGACAACAAACTGTACTACTCAATCTATGATACAGGTGCTGTAGCTGTTATGGATGCATTCGCTACAACAGATCCAGTAGAAGGTGTAACAGTTCGTACAACATTCTTTGATCCGGTTAACTCTCTTGTAACTGGTGACAAGACAGAAGATGACTGGGTAAATCAGATTAAGACAGACAGCGACAAACTTCGTGCTGCTTTAAAATAATCTGAATAAGTTACCGGGAATTTCCTTACAACTATAAGAAGATTTGGAAGGAATCTCACAGGTGAGGCAGGCGGGGAAATCTCTTCACCGCCTGTTTTAATGCCGATGTCTGCTAAGACGGTATGGATAGCCGTTGGATGGCGGCGGTTATTCAATGAAACGGATTTATAGAATTGGAGATGAACCAATGAAAGAAAGAAAAGGCAAGGGGCTGTTTGTATTCTGTTGCCTGGCCCCGGCAGCAATATTATTTATCTTATTTATGATTGTTCCTACGATCGAAATCTTCCGTATTTCCTTATATAAATGGGGTGGATATACAGATAACAAGACATTTGTAGGACTGAGCAACTTTAAATCATTGTTACAGAATCAGAAGTTCTATCAGGCATTCCAGAACCAGATTCTTCTGATTGTATTGGTTACGATCATTACATTTGCATTTGCGTTAGTGTTTGCATACATACTTTCAAGAGAAAAAATCAAAGGACAGGGATTCTTCAGAGTAATCTTCTATATCCCGAATATCCTTTCAATCGTAGTTATCAGTGCTATCTTCTCTGCTATCTACAAACCAAATACAGGACTTCTGAATTCCATCATCGGAATCTTCAAGCACAGTGATGATCAGATCCTCTGGCTTGGTGATCAGAAGGTAGTTATTTACAGTATTGTGATCGCCATGGTATGGCAGGCCATTGGATATTACATGGTAATGTATATGGCAAGTATGGCGAACGTATCAGAGAGTCTGTACGAATCTGCCAGCCTTGAAGGAGCAGGTAAGATTTATCAGTTCTTTACAATTACGATTCCGTTGATCTGGACAAACATCAGAACAACACTTACATTCTTCGTAATCAGTACGATCAACATGAGTTTCCTTCTCGTTACAGCAATGACGAGTGGTGGACCGGACGGAGCTTCCAGCGTATTCCTGAGCTATATGTACCAGGAGGCTTATACAAACTCTTCATATGGATATGGTATGGCAATCGGTGTATCAGTATTCCTGTTCTCCTTTGCACTTGCCGGACTGCTGAACGTTGCAACAAAACGTCAGGAAGTAGAAATTTAAGGAAAGGGGAATCGGAATGGAAAAGAATACATCAAAAAAACCGTTTGGCTTTAGTAAACTGATTGTGTATATTTGCCTGATTCTTCTTGCAATTACAATCATCGTGCCGGTAGCATGGGTCTTCCTTGCATCGGTAAAGCAGAATAAGGAATTCTACGGAAATCCGTGGACACTTCCTGAGAAACTTTATTTTCAGAACTTTGTAGATGCCTGGACGAAAGCAGACATGGGATCTTACATCCTGAACTCTGTGATTGTTACAGCACTTGCGATTGCAATGCTGATCGCAGTTGCACTTCCGGCAGCTTATGTACTGTCAAGATTTAAGTTCCGTACATGTAAGTTCTGGAATCTGCTCTTCATGGCAGGACTTTTCATCAACGTAAGTTACATCGTAGTACCGATCTTCCTTATGTTGAACAACTGGGACAAGTCACTCAGACAGATGATCGGAAGAGGCTTCTTCCTAAATAACTTGTTCATATTGGCGGTTGTATATATGGCAACGGCACTTCCGTTCACAATCTACCTGCTGTCAGGATACTTCAGTGGTCTTGCAAAAGACTTCGAGGAAGCAGCTTATGTGGATGGTGCAGGATACTTTACGACAATGGTTAAGATCATCTTCCCGATGGCAAAACCAAGTATCGTAACGATCATTCTTTTCAACTTCCTGTCATTCTGGAATGAGTATGTAATTTCCATGACATTGCTGACAGATGCCAAGTTGAAGACTCTGCCGGTAGGTCTTATGAACCTGATGGCTGCTCAGAAATCAGCAGTTCAGTATGGTCAGATGTACGCAGGACTGGTTATCGTTATGCTTCCTGTTCTGATTCTGTATATGTGTGTACAGAAGACACTTACTCAGGGAATGACTCTGGGTGGATTGAAAGGTTAAGGAGGTATTTACAATGAATGAAAGAACTAAAAAGATTATCACTGCGATTGTTGTTATCGTGATTTTCGTTGTTTGTATCGGCCTTATCATTGTCGGACAGAGAAATATCGGACCAAAGGGTCTTCTTACTGAGATCGTAGGTCTTGCAGGTCTGGTCGGACTGCTGGCATTTTACAACAGCAAATATAAATAATTGTCTACATTGCAGGAAGGATACCTGTGATAAGAAAGCATAAGGAAATCTGCCGATGGCAGATTTCCTTATATAAACTAAAAATCAGAGTATTTAAAGAATAGAAGAGGATAATTCAATGGAGAAATCAAAAGGACTCGTTACAATTCCTACTGACCTGGACGTAGTGCCACAGACACTGGAATTAATGAAGCTTTGGGGTGCTGATGCAATCCGTGATTGCGATGGAACAGATTTCCCTACAGAGCTGAAAGATGCAGATGCAGAAATTTATTCAACATATTATACAACTCGTAAAGATAATGCATGGGCTGAAGCCAATCCGGAAGAAATTCAGCAGATGTATGTTATGACACCTTTCTATACAGCAGAGTCTGAAACTCTTGAAGTGGAAGTAATGAAGGGACTTTACCCGGATATGCTGAAACCGAATACAAGAGATGATATCAAACGTTGGTGGGAAGTAATCGACAGAACAACAGGAGAAGTTGTTCCGACAGATAAATGGGACTACAGTGAAGAGACAGGAAAGGTTACACTTGCTGCTGTTCCGTTCCATGAGTATACAGTAAGTTTCCTTGCTTATATTATGTGGGATCCGGTGCATATGTACAATGCAGTTACTAATGACTGGAAAGATGTTGAGCATCAGATCACATTTGATGTACGTCAGCCAAAGACGCATGAATATACAATGAAGCGTCTTAGAAAGTTTATTGAGGATCATCCGTATGTAAACGTACTTCGTTTTACCACATTCTTCCATCAGTTCACACTGATCTTTGATGAGCTTGCAAGAGAGAAATATGTAGACTGGTATGGATATTCAGCTTCTGTAAGCCCATATATCTTAGAGCAGTTTGAGAAAGAAGTCGGATACAAGTTCCGTGCTGAGTATATTATCGATCAGGGATACTACAACAACCAGTACCGTATTCCGAGCAAAGAGTATCAGGATTTCCAGGCATTCCAGAGAAGAGAAGTTGCCAAGATCGTAAAAGAGATGGTAGACATTACTCATGAGTGTGGAAAGAAAGCCATGATGTTCCTGGGAGATCACTGGATCGGAACAGAGCCGTTCATGGAAGAGTTCAAGACACTTGGACTTGACGCAGTTGTAGGTAGTGTGGGAAATGGTTCTACATTAAGACTGATCAGCGATATTGATGGAGTAAAATATACAGAAGGACGTCTTCTTCCGTATTTCTTCCCGGATGTATTCCATGAGGGTGGAGATCCTGTAAAAGAGGCACGTTATAACTGGGTAACAGCAAGAAGAGCTATCTTAAGAAAGCCAATCGACAGAATCGGATACGGCGGATACTTAAAGCTTGCACTTGACTTCCCGGATTTTATTGATTATGTATCACAGGTATGTGATGAGTTCCGTACACTGTATGATAATGTAAAAGGCACAACACCTTTCTGTGCTAAGAAGGTAGCAGTTCTTAACTGCTGGGGTAAGATGAGAGCATGGGGATGCCACATGGTACATCATGCACTGTATCAGAAGCAGAACTATTCTTATGCAGGAATCATCGAGTCTCTGTCAGGAGCACCGTTTGATGTGAAGTTCATCAGTTTCCAGGATATTCTGGATGACAGCTCCATCTTAGATGACATTGATGTTCTTATCAATGTGGGTGATGCTGATACAGCACATACAGGTGGAGACTGGTGGGTAAATCCACACATCGTTGAGGCTGTCAGAAAGTTTGTTTACAACGGCGGTGGTATCATTGGTGTAGGTGAGCCGACAGGACATCAGTTCCAGGGACGTTTCTTCCAGCTTGCAGATGTATTTGGAGTTGAAGAAGAGCATGGATTTACTCTTGGTTATGATAAATATAACTGGGATGAGCATGAGCATTTCATTCTGGAAGAGACAGAGAGTGTTGATTTCGGTGAGGGCAAGAAGAATATCTATGCACTTGCAGGATCTACAATCCTTGTTCAGAAGGACAAAGAAGTTCAGATGGCTGTTAATGAATATGGGAAAGGACGTGCTGTATATATCAGCGGACTTCCGTATAGCTTTGAGAACAACCGTGTTCTTCATCGTGCGATCATGTGGAGTACTCACAGCGAGGATGAGCTGAAGAAATGGTTCAGCACAAACTACAATGTGGATGTACACGCATATCCGAAGAATAACAAATACTGCGTAGTAAATAATACAGATGATCCGCAGAGTACAACAATCTATCGTGGAGATGGAAGCAGTTTCGATCTTGAGATGGAGCCGAACGGAATCATCTGGTACGAGATCCAGTAATTGAGGATTTGAATTTAATATGAATTTCGAGAGCTGAAATATCCAAAAGATATAAAAGTGGATCGGAAAGTATAAACC
>ENA-OQQW01001536-OQQW01001536.1-human-gut-metagenome-genome-assembly--contig:-NODE-1536-length-13055-cov-20.602538_pt1 | contig 13055 bp, 8 predicted proteins | sample MGYA00243234_ERZ505098 | MGnify/ENA primary metagenome ERZ505098 (study PRJEB26097, sample SAMN02712086) | human gut metagenome | biome: Gut microbiome | host: Homo sapiens | place: Denmark... | reverse complement strand
ATCGAATTGCATGCAAGCATGCATCGATGATACCTTTTGACCCTTTAATCATATAGATTGTAGTATCAAACATTATTTTTAGCAAGGGTTAAAATGAAAAATATGAATAAATACGAAAATTGCTTATTGTGTCCCAGAAAATGTGGCATAAACAGAAGAACCGGACAAACAGGTGTATGTGGCGTTTCATCTGAAATAAAGGTGGCGCGAGCAGCATTTCATTATTGGGAGGAGCCATGCATATCAGGAAAAAGAGGAAGCGGGGCAGTTTTTTTCTCAGGCTGCAGCCTGCACTGCGTGTTCTGCCAGAACAGGGAGATTTCTGACGGAAAAGAGGGAAAGGTAATCAGTAAAGAGAGGCTGAGTGATATCTTCATGGAACTGGCGGGCAAAGGCGCAAATAATATCAATCTGGTCACACCAGGGCAGTATATCCCTGATATAGTGTGGGCGGTAAACGATGCAAAAAGCCGTGGCATGAAGCTTCCTATTATATACAATACGAGCGGATATGAAAATGTGACAGAGCTAAAGCTGCTTGAGGGCATAGTGGATGTGTATCTTCCGGATTTTAAATATATGGACAGTACGCTTTCGGCAAGGTATTCAAGGGCAAAAGATTATCCGTCTGTCGCAAAGCAGGCGCTTTCAGAGATGGTCAGGCAGCAGCCGGATGTCGTGATTGACGATGCGACAGGACTCATACAAAAGGGAGTTATTGTGCGACAGCTTCTACTGCCGGGACATGTGAATGATGCAAAGGCTGTACTTAAGTACCTGTATGATACATATCATGATCACGTATATATAAGCATGATGAGCCAGTTTACGCCGATTGCACTAAAGGATTATCCTGAGATAAACCGCACAGTGACAAAGAGAGAGTATGAAAGACTTGTTAACTATGCCCTCGAAATAGGAATCACGAATGCATTTATACAGGAGGGTGACGTGGCAAAGGACAGCTTCATTCCGGCATTTGACTGTGAGGGGGTATGATATTTACCGTTTTTCTTAATAAAATAGTAAGAATTGGCAGGCAAAAATGACTGGATTTTGTGACGCCGGTGTAGTACTATGGTTATGTGATATTTTTTAACTGTGAAGGTACTGAACAGTTACGATATTTTGTTATTACTCACATCCCGGTGTGACAGACGATAATGTTTTTAATCACACAGGATACATTATTCAATAGAGGATACATTGATGAAAAATATAGGAGAACAGCAGATAATAATTGAATGTCCGAATACTATCTTTCATCTATACATTGACAGTGAGGATGAGCTTTCAAAGGTTAAGGTGTTTATGAACAATATAAAGCATGTTGATTCGATAAGTCTGCATGATATATACAACTGGTGCAACAGACAGCATTTGCAGTACACGACGACATTTAATTATGACAGTAAAATGACCTGGACAGAAATGATAAAATCCTACATATTTTACTTCAGACAGAAGCTTAGATATGTAAATAATAGTGATAGGATGATAGAAACATGAGATACCCTGAATTTCTAAAGGATAGAGGAACAATAGGCTTTGTGGCGCCTTCGATGGGATGTACAACAGAGCCGTACAGGAGTGCCTTTGACAATGCCATTAAAAGGTTTCACAGCATGGGTTATAAGACGATAGAGGGACCTAACTGCAGGTGCGACAGTGGCATAGGTATCAGCAATACACCTAAGAAGTGCGCAGAAGAGCTGAACGAGAGCTATGCTTCTGTTGACAGTGATGTGCTTATATCATGTGGTGGTGGCGAGCTGATGTGCGAGGTAGTGCCTTATATTGATTTTGAGCGCGTGAAGCAGTCAAAGCCGAAATGGTACATGGGCTATTCCGACAACACGAATTTCACATTTTTGGAGGCTACTATTGCAGATACAGCAGGTATTTACGGGCCGTGTGCGGGCAGCTTTGGCATGGAGGTGTGGCATGAGTCACTTACAGATGCATTTAATCTGCTTTGTGGCAGGAAGCTTTCTTTTACCAATTACCCTATGTGGGAGAAGGAATCGATAAAGGATGAGAATGCTCCGTTTGTGGGCTACAACCTGACTGAAAAGTCGTGCATCAGCTCTATTCCTGCGGTGGCAAAGGAAAGCATGCTTTCTATGAGAGGCAGGCTGCTTGGTGGCTGCATGGATTGTCTTATCAATCTGCTTGGTACATCGTTTGACCATGTAAGGGAATTTAATGAGCGCTACAGTGATGATGGTATCATATGGTTCCTTGAGGCTTGTGACCTTAATGTTATGGGCATGAGAAGGGCTATGTGGCAGATGAAAAATGCAGGATGGTTTTCAAATGTAAAGGGCTTTCTTATCGGACGCCCGGCGCACTTCGGAGAGGAAATGTTTGGCATAGACCACAGACAGGCGCTTTCATCATTGCTTAGAGAGTTTAATGTGCCGATCATCATGGATCTGGATATAGGTCATATGTCGCCGATGATGCCTGTGGTATGCGGAAGCATGGCAGATGTCAGTTTCGACGGAAGCAGCTTTACAATTTCGTATGATATAGAGCAGTAGATTGGAGGAAAAATGATTAGATCAATAAAGAAAAAAGCAAAGAGTATTGTATGTAGCGTGCTTGCTGCGGTGACACTGTTTACAATGAATCCGGCTGTATTTGCAACAGAGACAGCTACGCAGACTGATACAGTTTCAAGCGTTGATGTATCAGGCAGTGACGCAGCTGATAAGAGTAACACAGACAGTACTGCAGACAGTACAACGACAGCCGGCAGTGAGACAAACGACAAGGTGACCATCAGCAAAAATGATAAGCCATACTTAAGTCTTGGAGCAGACCTCACACCGGATCAGAGAGCGACAGTGCTTGGATTTATGGGAATCGAGCTCACTGATCTGGACAAATACGATGTGGTCTATGTAAATAATGATGAGGAGCACAAGTACCTTGATTCATACATCAGCAAGAGCGAGATTGGCACAAGGTCACTTTCCTCAGTACTCATTACAGAGGATAAAAAGGGTGCGGGTCTTAGTGTTTCCACACACAATATCAATTATTGTACGGTAGGAATGTACAAGAATGCGCTTGCCACAGCAGGCATAGCTGATGCTAAAATCATAGTCGCAGGACCTTTCCCTATTTCCGGAACGGCAGCACTTGTAGGCACACTAAAGGCATACGAGGAGATGACAGGCAAGAAGCTTGACGACAAGGTGACAGACGCAGCGATGGATGAGCTTGTCACAACAGGAGAGCTCAACAAGAGCATTGACGGCGATTCGCAGGATATCGAGGCAATGATTGCAGACCTAAAGAAGCAGCTTGCCGATGGAAGGCTCAAGGATGAGAGCCAGATAAAGGATGCGATAAAGGAGGCTGCAAAGGATTACGACCTGAAGCTTTCTGATGATGATATTGCAAAGCTGACATCGCTTCTTATGAAGCTTAAGGATGCCAATATCGACTGGGATTCAGTCATTAACCAGGCACATGACTGGGCATCAAAGCTTGGCGATAAGATAAATGACCCGGGCTTCTGGGAAAAGCTTGGTAACTTTTTCATGGATTTATGGGATAAGATAAAATCCCTGTTCAGCTAGAAAAAGCTACAGGAGACAGTAAGAAAAAGCAGAATATGAATCAGATAACTCCCTGAAACGTAAGCATGGGCTGCACGTTGAAGGGAGTTTTTTGATTAAAGGGGCAAAAGGTATCATCGATGCATGCTTGCATGCAATTCGATTAATCATAAATGAGGGGCAAAATACCTTTTGACCCTCATATCAATAAAAAAATAATAAATTTCTGCCGAATACATTGATACAAAGGTCATATTCTATTATAATTAAATGGATAATGGATTAATGTAAACAATGCACATAAGAAAGAGGGGATTTGATGATAAAGATAAATAAATTTCTGGCAGCCTCTGTCGTAACATTGTCATTAGCTGCATGTGACCTGGCACCATACAGCAGCATAGCAGTCTATGCGGATCAGGCGGCTAAGGTTGTGTGTGATGAGAGATACTGGGTAGCGGCGAGAAGCGGACCGGGAACAGAGTATGAGCTGGAGCACAAGCTTTCAAACGGCAAGGATATTACTATTCTTGAGCAGACCACAGGTGCAGACGGCAAGGTGTGGTACAAGGCAAAGTACAATCTGGCAGCAAATAACGAGGAGTGTGTCAGCTATATAAGGTCTGATTTTGTATCAGCAGGTACAGCTGCATCAGACAATGCGCAGACAGGGGATGCTTCGGCAGACACCGGCAATGCGGATGCCATACAGCAGAATAATGAGGAGCAGCTTGCCATTGCAACCGCATCGGGAGCATATGCTACAGGTACGATTACAGGTGGCAATGTGTATGTCCGCAATGCAGCAGGCACATCCGGCACTACCAAGGTTGTCTCACTCAACTGGAACCATCAGGTTGACATAATTGGAGAGACCAGGGTAAACGGTGTGGTCTGGTATAATGTCAAGGGTACTTTAAACGGCAAGGCATTTACGGGCTGGACTATCAGTACATACATAAAGGTGACATACAATAATAGCGGAGACAATACTGATTTTGTCACGGCTATGAAGAATGCAGGCTTTACTGACAGCTATATTCCAAACCTTACAGCACTTCACAATAAGTATCCAAGCTGGACATTTGAGGCTGTAAATACAGGTTTGAATTGGGATACGGTGATTGAAAATGAAAGTGTAAACGGACTTAATCTGGTATCCAAATCAGCAGACAATTCCAAGAAATCCACAGCTGCCGGAGCATATAACTGGTCAACAAATACGTGGGTTGAGTACGAACCGGGATGGGTGTCAGCAAGCAGTGCCTATATTGCTTATCTCATGGATCCAAGGAATTTTCTTGATGAGACCAATATTTTTCAGTTTCAGAGTCTGGCATACAGTCCGAATGAGGCACTTGAAGGTGTCAAGTCCATAGTAAAAGGCACATTTATGGAGGGAACAAAGACCTATTCCAACAATGGTGAGAAAATTAATTATGCAAGCACATTCATGGATGTGGCAAAGAGCAGTGGAGTAAGTGCATACCATATAGCATCGCGTTTAAAGCAGGAGCAGGGACAAAAGGGAACGAGTCCTCTTATTTCGGGTACATATTCCGGATACGAAGGATATTATAATTATTTTAATTTTAATGCAACCGGAAACACGAAGGATAAGATTTATAAAAATGGTCTGTCTTTTGCCAAGAAGCAGGGCTGGAATACAAGAGTAAAGTCCATAAGCGGCGGAGCTGTAAAGGTGGGCAGCAATTATATAAATAAGGGTCAAAATACACTGTATTTTGAGAAGTTTAATGTAGTAAATACAAGCTCGCTGTATTTCCATCAGTACATGGGCAATGCCACAGCGGCTCTTACTGAGGGACAGAGTCTGGCTAAAGGATATTCAGACAAGAATCAGGCTTTTGTATTTAAAATACCTGTATACAACAATATGCCATCGTCAGCAGTGGGCTTCGATAAAGCTGGCGATACCAATAACTATCTGCAGTCGCTTGCGATAAGCGGTGTAACACTCACACCGGCCTTCAATGGAGCGACAACAAGCTATTCAGCAGTTGTTTCAAATGCTATAAGCTCAGTGACTGTTTCGGCAGATGCAGTTTCAGGAAACAGTGGTGTTTCAGGCACAGGAAGCTATTCGCTTGCTGTCGGAAATAATACAATTAAGGTAAATTGCAAGTCGCAAAGCGGTGATACAAGAACATACACTATCAATATAAACAGGCAGGCGGCATCTGCAAATAATGCAGGTGGCAATAATAATCAGAACAATAATAACCAAAATAATACAGATGTAAACATAACATCAGGTAAATACAGTATAGGTACTTATATTACAGGCATTGAGCCTGGAACCGGTGCAGCTGATTTTGTGAAGAATATAGCAGTATCAGCATCAGGTACTGTAAAGCTTCTGACAAGCTCAGGCTCAGAAAACAGCGGAAAGGTTGCAACAGGCAATAAAGTGGCTGTTTATGATGCTTCGGGTAACCTGAAAAAGACATATGATATTGTTGTATATGGAGATATCAATGGTGACGGTGCTGTAAATGCCCTTGATATGATTAAGCTCAACAGACATATTTTAGGAAAGGGAACACTCACAGGTGCTTATCTGGAGGCAGCTGATGCCAACAGAAAGGGTGATGGTGGAAATGCCCTTGATATGATAATCATGAACAGACACATACTGGGCAAATCAAAGATATCGCAGAATTAGAAATGTGAGGAAAATATGAAGAAATTATTTGGATGTATATTATCACTTGTTATGGCGGTGATGCTTGTTTTCACACCTGCCGAGCATGTATATGCGCAGGGACTTGGATTAAGTGTCAGCTCAAGCTCTGTAGCTGTTGGAAAAACAGTCAAGGTGACGGTTTCTATGCCGTCAGGATATTTTGGCACTGTAGTTATCTCAAGCTCCGACGAGGGAGTACTGAGTAACGGTGGAGATGGTGTGGCAAATATTGGTGATGCAGCGGGACCGGAATACCCGACATCGCGGTCATTTTCGTTTACGGCGAAGGCTGCAGGAAGCTGCACTATAAAGGCATATTGTACAGTTGTAGGAGATGCAGAGGCCAACGATGCCGGAGGTATAATTACCGGTGCCAGCACGAAGGTGACGGTAACAAGTGCTTCATCAAACAACGATTCAAACAGCAACAAGGATAACAAGGACAATTCCGGCAGCAATACCGGCAATGACAGCAATGCAAATAAAGATAATGAAAACAAAGAGGAAAAGAAATCCTCAAACGCATCTCTTGGTTCGCTTGTTATCTCGGCAGGTACGCTTTCCCCTGAGTTTTCTGCTGCGACAAAGGATTACACAGCTACGGTAGATTACAGCTGTTCAAGCCTTGCGGTTACAGCAAATCCGGCTGATTCCAAGGCGAGTGTGACATCAGTCACAGGCAATGATTCACTTGAGGTTGGAGAGAATACGGTCAGCGTTGTTGTGACAGCAGAGGACGGCAGCACAAGCACATACAATATAGTTGTTACCAGAAGAGCCGAGGATGATCCGGAGAATGCAGATAAGCAGGATAACTGGAAGAAGTTCGATATAAATGGCACAGAGTGGACTATGGTAAATGACATTCCGGAGGATGTTGTTCCTGAAGGCTTTGAGCACTCAAAGACAGTGATTGACGGACTTGAATACAATACCCTTCATGGCACCTTTGGTGATATCACGCTTGTGTATTTACAGTCGGAAAGCGGCAATGGGCTTTTTGTATATGATGCAGCACAGAATACAGCATATGAGTTTGTCCGTATCAATTCAGAGTCACATTTTATAGTGGTTTTACTGCCTAAGGTGGATGATGTGCCTGAGGGATATAATGAGATATCGCTCTCTATAGAGGGCAAGGGTGTGGCAACAGCCTACCAGACCAAAGTCGAAAAAACCGATGATCAGACAAAGGATTTTTACCTCGTATACGCTATGAATGACAATGGTGAGAGTGGCTGGTACACATATGATAGCGTAGATGGCACATATATGAGAACCGAGCTCAGTACACCTACAGTGGCACAGGAGGAAAACGATACAACAAAGAGCGAGCTTGTCCCGGGAATTGCCAATAAATATCTTGTTTTAGCTGCAATACTGGTTCTTATTATCATTATTCTGTTACTGTTGCTTATGGTATCAGCTGTGAAAAACAGAAAATATAAGGCAATGGACTATCATGATGACGATGATGATGTAGATGATGCAGCAGAAGATGTATCAAATGAAGCTTTGAAAGAAACAACTGATGAAACTGCGGACGAGATAGCAGATGAGCTGGAAGAAGAGGTTACAGAAGAGCCGTTAGATGAAGTGGCAGAAGAAGCTGCAGATGAAGCTGTAGAAGAGCCGGCAGATGAAGTCGCAGAAGAAACAGCGGAAGATGCTGCAGATGAGCAAAAGATGGCTACGGATGAAAATATATCAAATGCATCCTATGTCGGAAGAACCGTAGAAATTACACCTGATTCTAAGAAAGCTGTTGAGAATGAAAACTCTGAGTTTGATTTAAAAGACGATTCAAGGCAGGAAAACGTTTCTGACACAGAAAACGATGCTGATGAGGATGCTTTAAAGAATCAGCTTCAAATGGCACTTGATGGCTTTGTCAATGAGGGAAATAAGCCGTCTGAGACTATAGACAGCAGTGCAAAGGATGACAATGAAGATGACAGCGAAGATGATGATTTGCAGTTCATCGACTTAAATTAGTGAATATGACTGGAGGATATGACTTGAAACCATATACAAGTAAGGCTAAAAAAGCAATAGATTTGGCTGCACGTATATCAAAGAAAATGAATTACAGCTATGTTGGAACAGAGCACATACTGGCTGGCCTTATAAAAGAGGGCACCGGTGTGGCAGCAGAGATTCTAACAGCCTGCAATGTGGAATATGATAAGCTTATTTCGATGATTGAAGACCTGATTTCACCGGGGGATAACATCGAAGTGATGGACAGGGATGGCTATTCACCAAGGACACAGAGAGTATTGGAGCGTGCATCGGAGGAAGCCGATAGATTTGAGTGCAATGAGATAGGTACAGAACACTTGCTGATGGCTATAGTACTGCAGGGAGACTGTGCAGCTGCAAGACTTTTAAACACCATGGGTGTTAACAGTCAGAAGATGTTTATAGATATTCTTGGTGCGATGGGGGAGGATCCGTCTGCATACAGGGATCTGATGAAAAGCTACGGTACATCATACAATTCTGCGACTCCTGTATTAGATCAGTATTCCAGAGATTTGACAGATATGGCAGAGGCAGGGCTTCTTGACCCTGTTATAGGCAGAAAAAAGGAGATGGAGCGTGTTATCCAGATACTTTGCCGCCGTGGCAAAAACAATCCATGTCTGATTGGAGAGCCGGGAGTGGGCAAGACCGCTATAGTAGAAGGACTTGCGCAGGATATAGTCAGTGGCAATGTTCCGGATATTCTTTTGGGAAAGAGACTGGTTTCTCTTGATATGTCCGGGCTTGTAGCCAAATCAAAGTATCGTGGTGAGTTTGAGGAGCGTATCAAGAAGGTGATAAGTGAGGTTTCAAATGCCAAAAATGTACTGCTTTTCATTGATGAGCTTCACACTATAATAGGTGCAGGAGGAGCAGAAGGCTCGTTAGATGCATCTAACATATTAAAGCCTGCGCTTGCCAGAGGCGAGGTACAGGTAATCGGCGCCACTACCATAGAAGAGTACCGCAAATACGTGGAAAAGGATGCTGCGCTTGAGCGCCGTTTCCAGCCGGTGATGGTTGAGGAGCCGGGTGTGGATGAGACAATAGAGATACTCACAGGATTAAAGGGACTCTATGAAAAGCATCATGGTGTCATCATAACAGATGAGGGCGTGAAAGCAGCAGTAAACCTTTCTGCACGATATATAAATGACAGATTTTTACCTGATAAGGCGATAGACCTGATGGATGAAGCGGCAGCCAGGATAAGGCTTAAGAATCTGACATCATCTGACGAGCTGCTTACTTTGAAAAAAGAGATAACAGATAAGCAGAACCAATTGGAAAATGCTTTGTCTAAAGGAAATCTCGCAGCTGCAGGCGCGCTTATGTCAGAAAAGGAAGTGCTTGAAAATAAACAGCAGAAGCTTATCAGAAAGAACCGTCGCACAGGAGCCAAAAATCAGCCTGTAGTCGGCGAAAATGAGATAGCGGATGTAGTATCGGGATGGACCAAAATACCTGTAAATAAGCTTACAGAGTCAGAGGCAGGACGACTTGCAAAGCTTGAACAGATACTTCACAAGCGTGTAATAGGACAGGAGGAGGCTGTTTCTGCTGTCGCAAAGGCAGTCAGACGAGGCCGTGTTGGTTTAAAGGATCCTAAGAAGCCGATTGGCTCATTCCTGTTTTTGGGACCGACAGGAGTAGGTAAGACGGAAGTGTCAAAGGCGCTTGCTGAGGCTGTCTTTGGCAAAGAAGATGCCATGATACGTGTTGACATGTCAGAGTACATGGAAAAGCATAGTGTTTCAAAGATGATTGGTTCACCACCGGGATATGTGGGCCATGAGGAGGGCGGACAGCTCTCGGAGAAGGTCAGACGCAATCCTTTTTCTGTTATACTGTTTGATGAGATAGAAAAAGCACATCCTGATGTGTTCAATATACTTTTACAGGTGCTTGATGATGGTAGAATCACTGATTCACAGGGGCGCACGGTTGATTTCAAGAATACAATAATCATCATGACATCAAATGCAGGAGCTTCTTCTATTATAGAACCAAAGCGCCTTGGTTTTGGCGCTGGTGAGGATGAAAAGCAGGATCACGAGCGTATGAAGAACAGTGTCATGGAGGAGGTCCGCCGTATATTTAAACCTGAGTTTTTGAACCGAATCGACGAGACTATTGTATTTAGAGCTCTCAACAAGGATGACATGAAGCATATAGTGACACTTCTTGTAAAGGAGCTTAAGAAACGCTGTAAAGAACAGCTTGATATAGAGCTCACAGTGCGCGACAGTGCAAAATCCTTTATCGTGGATAAAGCCTATGACAGAAAATATGGCGCAAGACCTCTTAAACGAAAACTTCAGGAGGAGATTGAAGACCGTATGTCAGAGGATATTATTACCGGCAAAATTAAGCGCGGCAATAAGGTAATAATTTCTACGAAAAACAAACAAATTTCATTGACTGTTGAGTAGAATTGGATTTATAATTAATATATCAATATAGCTACGGGAGGATAAAAATGGCTGTAATAAGTGAATTAATCCGTACTGAGGAAAACGGAAAGCTCAGCTTCGGAGATTATACATTGGCTGCAAAGGCAAAGCTTGACAATTTTGAAAAGGATGGAGATATCTACAAGGTAAAGACCTTTAAGGAGATTACAAAGCTCGAAAGAAACGGACTCTTTGTATACGAGTCTGTTCCGGGAACAGCTGTTATGGATTTCGAGGAGACTGCTGATACAGTGACATTTACTGTGGAGGGACCTGAGGATGCTCAGATTACTCTTGGCCTTGAAGAGGAGACAGAGTACGAAATTGATATAGCTGGAGCTGTTGCAGGTACTATGAAGACAAATCTCGGCGGCAAGCTCAGCTTAAGCGTAGAGCTTGAGGGTGTTGATTCAGTCGATATCAAAGTATCAAGAAAATAGAGCATATTTTTTAGCCCGGTGAAAGCCGGGCTTTTTGTATTTTATAAAGGAGAACAATATGGCAAAAGGAAAGACCTCTGTATTTTTCTGCCAGGAATGTGGTTATGAATCGGCAAAATGGATGGGACAGTGCCCGGCCTGTAAGGAATGGAATACATTTGTAGAGGAAACCGTAGATAAAAAGTCGATAAGTTCGTCGGGAAAAGTAAAAAAAGAATCAAAGGCGGCACAGGTTCTGCCTCTTTCGGCAGTAAAAAGCGAGAAAGAGGAGCGTATAGTGACAGGTATAGCCGAGTTTGACAGAGTGCTTGGTGGAGGAATTGTGAGGGGGTCACTTGTGCTTGTGGGAGGAGATCCGGGTATAGGAAAATCCACGCTTCTACTTCAGGTATGCAGGGAACTTTCACAAAAAAAGGTGCCATTACTTTATGTGTCAGGTGAGGAATCCCTGCATCAGATAAAGATGCGTGCCGACAGACTTGGTGATTTTACGGATTCGCTGGAGCTTTTATGTGAGACAAGTCTTGATATAGCAAAGGACGTGATTCAACGCAAAAAACCGGAGGTTGTTGTAATAGATTCCATCCAGACTATGTACAATGAGGAGATAGCGTCGGCACCGGGCAGTGTCTCACAGGTCAGGGAGACAACCGGAGTGCTTATGCAGCTTGCAAAGACTCTGGGGATTTCTGTTTTTATAGTAGGACATGTGACAAAGGATGGTGCGGTTGCGGGGCCGAGGACGTTGGAGCATATGGTTGATACTGTGCTTTATTTTGAGGGTGACAGGTATGAGTCGTACAGGATACTTAGAGGCGTTAAGAACAGATTTGGTTCGACCAATGAGATAGGCGTATTTGAAATGAAGGCGGAGGGACTTGTTGAGGTGGAAAATCCGTCGGAGTATATGCTTAGCGGTAAGCCCGAGGGAGCATCAGGATCAATTGTCACATGTTCCATAGAGGGAAGTCGCCCGATACTTCTCGAGATACAGGCTCTTGTATGTCACAGTTTTTTTAATAATCCAAGGCGTACAGCAAATGGTACAGATTATAATAAAGTAAATCTACTAATGGCGGTCCTTGAAAAAAGAGCCAACCTGTCACTGTCAGACTGTGACGCTTATGTGAATATAGCAGGCGGTATAAGGATGAACGAACCGGCGATAGACCTTGGGATAGTGCTTGCAATCGCATCAAGCAAAAAGGATATTATAGTGCGTGAGGATACCATATGCTTTGGAGAGGTGGGCTTAAGCGGAGAGGTACGCGGAGTTACCATGTCCGAGCAGCGTGTGGCTGAGGCAAAGAAGCTTGGCTTTAAAAAGTGTATTGTTCCCAAAGTGTGTCTTGCAGGAGTGTCGCATATTAGTGGAATTGAGATTGTCGGTGTGGCAAATATCAAGGAAGCGATAGAGGCTGTCAGATAGTAATTGTGAGAATTGTATATAATAAACAGACAATTTAGAAAATTTGTGTTTTTTAAGGCAGTTTTACTACTTTAATTAATTGCAGAAAATCCGTTGACATATGTGTGCCGGGATGATATTATATCAAAGCTGACTCGCGGGACACATTGAGTTGTAGAGCTTGTGAGTTACATTTTACAGACATGACTTTATAGATATTGCTTTGAAAATAAGTTGAAAAAGTTATGAAAAAAGTTCTTGACAAATGCAAAACATTTTGATAGAATAAACAAGCTGTCGCAAGACAGAGAACTTAAAACAGAGTTCAAAAAAATAAAAAAGTGCTTGACAAACGAACAGCGATTTGATAAAATAAACAAGCTGTCGCAAGAGAGCAAAACAAAGAACATTGATAACTGAACAGTGAGAAACCTTGAAAGATTTTGAGAATCA
>ENA-OQQW01001520-OQQW01001520.1-human-gut-metagenome-genome-assembly--contig:-NODE-1520-length-13158-cov-3.276502_pt1 | contig 13158 bp, 9 predicted proteins | sample MGYA00243234_ERZ505098 | MGnify/ENA primary metagenome ERZ505098 (study PRJEB26097, sample SAMN02712086) | human gut metagenome | biome: Gut microbiome | host: Homo sapiens | place: Denmark: Copenhagen... | reverse complement strand
GGCGGCGGGGTCGGTCGCCCCGCGCAGTGTGCGCCCGGCCAGCTCCAGCGCCGGGGCCGGGGCCAGCAGGCGCTGCGCGTCCGGGTTCGCGGGGCGGGGCAGCGTGCCGAAGAGCTGAGCGATGCGCGTGACGAGAAACGACGGGCGCGTGGGCGTGCCGCTGCCGTCAAAGAGCGGATAGGACACCGCGAGCGTCTGGGCAGGGAGCGTCACGCACTGGTAGATGAGGTTGTACTCGCGCCAGAGCGCGTCGTCCGTGCCGCCGCCGATGTCAAGCTCCAGCTCCAGCAGCTCGCGCCGCTCCTCGGGCGAAAACACGTCGTCCGGCTCGCCGGCGCGCGGCAGCCGATCGTCCGACGCGCCGAGCACGATCAGGTGCCGGATGCCGCGGCGGCGCATGCGGTCGAGGTCGCCGGCCGTCACGCGGTCGAGCGCGACGGGGATCGTGCCGATGTCGTAGCAGGCGAGCATGCGCAAAAAGAGCGTCGCAAACGTGTCGGCGTCCATCTCCGTGCCGCCGAGGATGGCGGCAAACTGTTCGAGCGCGCCGATCGTCAGCTCCCAGAGCTGGGCATACTCGGCCGCGAGCGCGGCGCGGCCCTCGGCGCGCAGACTTTCGGCCAGCGCATCGAGCCGCTGCGCGAGGTGCAGCCGCTCGAGAAAATCCGCCAGCGCCATGGCCTGCGCCTCCGCCGTGGCGGCGGCGCTGCTCTCCGCGCCTAACAGGCGCAGGGGGCTGGCCGCGCGCTGCCGCAGGTCGTTGATCTCCTTCAGGCGGGCGGCGGATTCATCCGTGTCTGGCGCGCCGTAGCCGTCCGGGTGCTGCTGCCACGGGGCCGGGCGCGTCCACGCGCTGCCGCGGATGGACCAGAGCAGGACGTAGTTTTCAAGCGTGTCCGTCTCCTCCGGCGTGAGCCCGGCGAGGCCCGTGCGCAGGTAGGCCGAGACGTCCTCCGCGTCCCACCCGCCGGTCACGATGTCGTAGGCCGCGCGGATGAGCGCCACGAGCGGCTTTTGCAGCAGGTCGGTGCGGCGGGCGAAATAGAGCGGCACGCCGTAGTAGGCGCACATGCGCTCGAGCGCGGGCGCATAGTCGGAAAAGCCGCGCACGGCGATGGCGATGTCGCGCCAGCGGCAGCCCGACTGCACGAGCTGCAGCGCGCGGGCGGCCGCCCAGGCGCACTCGGCCGCAAGATCGTCCGCCGTGTGGACGGTGATCGTCTGCGCGGGATCGTCAAAGTGCGCGGAGGTGTAGGAAAACAGCTGCTGCTCGAGTACGCGCAGCGGCGTGTCGGCCGCGCGTGCGGGGCAGGCCTCGGCCGTGACCTGCACGCCGCAGTCGTCCGCCATGTCGAGCAGGACGCGCGCCGTGCGCCGGGCGGCGCCGAAGATCTCGCTGCCGCCGGAGAGCTGATCGAGCGTGAGGCAGACCGTCACGTCCGCGCCGGCTTCCAGCAGCGCGCGCACGACGGCCAGCTCCTGCCGCGTGTAGTCGGTGAAGCCGTCGAGGTAGAAGTGCCCCGTGCGCCCGAGCGCGCTCGCGGGGATGCGCTCGGCCAGGCGGGTCAGCCGGTCGGTGGGGTCGGCGTGGCCCTGCGCGGTCACGGCGTCATACGCCGCGAGCACGAGCGCGAGGTCGCGCAGCTTGTCGCCCAGATAGCCGGGGCAGCGCGCGGCCGTGGCTTCGAGCGCGTCGGGCGTGACGCACGCGGTCTTGAGCTCGTCGACCGCGCCGAGGAGCGTCTGCTGCATCTGCGGCCGGCGGGCGGCCGCGCCGAACAGCCGCAGCCGCGGCGCCACCTGGCCCAGCGCCAGCGCCATGCACAGCAGCCGCCCGCCCTGATCGAGCAGCGGTGCCTCGCCCGCGCCGGTCTCGGCCGCGACGCGGCGCGCCAGCCCCGTGAAGCTCAGCACCTCGGCGTACAGACTCAGGCTGTCGCCGCAGGCGGCGCACAGCGCGCGCTCGGCCTCGTGGCTGTATTGCTCCGGCACGAGCAGCACCTGCCCCGGCGTGCGCGCCGCGACGGCCGTGCGGATGCGCCCCATGAGCAGGTCGGTCTTGCCGCTGGCGGCAGGGCCATAGAGCAGATGCAGCATAAGATCCCTCCTTGCGATTTGGTTCGATGATAGCATATTTACTGTCCCATTAAAAGGACACTTAAGCGGGGCTACCTCGAGAAAAGCCCAAAAAACGACAAAATTCCCAATTTATGATTGCACATTGCGCGGATCTGTGATACCTTAAAGGTGTTTTCTGTGACGGTACCGGCGGCGGTCAGAGATTGCCGGAGTGCCGGAAATTGCGTGAATTGTGAGTGGATGATGTCATGAAATTCTTTTTCAATCTGCTTGGCAACATCATGGTTGCGATCGTTGTGCTTTTGCTGTTGGCCTTTCTCATTCCGAAAATTCTGTAATCGGCTTCCGGACGGCGGAAGTTACAGCTGCGATGGGCTGCCTGGGAATACGCAGGCGGCCCTCTTTCTTTATTTGCGCTTTTTTGAGCGGAACGATGGGTGTGCCTTCTTTTGCCGCTTTACCACACCTGCCAGCGCAGGGCAAACGCGACGAGATATCCGAGTGAGGCGAGCGCGCTCAGGGCGGTGAGGACGATGTTCGCGGTGCGCTTTTGCGCGCATTGTGCCAGCGCCAGCGGCACCGGCAGCAGCACGAGCAGGTAGCGCGGCGCGCTCAGAAGCCACGTCGCGCCGACGGCAACGATGTAATACGCGAGAAACCACGCCGTCTGGCTCGCGCGCAGCTTGGGCGCGGCCGCGGCCAGCAGGCTGAGCGCGGCAAAGCACGCGATCAGGTTCGGCAGCCAGAGGCCGAGCGCATCGCGCCAGCCGCCGGTGGTCAAACTGCGCAGAAAGCAGTCCGTCTGGTAGGCGGCGGTGCTGAAAAACAGGCCCGTGCGCTGGTTCCAGTGCTCGCGCTGGTAGATGAGAAACTGCAAAGGGTTTCCCGCCACGCACCAGTTGATATAGCAGTACGCCGCAAAGCCCAGCGGCACGAGCAGCGCGCCGACGACCTGCCGGGCGTCCACCCGGCGGCGCTGCACGGCGTCGTGTACGAGCTCCCACAGCAGCGGCACGAACAGCAGCAGCCCGAGCGAGCGCGTGAACGCAGCTCCTGCCCCGCACAGCCCGCCGAGGATGGGCCTGCGCGTGCGGGCGAGGTAGAGCGCCGCGGCTGTCAGCAGCAGAAAGAGGCTCTCGCTCATGGGCGCGGCGAAGAAAAAGCACCCCGGCGCGAGCACGAGAAAACGCAGCGCGCGCACGGCGCCGCGGTGCGGCAGGTCGAGCCGCAGCAGCCGGTAGACCACACACCCCGCACCCGCGAAGCACAGCGCCGACGTGAGCAGCCCCGCACAGATGTCGGACGGAATGAGGCGCATCACCGCGCGCACCACGAGCGGATAGCCCGGCAGGAACACGAGCTGCACGACGCGGTCGGGGTCGCCGGCGGCGATGTAGCCGTCGCGCGCGATGTCGAGATAGTGCCGGCTGTCGGTGCAGCGCCAGAATTCGAGCGCCTGCGCGCTCGTCCCGCTCTGCCCGGCGAGGGCGCGGACGCCCCATGTGAGCACGAGCAGCGCAAGATCGAGCGCGAGCAGCGCAGCGAAAATGCGTGCGCCCATGTGCGCGGGTTCCGCTGTCGGGACAGCGGCGGGCGCATCGTCCTCCCGCTGCCAGAAGCGCACCCACGCGGGCACGAACCGCAGCCCCACGGCGGCGAACAGCGCTGCGCTGCACCCGGCGGCGATGCCGCCCGGAACGGACAGGCCCGGCGTGCGCACGCACCAGAGCACGAACAGCGCCGCGAGCGCGGCAAGGCCCAGCGCATCGAGCGCGATGACGGCGCGGCGGGATCGCGGCTGCATGGCGGCACCTCCTGACAAAACGAGAATAATAAATTGTAGCACGCGCAGCGGGAAAAGACAATGACGCGGTCATTTCACCGCGTCATCGTCCTGCTCTATGTCCATAAGATACTTCTCTTCACAGGCACGTTGCGCTTCGCTCAGCACCTTCTCCTCGAGGAGAAGGCTGTAGATGCCCCGCGCGGCTTGACATGTTCGCCAAATGTGATATTCTGTTTTTATTCATTTTGCCCGGCGCGACCGGGCCGCAGAAAGAGATGAGCAGCATGAAATACGCTTTTGACAACGCAAATCTCCTCGACGGCACGAAGGACATGCGCGTGCAGCCCGGCCTGTGCGTGCTCACCGACGGCGAGACGATCACGGACATCGTGCCTGCCGGCACCGCCCCGGCGGGGTACACGCGCATTGACCTGCGCGGGCGCTGCCTGCTGCCCGGCCTCATCAACATGCACGTGCATCTGGCCGGTAGCGGCAAGATTCAGAAAAAGCAGCGCGACAACGAAAAGCTCGTGCGCCGCATCCTCTCGAATCCTGTCTCGCGCGCCGTGGCTTACCGCATGGTGTGCGCATTTGCGCGCGACGAGCTGCTCGGCGGCGTGACGACGATCCGCACCGTCGGCGGGCTGAGCACGTTTGACACGCGCCTGCGCGACGAAATTGCAGCCGGCCGCCGCGTCGGCCCGCGCATCCTCGCCGCCAACGAGGGCATCTCCGTGCCCGGCGGGCACATGGCCGGCTCCGTCGCCATCGCGGCCGAGACGATCGACCAGGCGCTGGCGCAGGTGGACGCCGTGCACGCGCAGGGCGCCGACCTCGTGAAGCTGATGATCACCGGCGGCGTCATGGACGCGACCGAACGCGGCGTGCCCGGCGAGCTGAAGATGCCGCCCGAGATGGTGCGCGCCGTGTGCGAGCGGGCGCATGCGCTCGGCTACACCGTGGCGGCGCACACCGAGTCGCCCGAGGGCGTGCGCGTGGCGCTGGAAAATGGCGTGGACTCCGTCGAGCACGGCGCAAAGCCGGACGACGAAATTCTGCGCCTGTTTCACGAGCGGGGCGCGTTCTTGTGCGTGACGCTCTCGCCCGCGCTGCCGTACGCGCTCTTTGACCGCTCGGTCACGCACCTGACCGAGGTCGAGCAGTTCAACGGCAACGTCGTCTTCGAGGGCATGGTCGCGTGCGCGAAGGCCGCGCTCGCGCACGACATTCCCATCGCGCTCGGCAACGACGTCGGCTGCCAGTGGATCGCGCAGTACGACTTCTGGCGCGAGCTGTGCTACTTCCACAAGTACGCCGGTGCGTCCAACGCCTGCGCGCTCTACTGCGCCACCGGGCAGGCCGCGCGGCTGGCCGGGCTCGGCGATGTGACCGGCACGCTCGCCCCCGGCATGAGCGCGGACATGATCGTCGCGGCCGGAAACCCGCTCGACGATCTGCGCGTGCTGCGCACGCTCGATATGGTCGTCGCGCGCGGCCGGGTCATCGACCGGCCGAAGGTCCGGCGCAACGCCCAGCTCGACGCCGGGCTTGACCCCCTGCTCGCCTGAGCGGGACACACTCTATATTTTAAAAACCAGGTGATGCTATGAAAGCGCTTTCTCAGCCGCTGTTTGCCTCCCTGCGCGGGTACGACCGGGCGCAGCTCGGGCCGGATCTGTTCTCCGGCGCGCTCATCGCGCTGCTGTCCATCCCGATCTCGATGGGCTATGCCCAGCTGGCCGGCCTGCCGCCGGTCTACGGGCTGTACGGGTCGCTGGTGCCGATTCTGCTGTTTGCGATGTTCAGCACGACGCGGGAGTTCATCTTCGGCGTCGACGCCGCGCCGGCCGCCATGATCGGCGCGGTGGTCACGTCGCTCGGCGTCGCGCCCGGCGGCGCGGAGGCCATGCGCGTCGTGCCGGTGCTGACGCTGTACGTCGCGCTGTGGTTGGCCGTGTTCGCGCTCGTGCGCGCGGACAAGGCCGTCGATTACATCTCCGAGCCCGTCATGGGCGGGTTCATCAGCGGCGTCTGCTGCGAGATCATCCTCATGCAGGTGCCAAAATTGCTCGGCTCCGGTACCGGCACGGGCGAGCTCTTCGAGCTGCTGGGGCACGTTTTTGACGCGGCAAAGGTCATCAACTGGCCCACCGCCGCGCTCGGCTTCGGGACGCTCGCAATTTTGCTCATCGCGCCGCGCAAGTGGCCGAAGGTGCCGTGGGTGCTCGTGATGATGGTGCTCGGCGGGCTGCTCGGCGCGTTCGCGCCGCTGGCCGACTGGGGCGTCGCGCTGCTGGCCGCCGTGCCGCGCGGCCTGCCGAAGGTCGTGCTGCCGGACCTCTCCGCGCTGCCGTTTACCCAGGCGCTCGTGGCGACGCTGCCGGTCGCGGCCGTCATTCTGGCCGAGACGCTGCTGGCTTCCTCCGGCACGGCGCAGAAAAACGGCTACCGCCTCAACGGCCGCCGCGAGATCGCAACGTATGCCGTGGGCAACGTCGCCGCCGGGCTCGTCGGCTGCTGCGTCGTGTCGGGCAGCGTGTCGCGCACGGCCGTCAACGAGCGCAACGGCGGCAGGACGCAGCTCGTGTCCGTCATGGCGAGCGTGACCATGCTCGTCGTGCTGCTCGTGGCCACGCCGCTCATCCGCTTTCTGCCCGTGCCGGTGCTGACGGCCATCGTCGTCAACGCGCTCATCGGGGCGACGGAGTTCGGCATCGCGCGGCGGCTCTGGCGCGTCAACCGCGTGGAGCTCGGCATCTTCGCCGGGGCGTTTCTGGGCGTGCTGCTGCTCGGCGCAATCAAGGGCGTGCTCGTGGGCATGGTGCTGTCGTTCATCGACGTGCTCATGCGTGCGGCCGCGCCCCAGCGCACCTTCCTCGGCACGCTGCCGGGCAAGGCCGGGTTCTTCCCGATCGACCGCGTCAGCGGCGTGCAGGCGCTGCCGCACATCGTGCTCTACCGCTTCAGCGGCAGCCTGTTTTTCGCCAACATCCGCCGCTTTCAGGAGGACATCGAGGGCGCGGTGCAGCCCGATACGCAGGCCGTCATCGTCGACGGCAGCGCCATCGTGAGCGTGGACATCACGGCGTGCGACCGGCTCGTCGCGCTCAACCGCAAGCTGCGCGCGCAGGGCGTGCGCTTTTACCTGACCGAGCACATCGGCGAGGTCAACGACCAGCTGCGGCACTTTGAGGCCGGGGAGCTGATCGAATCCGGCGCCGTGCGCCGCACGATCCAGGGCGCGCTGCGCGATGCCGGCGCGGCCGTCGATATCGGCGGGGCGCAGCAGCGCATCCCCGACAACATGGACGATATCCGCCAGCTGCAGGAGCTCGAGTGGCTCTACGGCGCGGACGCCGAGGTGCAGATCGAGCGCAACGTGCAGCTCATGCTCGCGCGCATGCGCGCAACGGACGACAAGGATGCCCGCCGCACCATGCTCGAGCACTTCCTCAACGAGGATTTCCACTTCGGCAGCATCGACACCGACGAGGTGCTGCTGCACCTGGAGGGCCACACGGACGAGCTGGCCGCGCTGCTCGGCAACTCCGAGGACGATGTGTTCACCGACCTCGAGGCCGAGCGCGACAGCCTCATCGACCGCGTCGAGCAGGATTATCCCGAGCTCGTCGAGCACGTGCGCGAGCGGCGCGACCACCTCGACCACGACTTCCGCGCAAACCACCCCACGAGCGCGGCGCGCATCGAGGCCCGCCGCGCGCAGCTGCACGCGCGCATCGAGCGCGAGCGCGCCGAACGCAGCGAGCGCCGCACCCAGCATCAGGCAGAGCTGCTCAAGCGGCATGCCGAGCACGCGGCTGCGCATCAGGAGCGGCACGAGCAGCACGCCACCGAGCAGCAGCTGCGCCATGAGCAGCAGCTCGAGGCGCGCCTGCGCCGCCAGGCGGAGGCGCAGGTCGCGCGCGAACAGCGTCAGGCGGCGGAGCTGGCCCGCAAGGCGCAGCACGCGGCCGAAAAGGCCCAGCGCCACGCGCAGCACGCGGCCGAAAAGGCCCAACGCCACGCGCAGCACGCGGCCGAGCGTGCGCAGAAGCAGGCCGATCATCTGGCCGAAAAGGCGCAGCGCCATGCCGAGCGCGCGGCTGCGCACAGCCGCCGCGACGACGACAGGGACTGAACGCGGGCGCAGATACAAAATACAGTATGAAGCGGAAGGGACAGCCGTCCCTTCCGCTTTTTGCTGCGTGCAGGCGGTGCCGCTGGTCGTGCGCCGGCCGAAGCGGCGGTTTTCGGGCCGCGCCGTGCGCAGCCGGTCGGCCACTGTCGTGGTGACAGGACACGTGTCGGAATATTGGTTTACATAATACATATACCGTTTCGACACATTCTGTCTGTCGAACGCAGGCGAGTTTTTGCGCTTTCCTTCGAAAAATTGTACCTTTCGACGGTTAATATCGGATTATGTCAACGGAAAACTAGAGCAATTCGCCAAAAATCACATTGTTCTTCCATTCCAGATATGGTAAAATATCCTCGCAAGACAGGGGAAATGAGCGATTTGGCAGAGAGCTGACCGCAAGCCTGAATTTTTGCGGAGGAGAATGTTATGGAAACGAAAATCAGTGTTCTGCTGGCTGATCCCGGCGAACAGTACCGCGCGGCCTATTCCAAGGCCATCGGCCAGGAGACGGACATGGAACTGGTCGCCCAGACCGACAATGGGCTGCGCGCGGAAGAACTCATCACCAAATTCCAGCCCGACGTCGTGGTGCTCGACCTCGTGCTGCCGAATCTGGACGGCCTGTCCCTGCTGACGCATCTGCGGGCGAAAAACGCATCGTCCCGCGTGATCGTTACCTCCGCGATCTGCAACGACCAGGTGCTGATGGAATGTGCGGAGCTCGGCACGACGTACTTCATGCAAAAGCCGTTTGACCCGCCGCTGCTCGTGCAGCGCATCCGCCAGACGGCCCGGCCGCGCCAGCGCGCAGGCGGCACGGGCACGCAGCTCACTGCGGCGGAGCCCGAGCCCTCGCTCGAGATGCCGCCCGGCACAAGACGTGCGCCGGGTCATGTGGCGACGCCAAAGAACAATGCAGCACCCGCGGCAGGAAAAACAGCGCCCAATGCGCCGTATCATCGTGCGGATACTTCGCAGCCCGCCATGGGCGGCGCGGTCACACAGAATACGCAGCAGGAGCAGACCGCACATTCTCAGTCGGAATCCCATCCGCGCAGCAGCGCAACAGTGCAGAATCACGGCGGAACTGTTTTGCCCGGCACGGCAGGAAAAGCGGCAGGCCAAAATCCGCCGCGCAGTACCAATCAGCCGACCGGCGGTGCAGGAAAGTCGTATCACAGCAGCAGCGCACAGGGACAGACGGTACAGACCGAATCCGCACAGCAGCGCAGCACCTTTGTGCAGCCGCCTGACGCACAGCGGGGCGCACCGAATACAGTTGCGTCAAATGCTATGCCGAACAATCCGGGTTCGCCGTCTGCCACACCCCGAAGCTCGGCACAGCCTATCGGCAATACAGGAATACCAAACCATCCGAATGGCGGTCAGGTGCGAAATGCGCAAGCAGAATCCGTTCAGCAACGCAGCACCTTTGTGCAGACTCCGAACATGGCAGGCGTGCAGCAACCGACGGCGGAACGTCCAACTTCTCCCGCCTCTCCACGATCCGGTATGGCAGGAAATCCGTCTGTGCCGCACAGCAGCGTACAGTCAACATCCGTACCAAGCGGTACGGCAGGAAAACAGCCAGATTCTCATTCCGCACCCGCCCGCGATACCGCAGGAACTGGTACGCGGCCGCAGCAATCAGGCGGCCCGCAGAATACGCCAGTACCCGGTACAGCAGGAACACAGCGCACGTCCATCGGCGGGCGTTATACCCAGCCCGTGCAGCAGACGACGCGCGTTTCCGCGAATGGAAACACCCAGATCACGCAGCAGAACCACGTTTCTGCCCAGCAGTCCGGCGGCACGGTGCAGCCGTCCAGCGGAGTCCGTATGGATGGCCGCTCCACAAATCGGGAGCATCCCGCACCCGCAGCGCCGGTATCCCCGGCAGCGCCGTCTTCCAACCGCGAAGCCGGTGCATCCCCGCGCCCGACCACGCGGCCTGATGCAGCGCGTCCGGCAGAACAGCGCACTTCGCAGCGCCCAATTCCCGCGCAAGGCGGCAGCGCAGAAAAGCCACCGCAAACTGTTGCGCATACGTCTCCCGCTTCTTCCGAACGGCAGAGCAGGAAACCGGCGACCCCGTCTGCTATGGGCAGCATGACTGCGCCGGCTCCGGTATCGCAGGAATCGCGCGGGCCGCAAAGAAGCCCAGCAGCGGAAGCATCCGCCAAGCGTCCGGCACCGCAGGAACGCAAGGCTGGCACACAGTCGGAGCCGCAGAAGAAGGAGCAGACGCTCTACCATCGCCCCGGTACCGCAGGAATCGCGCCCACGGCAGTTGGGATCAACACGGAAGCAGCATCGGCGGCGCAGAAGCCCGCTGCGGAAAAGGCGGTCAAGAAGCCGTTTGTTCCGCTGACCGGCAGAACCCCGGAATCCATTCCGTCGCATCTCGATCTGCATGAAACCTCGCAGAAGACGACGAAGCGCCCGCAGGAGAGCAAGCCGGAGGTGACATCGGATGAATGACCAGAACCACCGCTCCGCTGCGGAGGTCATGGCAAATGCGGCGCGCGTGGTCAAGGCAGCTGTCAACATCGTGCGGGCGGCAATCGCAGGAGGGCTTCACGGCGCGGCGGCTGCCGCTGCGAAGGAGCTTTTGCCAACGATCATCAAGTTTGCCGTCGGCGTTCTCATTGCCATCATCGTGATCCCAATGTTCGTGATCTCTGCCATGCCGAATATGTTTTTCGGCTACGAAACGTCCGAAAAGGACCCGCAGATCACCATGCGGGAGCAGGCGCTTTCCATCGGCGGCGCGTATCTGTCCTTGGAGGACTTTGAAAAGACGCAGCAGGACGCCATCATCACCGGCGAAGCTGCCGCGTATGAGAATCAGGGCGTCACGATCGATGAGATCCGGGTGTCCAGCAAGTTCGATGAAGAAGATCTTTGCTGGTACATCGCCATCAATTCCGTTGCCCACAAGCAGGACTTGTCAGAAATGAAGCCGGAGGAAGTTCAGTCACTTCTGATCTCCAATCTCAAGCACACGACACGGCTGGAATCCTCCGGCAACCAGACTGTCCTCCGTATCATCTTCCAGCCGCTCGATAAAGACAAGCTCATGGATGATCTGGCGTTCGATGAGGATGCAAAAACGTGGGCAGGCGCGCTGTTTGAAACGATCTACGAAAGCGACGCGCTCAACAAATATAAAGACAAATTTGAAGCCTATAAGCCCAGCTATGCGGGCGATACCGGCTACACCGGCCCGGCGGAAACCTCACCCGGCGGTGGAGGTGGTGGCGCGGAGAGCGGCGGCAGCGCCGACAATACCATTGATATCTCCGGTTTTACGAATCCGCGCACAAAAAACAACCATGATCTCGCCGCCTATGCGATACAGGCGTGGGAGCATGGCTGGGGATATGTGTGGGGCACGTTCGGAAATGTCCTGACGGAATCCATGCTCCAATACAAGCTGGAGCAGTACCCGGACATCGGCGCGTCGGAAGCATTTATCCGCGAACACTGGCTTGGCCGGCGCACAACGGACTGCGTAGGGCTTCTCAAAGGCTACGGCTGGCTGAATCCCGACACGCTGACCATTGACTACAACACAAACGGGATGCCGGACTACAATGCCGACCGGATGTATGCGTCTGCCAAGGAAAACGGCACCGAGTACGGCGGTATGGACACGATGCCCGATATTGTCGGTCTTGGCCTTTGGAAGCAGGGACACTGGGGCGTCTACGTCGGGAACGGCTATGCCATTGAAGCGATGGGCACACAGTACGGTGTTGTCCGCACGAAGGTCGAGGGGCGCGGCTGGCAGGGCTGGTGCAAGATCCCGTACATACAATATGACGACTAAAGGAGGGGCCTATGAAGGTCAGAAAATTCCGCATTCTCCGCCTGCGGCACCATGTCAGCATGGTCGAGCTTGGCCGGGCCTGCGGCGTATCCGCGCAGCGCATCAGCGAGCTGGAACTGAGCGAAAACAAGCCGTCGGCGGAGACTGTACAGAAAATCCAAAGCGGCTTTGAAGCAATCATCGCCCAGCGCGGAGAAAAACTTGATACGCTGCATCAAGAATATATTGCTTGCAAAAACAGTCTGATGGAGCGCGTGGGAGAATACGAATATGAGCTATGAAACCTATCATATCCCCGTAAATTTTACGGACGCGGGCAAGCTGTTCGGCGTGTTTGAGATCCGCAATGCGGTCGAAACCGTGCTGCTGTGCATCCCCATCCTCTTTCTGTGTCTGGCGCTTCTGCCGCTCACGCTCATGCCGAAGATCATCGTCACAATGGCGATTCTCGTCCCCGTGGGCGGCTTTGCTCTCATTGGCATCGGCGGCGACAGCCTCACCAGATGGCTCAAGGCGTGGATAAACTGGCGCAAGCACCGGCGCATGATCTTTTACCGCGGGGAGGTGCATTCGGCATGAGCATGAAAGACGCCATTTTCTGCACGACCGCGCCGACCAGTCACGGCGGCGCGACCTATCGTGACAGCATTCAGGCGTGGCTGCCGGTCAAGAATATTATCGGCGGCGTGGTCATCACGAAGGACAATCGGTTCATCAAAATTCTTGAGGTGCTGCCGGTCAATTTTTATCTAAAATCCCCGTCCGATCAGCAGAATATCATTACATCCTACGCCGCATATCTGAAAATCGCGCCGGACAGCATGAGCTGCGAGGTGCGCACACTCCCGCCGGACACGAGCGAGTATGTGGAGCAGATGCGGCAGTTCCAGAAAACTGAGGAAAGCGAAAACTGCCGTGCAGAGATCGAGGACAATATTGAAAAGATCGGTCTCGGTATCGCCAGCGAGTCCATCCGGCATCGCTTCTTTCTCGTGTTCCAGTACGAAGCCAAGATGCGCGCCAAGCGCAACACCGTCAAGGGCATCATCCAGCGCCTGAACGAAGAAGCAGACACCGCGCGGCGGTACCTGGACATCTGCGAGTTGAAGGTCTTAGAGCCACGCTACACAGACGATTTCGTGCTAAGACTCTTGTATGAACTCATCAACAAGGGAACGAGTCTGCGCGTCAAGCTCCCGGAGGGCGTGTTCGATATGACCACGGAGGTGCATGGGGTGTATGAAGAATGAAAGGAAAAGGAGGAGCAGACGCATCCGCTCCCCCTAGGTGCCCTCCGCAGAGTAACACCGCGATCCTCTA
>ENA-OQQW01001504-OQQW01001504.1-human-gut-metagenome-genome-assembly--contig:-NODE-1504-length-13243-cov-17.269260_pt1 | contig 13243 bp, 10 predicted proteins | sample MGYA00243234_ERZ505098 | MGnify/ENA primary metagenome ERZ505098 (study PRJEB26097, sample SAMN02712086) | human gut metagenome | biome: Gut microbiome | host: Homo sapiens | place: Denmark... | reverse complement strand
GGGATAAATATATAACCCTCCCGCTGCCGCGGGAGGGATAGTAAAGATCGTTTTCCTGCGGGGCTTTTCTTTTTTTGTGGCACCTCATCCGTCACGGCTAAAAACTTTTGCGAAAAAAGAGGATTTGAGGAAGTTTTTTGGTATAGTATATTGTCAGATTTATTTTGCACCGTGGTTCGGCGGGGGAAAGGAGGGCTTTTCGTGCATTTCAGCGACCAGTTTCTGGACGAAGTGGTGGCGCGGAACGACATCGCGGACGTGGTATCCAGCTATGTGACGCTGACGCGCAAGGGCGGCAACCTGTTCGGCCTGTGCCCCTTCCACAACGAGAAAACGCCCTCATTTTCCGTAGCGCCGGACAAGCAGATCTACCACTGCTTCGGCTGCAAAAAGGGCGGCGGCGTCATCAATTTCATCATGGAGATCGAGGGCCTGTCGTTCCCGGAGGCGGTGGAGTTCCTGGCCAAGCGGGCCAACATCCCGCTGCCGGCGGAGGACGAGGCCCGCAGCAACGCCGACCGGCTGCGGCGGCGGGTGCTGGAGCTGAACCGCGCGGCGGCGCGGTGGTACTACGACCAGCTGCAGCTTCCGCAGGGTGCGGCGGTGCAGGCGTATCTGGACAAGCGGCAGATACGGCGGGGTATCGCGGTGCGCTTCGGCATGGGCGCTTCGTTGGACCAGTGGGACGCGCTGCTCCGCGCTATGACGGACAAGGGCTTCACCAAGCAGGAGCTGCTTGCCTCCGGGCTGGTGGTCAACGGGAAAAACGGCGGACTGTACGATAAGTTCCGCAACCGGCTGATGCTGCCGGTCATCGACGTGCGGGGCGACGTGGTGGGCTTCGGCAGCCGCGTGATCGACAAGTCGGAGCCGAAATACATGAACACCACCGAAACGGTGGCGTACAGCAAACGCCGGGTGCTCTACGGCCTGAACCTGGCCAAAAAGACCAAGCGGCCCAACATGATCCTGTGCGAGGGTAACCTGGACGTGGTGACGCTGCATCAGGCGGGGTTCGACAACGCGGTGGCCTGCATGGGCACGGCGCTGACCCAGGAGCAGATACGTCTGCTGAGCCGCTTCACCAGGGAGCTGGTGCTGTGCTACGACAACGATGGCGCGGGCCGGATGGCCACGGACCGGGCGCTGGAGCTGCTGCAGAACAGCGAGTTCACCGTGAAGGTCCTGCGTCTGCCGCAGCGATTTGTGGATGGACATTATGTAAAGCAGGATGCCGACGACTTTATCAAATACCAGGGTAGGGACGCGTTTGAGCAGCTGCTTTCCGGAAGTGCAAACGGCATTGAATTCACGATGTCTGAGATTGCGTCCAAGTATGATCTGAAGGACGACAAGGGCCGTATCGCCTACGCGGGGGAGATTGCTGAAACGTTATGTAAACTAAATGACCCCGTGGAACGGGAGGTATATACCACCCGGGCCGCCGAGGCGGCGTCCCTGCCAGCGGAGGCCATGCGGATGGAGGTCCAGCGGGCCGCCAAGCGGGTGCAGGCCAAGGCACGGAAGGCGCAGGAGCGTCAGGAGATGAACCCGATATCGGCCCTGCAGCCCGCGGACCGCAGCATCCGCTATCAGAATGTACGCAGCGCGCTGGCGGAGGAGGGCGTTATCCGTCTGCTGATGCAGGACGAGAGCCTGTTCCCGCCGGAAATGCCGGTGCAGCCGGAGGAATTTTCCTCACCGCTGCTGGGGCGCATCTACGGTGAACTGTGGCAGCGGCGGGGGCACGCGAGCATGGCGGCGCTGGCCGCGGTGCTGACGCCGGAGGAGATGAACCACCTGACGGCGCTGCTGCAAAAACCGGAATCCGCAGCCAACGCGCCGCAGGCGCTGGCGGATTACATACGCATCATTCGGGAAGAACACACCAAGCGCACCGGCGGCACGGATCCGCTGGCGGCGGCGATGGAGACGTATAAAGATAAAAAAGGTTACGGAGGAAAGCGAACATGACCGAAGAAAAGTACACCGCGGAGCAGTTGGAGCAGATGGCGGACCAGCTTTTGCAGGAGGCCGCGCCGGCGCAGGAGAAGCCAGCCAAGGGCGGCCTGGACGAAAAGACCATCGCGTCCCTGCCGGCGGCCGCGCTGCTGAACGGCAACGAGAAGCTGCGGGACCTGTTTACCAAGGGTAAGAAGAAGGGCAAGCTGGATGCCGGTGAGTTGTCCGACGTGCTGGACGAGCTGGACCTGGAGAGCGAGCAGATGGACTCCATCTACGACTCTCTGGAGCAGTTGGGCATCGAGGTAGGCAGCGAGGATTTCCTGGCCGACCTGCCCGATGAGGATGGCGAGCCCGCTATGGATGAGATCGCCGAGATCGAGGAGGAGGAGCTGGTCGACCCCAACACGCTGGTGGACAGCTTCAACATTGACGATCCCGTGCGTATGTACCTGAAGGAGATCGGCAAGGTGCCCCTGCTGACCGCCGATCAGGAGGTGGAGCTGGCCACCGTTATGTCCGCCGGCCGCGAGGCCGAGGCGCGTGTGGCGCAGGCCGAGGCGGACGGCGAGACCATCCCTGAGGCGGAGATGGCCGAGCTGAAAAAGCAGATCAAGGCCGGCGAGAAGGCCAAGCAGCAGCTGGCCGAGGCCAATCTGCGTCTGGTGGTGTCCATCGCCAAGCGCTATGTGGGCCGCGGTATGCTGTTCCTGGACCTGATCCAGGAGGGCAATCTGGGCCTGATCAAGGCCGTGGAGAAGTTCGACTACACCAAGGGCTATAAGTTCTCCACCTACGCCACCTGGTGGATCCGTCAGGCCATCACCCGCGCCATCGCCGATCAGGCGCGTACCATCCGCATCCCCGTCCACATGGTGGAGACCATCAACAAGGTCATCCGTGTGTCCCGCCAGCTGCTGCAGGAGTTGGGCCACGACCCCAGCCCCGAGGAGATCAGCGCCGAGATGAATATGCCCGTGGACAAGGTCCGCGAGATATTGAAGATCGCCCAGGAGCCCGTGTCGCTGGAGACGCCCATCGGCGAGGAGGAGGACAGCCATCTGGGCGACTTCATCCCCGACGAGGCCGCGTCCGAGCCCAGCGAGGCCGCCAGCTTCACCCTGCTGAAGGAGCAGCTGGTGGACGTGCTGGGTACCCTGACGCCCCGGGAGGAGAAGGTGCTGAAGCTGCGCTTCGGTATCGAGGACGGCCGTACCCGCACGCTGGAAGAGGTAGGCAAGGAGTTCAACGTCACCCGTGAGCGTATCCGCCAGATCGAGGCCAAGGCCCTGCGTAAGCTGCGGCACCCCTCCCGCAGCAAGAAGCTCAAGGACTTCCTGAACTGAGGCGAACCATGAAGCGGGTAGTTCTGGCGCTGCTGGCGATGCTGGCGGTGCTGCTGGCGCCGTCCCTGACCTGGGGCGACGACAGCCGGCACTATGAATTCCGCCTTGCCGCCAACGGAGAGGCGACGTACCATGCCGCCGCCGGCGATACCGTAACGGTATCGCTTACCCTGTGCCGGACCACCGGCACAGGGCCGATGTTCGCCATGCAGGACGAGATATGCTTCGATCCTGCCTTCTTCGCCTATCAGCCTGATGGCACCCTGCTCCGCGAGGGCGTCAAGACGACGCTGGTCACGCTGCGTGATGGCCGTCAGGCGGTCTACATGAACTACGTAGACTTTGGCGGCGGCGCGGACTGGGCGGATGAGACGGTCGTCGGCTCCTTTCAGCTGAAGGTCTTGGCCGACGGCGGTGCGTCCGCCATAACCGGCAGCCATTACTTGGTGTCCACCGAGGACGGCATGGGCCGCTACGCCGCCGCTGTCCGGGACGTCACGGTGGTGGTGTCAGAGCAGTGCCGCGTGACCTTCCAAAGTAACGGCGGCAGCGGCGTAGCGCCGGCGGAGGTGCTCCGTGGAACGCCCCTGGCGCCGCCGCAGGCGCCCACCCGCTCGGGCTATCGCTTCACCGGCTGGTACAGTGACTACGACCTGACCCGCCCCTGGGATTTCAATGCGCCGGTCACGGCGGATATGACGCTGTATGCCGCCTGGCAGCCTCTGCCGGCCGCCGCGCCCTCCGCCGGTCCGTGGGCATGGCTTATTGTTGGTGCTTCCATTTCGGCACTGACCGTTTTAGCCCTCCGCCGCCGCAGTTAGATCGCAAAAAGGCAAAACAAAACCGCCCGTCCGGGCGGTTTTATTTTGCCCTGCGCGGGTCAGGGCCGTTCACCGACAGCGCACCCCGGCGCGCCGCCTGCAAAACAGGCGAAAAATTCAGCGTTTCAGGGGGAAGCCGTTGCAATACGGCATTAAGATGCTATAATAAGGCTGATATGATAGGGACGGAGGTCCAGCCATGATCGAGAAGGAAGCCTTTATTGCGGCACTGCTGCCGATCTGCGACACCGTATGTGAATATGACAGGGCCCGGGGAAAGCTGCGGGTCCGGAAAACCAGTCTGGCCAGTGGGCTGGAGGACAAATGGTACACCGTAGAGGAGCTGCGGGACATCTTTCGGGATAACGGCGGTGTGTCGGCGGAGAAAAGCGTGTGGATGCGCTATCTCAGCAGCGAAAATCTGCGGAGCTTTTTCTACGAAAAGGAGCGAAACGAGAGCTTTCGCCTGCGGTTCCGGCAGGGCGGCGTAGGCTGCCGGCAGTATGACATCCGCATCGACCGGATCAACGACAAAGTGCTGGTCATCTCCGGGCGGGATACACAGGAGCAGGAGATAGACGCGCTGACCGGCGCGCTGAGCCGCAACCATTACCAGCGGGATATGAGCAATGAGATATACCGCGGCGGTGTAGCGCTCATCGATATGGACGATCTGAAGCTGTATAACGACATGAATGGCCATCAGGTGGGCGACAACGCGCTGCGGGCGCTGGCGGATACCATCTATGAGGTAGTGGGCCGCAGCGGCTCACTGGTGCGCTACGGCGGCGACGAGTTTTTGCTGCTGCTGCCGGGCGTGGAGCAGGCGGCCTTTGCCACCGTGCTGGGAGACATTCAGCGGCGGCTGCGGACAGTGAGCATACCGGGCTGCGAGGGCGGCCAGCATATCACCATCAGCGTGGGCTGCGTCATGGCGCAGCAGGAGACGATCGCCCAGGCGGTGCAGCGGGCGGACCGGCTGATGTACCGGGCCAAGCGAAGAAAGGACGCCGTGGTCACCGAGGATACCCCCGCTGAGGAGGGGGAGATCAAGCCGCATATTCTTGTGGTGGACGATGCGGCTATAAACCGTGCGATACTGCGGGAGATGCTGGCGGAGGCTTTCAACGTGCTGGAGGCGGAGGACGGTCGGGAGTGTATGGCGCAGCTGGAGACCTACGGCGCGGATATCTCACTGGTGCTGCTGGACATGATCATGCCGGAGATGGACGGTCTGCAGGTGCTGGAGGAGATGAATAAGCGGGGGTTTATCGAGGATATCCCGGTCATTATCATCACGGCGGACGGCTCAGAAGAAAAGGTGCGGCAGGCCTACGACATGGGCGTGGCGGACTACATAGAACGGCCCTTTGATATCCGTATCGTGCGGCAGCGGGTGATGAACACCGTGAAGCTGTACGCGCGGCAGCGGCGGCTGGCAGCGGTGATGACACAGCAGCTGCGGCGGCAGGAGCACACGATGGGCATCGTGGCGGATATCCTGTCGCGGGTGATGGGCTACCGCAACGGCGAGGGCGCGGACCACGGGCGGCACGTGGAGCAGATCACGCAGCGGCTGCTGCAGAGAATGCTGGAACGCACGGATAAATACGGCCTGACCCTGCAGGACTGCCGGCGGGCCGCCGCCGCGGCTATGTTCCACGACATCGGAAAGATGGGCGTGCCGGATGCCCTGCTGCGAAAGCCCGGTCCCCTGACGCCGGAGGAGTTTGACGAGATCAAGAAGCATACCCTGATCGGCGAGGAACTGATGCGGGGCATGAAGGAGATGGAAAGCGAGCCGTTGGTGGAGGCTGCGGCGGAGATCTGCCGCTGGCATCACGAGAGGGTGGACGGCAGCGGCTATCCCGATGGGCTGAAGGGCGACGAGATACCGATGACCGTGCAGGCGGTGGGCCTGGCGGACGCCTATGACGCGCTGGTGAGCCAGCGGGTGTACAAGCCGGCGTATACCCATGCGGAGGCGTTGGCTATGATACGGCGCGGCGAGTGCGGCGCGTTCGATCCGCTGCTGGTAGACTGTCTGGAGGACATACAGGGCGCACTGTGCCGTGAGGTATACGGCCTGAGAGGTAAGGAATGAGCAGGACAAAAAGATTGCTGGCGGTGCTGCTGGCGCTGTGCGGCGCGGTGCTGTGCGGCTGCGGACAGCGGGAGACGGAAACGGAAGAACTGCCGGTGCTGGTCATTGGCAGCGACAACTATGAGCCGTATTTCTACCTGGATGAGAATGGCGCCTATGCGGGTATCGACGTGGAGATCGCCACCGCCGCCTGCGAGAGATTGGGCTGGACGGCGAGTTTCCAAAAAATCAACTGGCAGGAGAAGGACGCCCTACTGGAGCGAGGCGACGTGGACTGCCTCTGGGGCAGCTTCTCCATGAACGGCAGAGAGGACTGCTACCGCTGGGCAGGGCCGTATATGTACAGCCGTCAGGTGGTCATAGTGCAGGCGTCCAGCGATATTTACGGTCTTGGCGACCTGAACGGCAAGCGCATCGCCGTGCAGACCTCCTCCAAGCCGGAGGAGCTGTTTCTGAAGCGTCAGGTGCCCGGCGTGGAGCAGGTGGACAGCGTGTACTGCTTCGCCGACACGGTGGACGTGTTCGCCGCGCTGGACAAAAGCTACGTGGACGCCTGCGCCGGACACGAGACGGCGTACCTCACCTTCATCGCCGGGCGCGCCGGGGAATACCGGGTGCTGGAGCCGGGGCTGCTGCGGGCAGGTCTGGGCGCGGCGTTCTATAAGGACGACGGCAGCGGCAGAGCGGAGGCTCTGAACGAAATGCTGCACGAGCTGGTGGCGGACGGCACCGTGGCCGCCATTCTGGAGAGCTACGGCGTGGACGCACAGGCGGCTTTAGCGGGGTTGATCCATGGGCAATAAGTTTTCCAACAAATATATCTGGGTGCTCATGCTGGTGCTGGGCGTCTTTGTGATGGCGGTCACGGCTCTCATCGGCGGCAACAGCAGCATCCGCAACGCCCAGCAGACCGCCCAGCGGACGCTGCAATATCTGCAAAACCAGTGCATCAGCTACCGCGACATCGTCGCCGCCGACCGGCTAAAGAGCCTCGTGCGGCTGACGGAGCAGGCGCAGGAGGTGGCGGAGCGCGAGGGTATGGTGGGGCAGAACCGCTCCAACGAGGAGCTGGCGCGGTACGCCCAGCGTCAGCGCGTAACCTGCGTGCTGGTGCTGGACAAGGATCTGGAGATCGAGTTCAGCTCCGGTGCGGACATGGACTGGAGCGATTACTACACCAATGAGGCGATCCGCTCCATCATGGACTACCCGGAGAAGATCTTCGCCCGCCGCCTGACCCGTGACGGCGCGGTATACGACATAGCAGCCGTGGCGCGCGTCGAAAATCCCGGCGTCGTCTTCTGCGTCCGCCTCCAGTCGAACACGATCATCGCCTCCTACCGTGCGTCCATCGAGAGCCTGCTGGCGGGCTACGAGACGCTGCTCAATGACAAGGTCTACACCTACATCACCGACGGCGAGCGCGTGGTGGGCAGCAGCGCGGCGGAGCAGTGGAACCTGCCGGTGGACGAGGTGCTCCTCATCCGTGCGCTGGAGTCCTCCCCCTCCCCGGGCAGCAAGCTGACCCAGCTCCGCACGGACGGCACGTTCTTCGGTGCACGGGAGCGATACCAGCAGTACAGCCTGTATGTGTTCCTCCCCAATGAATACGTGTTCATCCTGGGCAAGAACATGGTGATCTCCGCCTTCGGCGTCTACGCGCTGGCGGCGGTCTTGGCGACGCTGCTGGTGCTCCACACCACGCAGGAGCGCAAGCGTCGCGAGATGGACTACCAGCACCGTCTGGAGGAGGAGGTGCGCCGCGCCAGCGCGGCGGACCAGGCCAAGACGCACTTCCTTCGCAGCATGAGCCATGATATACGCACACCCATCAACATCATCATGGGTATGCTGGAGATCATCGGGCGGAACCCGGAGAATGTGACGCTGGTGCAGTCCTGCCGGGAGAAGGCGCAGACCGCGGCGCGCTATCTGCTGGCGTTGGTAAACGACGTGCTGACGCTGAATCGCCCGAAGCAGGAGGCGCTGGGAAAGACCCCCTATTGTTTGACAAGCGAGCTGCACGAGATGCTGGATATTTCGCGCGCCCAGGCGGAGAGCGCAGGCGTTGCGCTGACGGTGATGGACCTGACGCTGGAGCATGAACGATTCACAGGCGACCCGCTGTATCTGCGGCAGATCTGCCAGAACATCATTGGCAACGCCATCAAATACAATCACCCCGGCGGATGGGTGCGCTGCAGCTTCCGCGAGTCCCGTTATGCGGACGGCGTGTGCCGGCTGGAATTTATATGCGAGGACAACGGCGCAGGTATGAGCGAGACGTTCCAGCGCCATATGTTCGAGGCGTTTGCCCAGGAAAACAGCGATAGAGGCAGCCTTTCCGGCGGCGTGGGCCTGGGTTTGGCCGTGGTGAAAAAGCTGGTGGACGAAAGAGGCGGTACCATTCAGGTGGACAGTGCACTCGGACAGGGAACGCGCTTCCGCGTGGTGCTGCCCATGATGCCCAGTGAGGCCGAACCGGAAGCCGCGCTTCCCGACGCGGCGGCCTCCATTGCCGGACGGCGCTTGCTGGTGGCGGAGGACAACGAGCTGAACCGGGAGATCGCGGTCTACCTGCTGCAGGAGGCCGGCGCCATGGTGGACCAGGCCGCCGACGGCAAGGAGGCGGTGGAGATGTTCGCCGCGTCGGCGCCCGGCACCTACGACGCGGTGCTGATGGACGTGATGATGCCGGAGCTGGACGGCCTTTCCGCCACCCGCGCCATCCGCGGGATGGACAGGCTGGACGCCCGCCTGCCGATCATCGCCATGACCGCCAACCTGTTTGACGAGGACGTAGCGGCCTGCCTGGCAGCGGGCATGGACGCGCATATCCCCAAGCCGTTGGAGGCTGGGCAGATGATAAGAACGATCGCCGAGTGGCTGGAGAGGAAGAAACAATGAATTTAGAGAAGCTTTATCAAGAGATGGGCGGCGACATGGCGGACGCCGTGCGCCGGTTGGGCAGTATAGCTGCGGTGGAGCGTTTCCTGCGGATGTTCGCCGGAGACGACACCTTCGCCATGCTGCAGGCGGCCATGAGCGCCGGAGACGCCCGGCGGGCGTTCCGGGCGGCGCACACGCTGAAGGGCCTGGCGGCCAACCTGGGGCTGGTGCAGCTGGGGCAGGCAGCCTCCGCCCTGACGGAGGCCCTGCGCGGCAGCGATATGCAGCGCGCGTCGGCGCTGTATCCGGAGACGGCCGCGGCATACCGTCAGGCGTGCGCGGCGATCGGAGATTTAGAGACGGACGCGTAGAAAACACGGATTTTTGCGAAAAAGGCTTGACGAAACGGAACGAAAGTGATATACTGCGAATACAATAATGTTCTGTTGGCAAATCGGCTGAAAGGCCGAGACGCAAAGCTACGGTGTCTAAACGGCATTTGACCGCATGATCGACCGGCTGCAAGTGGGATGCGCTTCAAAGGTGCATACATTGCAGCCGGTTTTTTATTTGCCCTGCCCGGCAGGGCCCATATTGCAGTACGGGTCGCGGAGGTCTAACCCCTACCTCGGCGGCATCGAAACCCCCATCTGTCACATGGCAGATGGGGGTTTTGGCGTTGCGGAAGCGGTGCTCACGGCAAAAAAACACCCCCGGCACTGCCGGGGGTGTTCGCTTATGCCTTGCGGCCGTAGAGCGCGGTCATGCGGTCGATCCTGACAGAGAGCGCATCGCTCAACTCGCCGGGCAGCAGCCGCCAGGTCCAGTTGCCGCCCTGGGTGCCGGGGATGTTCATGCGGTTTCCCTCGCCCAGGCCCAGATAGTCCTGCACCTGCGCCACGAACAGCTCCGCCACGCTGGACATACCGCCGCGGATAATACCCCAGTGGAAGCCCTCCTGCTCTGTCAGCGCCAGGTATTCCACCGCGTGGGCCACATCCTCCGGCGCGGCCTCCTGCCGCCACAGTGCCAGGGGGCTGTTGTCGTGGGTGCCGGTATAGCAGATGCAGTGCGGCGTATAGGCGTGGGGCAGGTACCCGCTGGAATCCCGGGAGTCAAAGGCGAATTCCAGCACCTTCATACCGGGCCAGCCGGACTCGCGGAGCAGCTGCGCCACCTCCGGGGTGGGGTAGCCCAGATCCTCGGCGATGAACTCCAGCTGCGGGAACCAGCCGTTGAGCCGTTCGATCAGGTCCATGCCGGGACCGGCGATCCAGCGGCCGTTTTTGGCGGTGGGCTGACCGTAGGGCACGGCCCAGTAGTTGGCAAAGCCGCGGAAGTGGTCGATGCGGATCACATCATACAGCTTGCCGGCGCCGTCGATCCGGCGGATCCACCAGCCGAAGCCGTCGTCACGCATGGCGTCCCAGTCGTAGAGGGGGTTGCCCCACAGCTGGCCGTCGGCGGTAAAGTAATCCGGCGGGACGCCAGCCACAGCCTTGGGCACCAGATCGTCGTCCAGCTGGAAGAACTGCGGCTCAGCCCAGACGTCGGCGGAGTCCATGGCCACGTAGATGGGCAGATCGCCGATGATGCGGATGCCCTGCTGGTGGACGTAGTCGCGCAGAGCGGTCCACTGCCTGAAAAACAGAAATTGCAGATAGGTGAAGAACTGCACATCCTCCCGCAGAAGTGTGCGGTACTTGTCCAGCACGGCCTCGTTCTTACGCAGGCGAAGGTCGTCGTCGGGCCACTCCGTCCATGCCTTCATGCCGAAGTGCCGCTTGCAGGCCATGTACAGGGCGTAGTCCGGCAGCCACCGCGCATTGTCCTGCGCAAAGGCCGCTACGGCCTCCGCGTCCCGCTCCCAGCCCCGTTTGTAGGCCTTGTGCAGCAGGGTAAAGCGGCTCTCGTAGATCTTTCCGTAGTCCACATGGCGCGGATCGCTGCCCCAGTCGGGGGCGGCGCACTCGGCGGCCGTCAGCAGTCCGTCAGCCGCCAGCATATCCGGGTCGATAAAATAGGGGTTGCCGGCGTAGGCGGAAAAGCTCTGGTAGGGGGAGTCGCCATAGCTGGTGGGGCCCAGGGGGAGCATTTGCCAGTAGGACTGGCCGGCGTCTTTCAGGAAATCGGCGAAATCATAGGCCGCCTTGCCCAGGGTACCGATGCCATAGGGGGAGGGCAGGGAGGATACCGCCATTAAAATACCGCTGCTTCGTTTCATAACTCAACTTCTCTCTTGGATAGGATTTGACTTTCAGCCGGACAGTTCCGGCCGGAATATACGGGGGCGGGCGATCAGCCCGCCCCCGGCGTGTTGTAAGTTTAGCCCTTGACGGCGCCGGCAGCCACACCCTTGATGATGTGCTTCTGGCCGAGAACGTAGATGATGATGATGGGCAGGATGGTCAGGACGATGCACGCCATCATGGGACCCATCTCCACGCGGCCGAAGCCGCCGCGGAAGTATTGGATCAGAATGGGGATGGTCATGTATTTTGTGCCGTCCAGCACCAGATAGGGCAGGAGGTAGTCGTTCCAGACCCACATAGTCTCCAGAATACCGACGCTGACAAGTGTAGGCTTCAGCATGGGCATTACCACCAGAAAGAAGGTGCGGAGAGGGCCGCAGCCGTCGATCATGGCGGCCTCCTCGATCTCCAGCGGGATGGATTTCACGAAGCCGGTGAACATGAACACCGCCAGTCCTGCGCCGAAGCCAAGATAGATAATGCAGATGTTGAAGGGAGTGTTCAGCTTGGCCTTATCCGCCAGATTAGCCAGAGTGAACATCAGCATCTGGAACGGCACCACCATGGAAAACACAAACAGGAAGTAGCAGAGCTTCGTGGCCCACGTCTTTACGCGGGTGATGAACCACGCGCACATGGAGCAGCAAACCAAGATCAGCACCACAGAGGTGACGGAGATAATAAAGCTGTTGAAGAAGGCGGCAAGAAAGCCCTTGGAATGGATTGCGTTGGCATAATTACCCAGCCCGGCAAAGCCGTCGGCGGGAGGCAGCTGGAAAGCGGTGCTGGTGGAAATGGCGGAGTCCTTTTTGAAGGAGTTGATGAGCACCACCACCACGGGGTAGACCCACGCAAGACTGAGGATCGTCAGGATCACCGTCCAGAGGGTGTTGATGGCGTGAGAGCGTTTTTTCATCACTGCTGTACCTCCTTAGAGCGGGTGAACTTCAGCTGCAGGCTGGAGATGGCGATGACCAGAATGCAGAACAGCACGGCCTTCGCCTGCCCGATTCCCTTCCACATGGGGCCGGAGCGGGCGTAGAACGTCTGGTAGATGTTCATTGCCAGCATTTCCGTAGAATGGGCGGGCTCACCGGCGGTAAGAGCAAGGTTCTGGTCGAACAGCTTAAAGGAGTTGGTCAGGGTCAGGAAAAGGCAGATCGTAATGCTGGGCATCAGATTGGGCAGCTTTACCCGCCAGAAGGCCTGCCACGGAGTGGCACCGTCGATATAGGCCGCCTCGATATAGTCATTGGGAATGGATTGCAGGCCGGCAATGTATATGATCATCATGTAGCCGATCTGCTGCCAGCACATCAGGATGATCAGACCCCAATAGCCGGAGGTGGAGTCCAGAGTCAGCAGCGGCTTGCCCATCAGACTCAGTATGCAGTTCAGAAGGATCTGCCAGATATAGCCCAGCACGATGCCGCCGATGAGGTTGGGCATGAAGAACACCGTGCGGAATGGGGTGGTGCCCTTGATGCCGCGTGTCAGCAGAAGGGCAATGCCCAGCGCGATAACGTTGATGAGCACGGTGGACACCACGGTGAAGGAAGCGGTAAAGCCGAAGGCGTGTGCGAATTGCTCATCCTGAAACGCCTTGACATAGTTGCTCAGCCCCACGAACGTGGTTTTGTTGATGGTGGTGAACTTGCACAGGGACAGATACAGACCCTGAATAAACGGGATCACAAAGCCGATGAGAAAGGCAGCCAGCGTAGGCAGCAGGAAAATGGGCCAGTATCTGCGGATGTTCTTTTGCATAAGCGTGTACCTCCATATCGGTTTTGTTGAATTATCCGGCTGCCTGCGCGTCCTGTAAGCCGGGGCGCACAGGCAGCCGCTGCGCAGGAGCGCAGGGGCTGT
>ENA-OQQW01001486-OQQW01001486.1-human-gut-metagenome-genome-assembly--contig:-NODE-1486-length-13339-cov-3.827386_pt1 | contig 13339 bp, 20 predicted proteins | sample MGYA00243234_ERZ505098 | MGnify/ENA primary metagenome ERZ505098 (study PRJEB26097, sample SAMN02712086) | human gut metagenome | biome: Gut microbiome | host: Homo sapiens | place: Denmark... | reverse complement strand
CAATTACAACAAGATCCTGAATCAGCGGAACAAGCTGCTCAAGGAGATCACGTTCCGCCCGGAATACCTGGATACGCTGGACGTCTGGGACCGCCAGCTCGTTCAGTACGGGGAACGGGTCATCCGGGAGAGGGAAAAATTTGTCGGCCGTTTAAACGAGATCATAGGCGGAATCCATCAGCGCCTCTCCGGAGGCCGGGAGACCCTGGTGATCCATTATGAGAAAAATGTGGAGCCGGAAGAGTTTGAAGCAAGGCTTACGGCCAACCGGGACCGGGATCTGAAGCTCCGTACGACCCAGGCGGGACCCCACAGGGATGATCTCTGCTTCGATATCGGCGGTATGGATATCCGGAAATTCGGTTCCCAGGGGCAGCAACGTACGGCAGCGCTTTCTCTGAAGCTTTCCGAGATCGAGCTGGTAAAACAGGAGATCAAGGATACGCCGGTGCTTCTTCTGGATGATGTGCTTTCCGAGCTGGACAGCAACAGGCAGAAATATCTTCTGGACGGTATTCATGATATACAGACATTGATCACTTGTACGGGACTTGATGAGTTTGTTGAGAACCGTTTTGAAATAAATAAAGTATTTCAGGTAAGCGATGGAGTAGTAACTTAAGGAGGTTAGATAATGGGTACAGAACAACAAAATGCAGAATATGGCGCAGACCAGATCCAGATCCTGGAGGGCCTGGAGGCAGTCCGCAAAAGACCGGGAATGTACATCGGAAGCACTTCCGTACGTGGACTTCATCATCTGGTGTATGAGATCGTAGATAATGCAGTGGACGAGGCACTGGCCGGTTTCTGTACGGAAATACAGGTCGTCATAGGCAGATCATGAGACGCGGCAAGAAGCCCACCCGCAAGCAGAAGATCCGGCTCGGGCAAGCGGGCCTCGCCCCGGAGAACTGGCTGGTCGTGAAGCAGAAAGCAAACGGCGAGCTAATCATTCTGAACAAGTACCACGACACGATCCGCGTCATCCCGCCACTGGCCGGATGAGCTTTGCAGGAAGGAGCAGCAGCATGAAGGAGCAACCGCACATCTGCCCGCTGTGTGGGCGAGCATACGACGAGCCGCCCGCGCTGTCGCGAGCGGACAACCAGACGGACATCTGCCCGAGGTGCGGCATGATGGAGGCGCTGGCGGCCATGCCGAGGCGGGAAACGCCACAGGAGCGGACGCGGCGGGCCGTGTACGCCACGGGCAACCGCTGGGCGATCGAGAACTTTGAAGCAACCCACCACTAAGCCGAAACGCCCGGAAGGGCGTCACCGGGAACTGCCCCACCCGGTCTGAAGATGGCAGGGCAGAAAGGAATGACGGCAGCATGAGAAAGATCAAGAAGATCAACGGCTTCCTCGTGGTTAAGTTCAACGACCGCGAGAAGCGCGAGTACGAGGGCACGGCCCTCGGAGAGTACGGCGTGATCGACGCGGAGGTCTACACGGGCAATCTGGACATCGACCGGGGCGCGATGGAGTACGACGACGCGGACACGCTGGAGGTGGCCGTGGAGCTGGCACGGGGGCTGGAGTCCGAGAAGGACATCACGGACGAGCCGCCCACCTACACCGCCGCCGTGGAAACGAATGAGAGCTATACCGAGGAGGCGGTGGAGCCCGCCGCCTTGATCGAGGGCTGGACGCGCCGCCTTGCCACGCGGGTCAAGAGCAAGCACTACCCCGACACCGACCCGCGCACCGCCGCGCACGAGCTTTACGGCTTCAAGATGGCGCTGCATCAGATCGGCTTCCTGCCGGAGAGCGAGGTCATCACCGACCCGGACACCTTCGGCGCGGGACGGTTGGACGGCCCCATGCCGCGCAACCCCGAAGAGCTGCTGGCGTTCGTGTGCGACGAACGGTGCAAGAACCGGGCCGGACACACGCAGGATGAGCTGGACGCCATTTGCGCGAAGTGCCCGCTGGGACAGCTCTACGAGGACGCGGAGGCACAAGACCTGCGCATCCGGGAGAGGAGCGAGCGGGTGCTGCGGGAGCACATTGAGGTCATGAGGTACGTCGAGGACGCTGCGACCGTCCTGCTGGGCAGGAATGAGGCGCGCGCTTACCTTGCGGCGCTGCGGGACGGACAGATCCTGCAGGAGAACGAGTGCGAGCACTATGCGGCGCAGATCGCCGAGGTGGGTGCGGAGCGGTTGGCACTGAAGCTACCCGCAGACTTCAAGATCGAGAGCGTCCAACATCTCCGGCAACTGCTTCAAGAGGTGGATGATGACGCCAAGAACAGCGGCGAGCCGTTTAACGGCTTCCGGCACGAGACAGAGCGCATCCCGGCGCATCGGCTGGAGGAGCTCCACCAGCTCGGGACGGCGCTTCTCGGCGAGTGCCCGGAGAACGACTGCACGATCTACCGCAACGTGTTCCGCATGGCGGTCGACGTCGACGGGCAGATGGGCAAGCTGACGGGCCACGCGAGGGAGACGATGCAGCGGGAGTATGATCGGCTGCTCCGGGAGCTGAACCGCCTCTACACCATGAACCACGCGGTGAAGAAGTACCGGGAGGCGCAGCATGACAGGACTTGAACTGCTCAAGGCCCCGGAGGCCACGGCGGGTGAGATCGCGGACATCATCTCCGCGCCCTGCCCGCCAACTATCCCCGCCCACTGCGACGGCGTGAGCTGCCGGGAATGTTGGCTGACGTGGCTGACAGGCGAGCCGCCCGAAGAGAAAGGGCCGTCCGATGAACAGACGGCCCCGTGCGGAGGGTGCCCCTTACAGGGCAAAAAGCGCGAGCTTATTCAGCTCGGCAGACTTCTCAAAGAGGTCGGGGAATACGTCAACTCCTCTCCTTCTCGTACTTCGCAATCGCGGTAGCTGCAACTACCGCGATCAGCGAGAGAAGGCTCGAGGCGATCTCGGCATCCTCGGAAAACCGCTCCGGGAACCGAGCCTTCACTTCATCGACAACCTCTTTAGAGAATTTCTGCACATCAATCACAGACAACACCCCCTCCCTGGGCAGTGGCCCAGCTCCATTATACACGAGCAGGAGGGCAAAGGAAAGGAGCAGCAGAATGTTCAGCACAGAAGACCTCAAGACCGCGATCGGCGCGACCGTCATCGCACGGCGGAACGCGGCAGCGCGGCTGCGGGAGGCGGGCAACCCCCGCGACCCGTTCCGGGCGCTGCCTGGGATGGAGCAGCAATTCTTTGAAGCGGCGCAGAGCGTGCGCGGCTACGACCTCGTTCTCAACTTACTTGAGAGAGAAGTGAAGCGGGAAGCGCGAAAGCGTGCGGGGCGCACGGCACAAAGCGCGGCGGTGTTCCTTATCACGGCGGGGCTCATCATCCTCGCGACGCTGGGCTTCGCGGCGGCGCTGCTGCTGATGCGCTGCCCTGTCCCCGCCGTGAGCGTCACCGCGTTTATAGGCGTGGCAGTCTCGCTGGGCTGGGCGGTCATTCGGAAGTAAATCTAAGAACAAGGAGAAAGGAGGGCAAGCGATGAGAGGCCCGAAGAAACGGCTGACGCCGTTCGGGAAGATGGTGGTGAAGGCGCTGGCTGACCGGGATATGAGCCGGGCGGAGCTGGCGGCCACGGTAGGCACAAGCCCGCAGTACATGAGCTACATCCTGAACGGGACACGCTCGGGTGAGAAGTACCTCCCGGCGATCATCGCCGCCCTCGCGCTCGACCCGAAGAAGGCGGAGCGGGCGATCGCGGCATGACGCACGGAAGGGAGGGAACGGAGTGCCGGACGTATTCATCGCGCTGGAGGAGGCAGCGGCTTTTGAGAGCGTCAGCTACAAGACTTTGACGCAACGCATCTATCGCAATCCTCAGCAGTACAAAACGAAGTCACAGGCCCGGGAGGGCGGCGGCAAGGATCAGGTGTTGATCTCGACAAGCTCCCTCTCGGCAAAGGCGCGGAAGGCATGGCGAGCCGCGCAGAAGGTGGAAGGGAGTGAGGTCATCATAGACAAGAGAGCACAGGAGGCCGTGCCGTGGTACGTCACCGCCGACCTGAACCAGTACACGGAGGCGAACAAGAAGCGCTTCTATGAGGCGGTAGAGCTGGCGGCACGGGTGCAGGACTTCATCGACTATGACGGCCCTGACCGCACGGGCTACGCCGAGCGGTACGCGCTGGGGCTGGGGATCAGCCCGCAGAGCCTGTACCGCTACATGAAGAACGTGCTGGAGGCGAACGCATGGGCGCTGAAGCTGGAGAAGGAAGACGGCAAGAGCCGGGACTACTTCCGGGCGCTGGCACTGTGCCGGAAGCCAAAGGAGACGGGTACGTTCCCGAGCTTGACGGACGAGCAGAAGGCGATCATTGAGAACATCTGGTTCGACAAGCGGTTCGCGGCGAACCTCGGCACGATCGAGATGCTCTATGAACGGTTTGAGCTGGAGGCGGAGCGGCGGGAGTGGGAGGAGTATCCCTCCATCAAGACGGTGGCCCGGTACATCAAGTTCCTCATGGGACAGCGGGGTGCGGAGTCTGCCCGGTTCCTCGCCGCCAATGGGACGCGGGAGTGGAAGAACAAGCGGATGATGAAGGGCAAGCGCGACGCGACGAGCCTTCAAGTCATGGAGTATGTTGTTGGCGACGAGCACACCTTCGACTTTTGGGTGCAGTGGACGGCCCCAAACGGCAAGATCAAGGCCGTGCGCCCGAAGCTGGTTGCGTGGCTGGATATGCGCTCCCGCGCTATCATCGGCGATGTAGCGTGCGTCAACGCCAATTCGCAGACGCTGAAGGAGTCGCTGGTCAAAATGATCTACAGCAATCCGGGCGGCGTTCCCCACATCCTGCACGTCGACAACGGCAAGGATTATACTGCCGAGGTCATGACCGGGGAGAACCGCAAGAACCGCAAGCACCGCAAAATCGACCTTGACTTCGCGTTTGACTCGGAAACGGTCGGCTTCTATCAGAGCATCGGCATCCAAGAGGTCGGACGCTCGCTGCCGTATCAGCCTTGGGACAAACCAATCGAACGCTTCTTCTCCACGGTCTGCTCGAAATTCTCCAAGTGGTTTGAGAGCTACACGGGCACGCTGACAGGCTCGAAGACCTACGCCAAGCGGCAGAAGGACATCGACCAGATGCTGGAGCGCGGGGAGCTGCTGACGATGGAGGAGTTCTTCGAAGTCTGGACGGAGTGGAAGAACACCAAGTATCACACCCGCAAGCATCGCGGCCTGAGCGACGCGGGCGAGAAATGGGTTACGCCGATCGAGATGTTCGAGAACGGCCCGCGCTATGAAAAGGCAGCTCCACCCCGAGAGTACGCGGCGATGCTGCTGATGAAGGCGGCAACCGCCCGCGTCACAAACCAAGGCATCAACAAGTTCGGCACACTCTACACGGACACGGAGCTCGCCTACTACGTCAATCAGAAAGTCAACATCAAGTGGGATATCGACGATGTCACCAAGCTCTATGTGTACGACATGGAGGGCAAGAAGATCTGTGAGGCGGTGTCCGCCGAGCTGCTCGCCTTCGGCCCGCATTGTTCTCAGGCGGCACTGGAGAAGCATCTGCGAGATCAGAAACGAAACGAGCGAGAGGTCAGGGAGTATCTGGAGGAGCGAGTCCGCCCCTACGAGCTGCGGCTCGAGGACGGTGCAAGGCCCTCGGATGCAGTGGGCATGATCGACCTGACCATCAAGGCCACGCCGAGCCAGAAGCTGGTCTCCCTGCCCAAGGACAGAATGTTCCGGTCGGAACAGGCAAGCAAGACGAGCCGGAAGAAGGCCACGGACGACACCTTCCTCAACGCCAAAGGCGACAAGGCACTCTCCCTTTTGAGAGCGATGAACGAATAATAACGGAGGTACATCATGGAAGTTACAGCAGCGGAGCGCACCGCAATCTACACCAACATCAGCCCCCTCGCACAGCGCGTGAACAATTACATCCAGACGCAGCACTCAAGCATCGCGGCGGTCGCCAAGGACATCGGCTACAGCCGCACCACCGTCTCCCGGTATCTCACGGGCAAGTATGACAGCAACCCGAACGACCTTGAGAGCAAGCTGACGGACTTCCTCACCCGGCAGACGGGCGAGGCGGTCGACCTGACGACGCCGTTGGCGAAGTCAGAGGGCAAGACGTGGCAGACGCCCGTATTCTTTGAGAGCCGGGATGCGAAGGCCGTGCTCGGTGTATGCCAGAGCTGTCAGGAGTACATTGGCCTCGGCATCGTAGTCGCCCGCAGTGGCTACGGCAAGACCTACGCCCTGCGGCAGTACGCGAAGCTCTCCCGCGTGGCCTACATCGAGTGCGACGACACCATGAGCAGCCGCGACCTTGTGGAGGCGATTGAACGGAGCATCGGGCTCCCAAACGGCTACGGCACGATCTGGCGCAGGGTGAACGGCATCCGGGAGTTCTTTAACACGAACAAGGGCTACCTGCTGATCATCGACGAGGCGGACAAGCTGGTGAGCAAGTACACACAGAAGAAAATGGAGATCCTGCGGGCGGTGTTCGATCAGAGCGACGTGGGTCTTGTGATCGCGGGCGAGCCGAAACTGGAGGCACAGATCAAGACCTACCTCGTGCGTATGGCGAACCGGGTGGACTTCTACGCCTCGCTGCGGGGCCTCTCCCCCTCGGAGGTGGAGGGCTATCTCACGGACTTCCAGATCGAGCCGGAGGCGCTGGTGGAGTTGAAAGCGCGGGCGTGCAATATGCAGACCGGGTGCTTCCGACTGCTCGACCGCACGCTCTCTAACGTCCGACGCATCCTCAAGGAGACGGGCGAGGAGACGGTGACGGTGAAGACCATAGCACAGGCGTCGTCCATGATGATGCTTTGAGGAGGGACAGCAAATATGAGAATAGAACGCATCAGCGGAGCGATCCTCATCCTGCTCTCCGGCGTGCTGCTCCTGATGGCGGCCTACGGCGGGACGCCGGAGGATCGGGACGCGACAGCGATCCTCCTGACGCTGCCGATGGGTCTTGTGACCCTGTTCGCCGAGACCCCGGAGCGCGGCAAGCGCACCAAGCGAGACTACCGGGCGTAAAGCCCGCAACATTAACAAATTGAAAGGAGCCGCAAACATGGCAAGGAAACGAGTAGTCGAGGCCCCGAGCCTCCATTCATGGGAGGACGTGAACGACGCCCTCCGTCAGATCGCCGAGGCGCAGATCGCGCTGGGCGAGATCCAGAGCGATATGCAGAAGCAAATCTTAGGGGCACAGAAGGTCGCCGAGGAGCAGAGCAAGCCGCTCAACGACAATGTGGCCAAGCTGGAGCGCGAGATCAAGAGCTTCGTCACCGACCACAGGGACGAGATGGGCAAGACGAAGTCGATGGTGCTGACGTTCGGCGAGGTAGGCTTCCGGCTCTCCACATCCGTCTCGCTGCCCCGGGCGAAGGAGAAGCTGGAGGAGATCATCCGCCGCCTCAAGTCCCGCCAGATGACGGACTGCATCGTGGTGGAAGAGAAGGTCAGCAAGGAGGCTCTGAAGAAGTACGGTGAGGACACAGTGAACGCCGTGGGCGCAACGTGGAAACAGAGCGACGTGTTCGGCTATGAGGTGAACATCGCCAAGCTGGAGCAGATCAAGGCGGGCAACTGAGGAAGGGGGCTCACGGAATGACAGCAGCAAGGACTGGGCGCAAACAGCCCTCCATCCGCACGCTGTGGGCGATCGCGAAGTCGCCGGAGCTGCACCTCACGGACGAAGACCTGCACGCGGTTGTCTACCGCGAGACAGGCAAGGAGTCCATGAAGATGCTGACGCAGGGCGAGGTCAACACTGTTGCCCGCGTGCTGCAGAACATGAAGGACAGTGTGAGTCGGAGTGTGCGGGACAAGCGCACGGACACGGGCGGCGACATCCGCACCACCGCGCAGCGCCGGAAGATCTACGCGCTGTGCGAGGCGCTGGGCTGGAATGACGACCCGCGCCGCATTCAAGGCTTTGCCAAGCGCGTGGCCCATGTCGACCGCATCGAATGGCTGAACATGGCGCAATGCGAGAAGGTCATCGAAGGGCTCAAGGCAATCCTCGCACGGCAGCGCCGGAAGGAGGCGGAGCTGTGATAGAGGAACGAGCGATCCTCGCGGCGCTGGAACGCATAGCGCGGATGCAGGACAGCATCCGCAGCGGCATGGACATCTGCAGGGACACGGGGCTTGTGTTCCTGCGGGTCTACTATGAACAACTCCCTCCCAATGTTGCCCGCCGCCTGACAGAGCTACACGCAGAGGACATGGCGGAGATCCCTCGTGCAACCTCCACGGAGGGTACGGCGCAGGATCGGCAGCGCCTTGGCGAGAAGCTGGCGAGCGACGCAGCCACCGCACAGGTCATGCGGGCGGTGAATGTCTACCGCGCAAGGCTCGGCTACGGCCCGCAGGAGGGCAGAGACGGCGCGGAAGCAGCGGGAGGTGATATGTAATGCCAAAGGGGAAGAAATGCCTCACGCAGCGGGAGAAGGCCGAGCGTGCGGCGATCAAGAAGCAACTCCAAGCGGACGGCGTTCTCCCACCTGATAAGCCCCGGCTCAACCGCAAGAAGTTCGCCCGGGAGGTGTGGGAGGATTTCAGCGAGATGGATGTCTACACCGCAGATTTCTACCTCCGCAAGGCGATCATGGCAACGGTGGGGCCGGAGCTGCACGAAGTGACATCGGAGCAGGTTGGCATCCTGAAGCTGATGAAGCTGGCGGTGGAGACCGATCGGTTCATGCGGCAACTCAAAACAGAGGGGCGCGAGCAATACAGCATCGGGGAGTATGTCGAGAAGGTCTACAACCCGGTCATGAATTTATAGGAGGATTCACATCATGGCAAAATTGACACCAGACGCGACGAGGACGGAGCATGGCCTCGTCATCAACGAGAAGATCATCCCGTGGGGCGCGGTCTGGCCCAAGGACTCCGGCGCGTACAAGAAGGGCGCACAGTACAAGGCCGACCGTCTGCTCTCGGGCGGCACGGGCAAGGTCAAGGGCGTGACCATCCACAACACCAACGACCTGAAGAATGTGGAGGAGGACGCCGAGCAGTACACCCGCGCGACGTGGCCAAACGCCAACATGAACGACGCCCGCGTCCACTACTACGTCGACGACATCAACGCATGGCAGAACCTGAGAGAGGACGAGGTGGGCTGGCACGCGGGCGATGGCCGGAAGGCCACGGGCGGCAACGAGACGACGCTCTCCATTGAGATCATCATGGACGGCTCGGGCAGCAAGGAAGACCGCAAGGCTGAGGAGAACGGCGTACTGCTGGCGGCGCTGCTGCTGAAGAAGCACGGCCTGAGCGTGAACGAGCTGTACACGCACAACCACTGGATGGGCCACCCGGACTCCATCGTGCAGGGCGCGAGGAAGAACTGCCCGCTGTACATCCTGCCTCATTGGGCGCAGTTCAAGCAGAAGGTCGCCGCGAAGCTCGCGGAGCTGAACGGTGGTGCGACCACCACGGAGACGGGCAAGACGGAGATCATGGGCAAGGCCAAGGCGAGCGCGCAGCAGATGGCGCTGTTCGCCCGATCCAAGAACGCGGAGCCGCAGCTCCCGGCGTGCTCGCTGGAGCAGCTGGCGCAGTTCTTCCTCGAAGAGGGCGAGGCCGAGGGCGTGCGCGGCGACGTCGCCTTTGCGCAGAGCCTCCACGAGACGGGCTTTTTCAAGTACGGCGGCATCGTGCTCCCCACGCAGAACAACTATGCGGGCATCGGGGCGCTGAACGGCAACGCCAAAGGACAGGCGGCGACCTTCCCCGACCCGCGCACGGGTGTCCGGGCGCAGATCCAGCACCTAAAGGCATACGCCTCCAAGGAGGCGCTCGTGAACGGGTGCGTCGACCCGCGCTTCTCCCTCGTGACACGGGGCTCGGCGCAGTATGTGGAATGGCTGGGCGCAAGCGACAACCCCAACGGCAAGGGCTGGGCCGTACCGGGCAAGGGCTACGGCAGCAAGATTATCGCCCTGTTAGGTCAGATCATGGCGTTCGAGGTGCCGCAGACGTCCGCGCCGAGCGAGCCGGAGGAGCAGGAGCCGGAGTTCCCGGCGTATCAGTTAGAGGGGCTTGAAACGCTCGTGGAGGCTGGCGTCATCAACTCCCCCGAGTTCTGGCGGCAGAAGTTCAGCGAACAGGTGACGGTCGGCGAGATGTTCGGTATCTTGGGGAAGCTCTTCACAAAAGTGACCGAGTAAGGACGCGGAGGGCGGGACATGGAAGACCTCGTAAAGGAACTGACGATCGACATGATTCCTGACGGCGACAACCGCATCATCGCAGAGACGATCGGCGTCGAGAACTACTACAAGCTGTGCTCGGTCGTCGGCGGCTCGACCATCTACCTCCAGAAGCCGGAGAGTGTCCTTCGCCCCGTCCGCGACGCTCACATTAAAGCGGAGTTCAACGGCTACAACCACCCGGAGCTCGCCCGCAAGTACGGCGTAACGGAGCGATGGGTGCGGCAGCTCTGCGGCGAGGGGAAGCTGGAGGGACAGATGAGCCTTCTCGACTACGGCGACGAGCCAAAAACCGCTGACTTCTAAAGACAACATTTCTAAGAAGTAGTACACATATAAGGTTCCCGAAAGGGACGGTAAAATAAGACTATGAGCTATGCTCATAGTCTTATTTTTATACTCAAAGGAGGACACCAAACATGAACATGGACATCATCCAGAGTGCGGCGTTTGAGATGCTGCTCAACGTCGCGCTCGCTGTACTGGCCCTCGCCGGAGCCTACGCAGTTTACTACATCCGGCTCGGCGCATCCAAGCTGAAAGCGCAGACCGCGCAGATCGAGGACGCATCCACTCGCAAGGTGCTGGACGACGCCTTGAAGGATGTTGAGAACCTCGCCACGCTGTCGGTGAGCGCGATGGAGCAGACCACGGCAAAGGCACTGCGCGAGGCAGTCAAGGGCGGCAAGGCAAGCCGCGAGGAGCTGGTCGCGCTGGGCAAACAGGTTTTTGATGAGGTCAAGGCGTCGATCGCGCCGGAGGCGCAGCGGGTTATCACGAAGAACCTCGGCAGCTTCGACGAGTATCTGACGAAGTACATCGAGGCCACTGTGCTGGAGATCAAGCAGAACGAGCCGTACATCACCCTTCCGGAGAGTGCGCTCATCGAAGGCGAAGCGGAACGGTAAGGGAGGCGGAACATGGACGTCTCTCAGATCACCGCCCTCATCGGCGCGGCGGCGTCGCTGCTGTGTACCGTCGTCGTCGGTGCGCTCACCTTCTTTATGAAGAAGACGCTCACAAGTCTTGAAGAGGCGGACAAGCGGAACGCCGAGGACATCAAGGCACTGGACAAGAACCTCAACGACCTGAAGGCAGACCTCCCACTGATCTATGTGACGCGGGAGGACTACATTCGGGTCATGAACAGGGTCGAGGACAAGCTCGACCAAATCCTCTACGGAGGCAAAGCCAAAGGAAAGGAGGAGTGACCTCATGGCAATCCTTGACGAGCTGACCGAGCAGGAGGTCAGCAAGAACAAAGCAATCCGGGGCTACATCGTCCGAGCCCTCGCAAAAGGCAGTCAGAACGCCTTGCTCGTCCGTCAGATCACAAACGCCCTCGTCGCTGACGGCCTGATCTACTCGCCGGACATTTCAAAGCCGATCGAGTATCTGCAGGAGGCGGGTTATGTGACCTTCACCGACCGATCGGTGAACGCCTACAACGCCTACCGCAAGGACTCCATCATCAAGCTCACCCGCAAGGGCGTCGATCTCGTCGAGGGCACGATCAACGACCCGGGCATCGATGTCTAAGGCGGAGCGACGGAGGACGCGGGTCAGCTCGACGATCGACAAGCTCCCGGACGATATTAAGGGGCAACTCGACGTCCGGCTTGCGGACACCTCCAACACCTATGAAGAACTGGCGGCATGGCTCAAGGCTGAAGGCTACGAGATCAGTAAGTCAGCGATCGGGCGCTATGCGATCCGCACCACACAGGCGGCGCAGCGCGTAGCGCAGACCATCCAGCGCACTCAGGCGATCGCTCAAGCGGTGGAGGCCCACCCTGACCTCGACTACACGAAGGCGGCGTCGATGGTGCTCATGGACGGGCTCATGCAGCGAGTCAGCACCGCTGAGGACGACTTTCAGGAAATGCCGCTGGATAAGGCGGGGCGACTCATCGCAAGCCTCGCCCGGAACGCCACCTACGAAAAGCGCGTCCGGCAGGACATGAAGAAAAAAGCTGAGCTTGCCTTCGAGCAGATGGAGACGGAGCTCATGGCGGCAATCAAGCAGCACCCTGAGCTTGCTGGCGAGCTTCACGACGTGCTGGAGCGTGCAAGAGAGAAGGTGCTGGCAGATGGCGAAGATTGACCTGAACGACTACCTCGAAAAGCTCACAGAGCCGGAAGACCGGGAAACGGTCGCAAACCGTGCGTATCAGCGGGAGCTGTTCGAGCAGTACGTCACAAAGGACGGCAACTTTCCCGAGCAGCGGGCGCAGCTCCTTGAGGACTTCAGGGCCGGAAAGGAACTGACCGGGCCGAAGGGACTGCGCCGGAAGCTCGGAGCCTTCGATCTTGAATACTTCGGGCGGGCCTATCTCGCGCACTACTTCGTCCGCCCGTCGCCCAAGTTCCACGGCGAGCTGGACAGGATATGGCGGGAGGGCGTGCTGAAGGGGATGAACCCGGAGGTGGACGCCAAGCGGATCAGCCGCGCGGATGGGTGCCGCCGTGCGATCGAAGCGCCTCGTGGCCACGCCAAGAGCACGACCTTCACTTTCAAGGACGACCTGCACGCCGCCGTCTACGGCTACAAGCACTACATCATCATCCTCTCTGACAGCTCGGAACAGGCCGAGGGCTTCCTCGTCGACATCAAGACGGAGCTGGAGGAGAACGCTGCCCTGAAGGAAGACTTCGGCGAGCTGGAAGGCAAGGTCTGGAAGTCCTCTGTCATCCTGCTGGCCAACGGCGTCAAGATTGAGGCAATCGGCTCGGGCAAGAAGATCCGTGGCCGACGTCACAAGCAGTGGCGTCCCGACCTTATCGTCTGCGACGATCTGGAGAACGACGAGAACGTCAACACGCCGGAGCAACGCAAGAAGCTCCGCGACTGGTTCTATAAGGCGGTCTCCAAGGCGGGCGACACCTACACCGACATCGTTTACATCGGCACGCTGCTCCACTTCGATGCGCTGCTGGCCAACGTAGCGAAGAACCCGAGCTATAAGTCGGTGCGCTATCAGGGCGTCATCAGCTTCGCCACCAACGGCGAGCTGTGGGACGCATGGGAATCCATCTTCACCGATCTCTCCAACGACAACCGACAGGAGGATGCACTGGAGTTCTTCCAAGCGAACCGCGAGGCGATGCTGGAGGGCACGGCGGTCTTATGGGAG
>ENA-OQQW01001482-OQQW01001482.1-human-gut-metagenome-genome-assembly--contig:-NODE-1482-length-13347-cov-21.941017_pt1 | contig 13347 bp, 10 predicted proteins | sample MGYA00243234_ERZ505098 | MGnify/ENA primary metagenome ERZ505098 (study PRJEB26097, sample SAMN02712086) | human gut metagenome | biome: Gut microbiome | host: Homo sapiens | place: Denmark... | reverse complement strand
TAGTGTATTCGATGAAGGATTGGAACAGCAAAAAAGGCAGTCCTTTTTATAATAATGTTGAAGAGGAAGGGGTGATGCTTCATAAGTAACATGGGTAATTATTTAAAATGATAGTGTTATGACGACAGATAGTCGATATTTTGCGTAAAAAGCGATTGATGCCGCAGATGCATTGTGGGATGAGGGCTTGATAGATGAAAAGACTATTGAGCAATGGAAGCATGAACATATGAGAACGTCTTATTCTGAATTAGACAAAGCCATCCTTGATGTAAAGGAGGGAAATGTCAAGAACTTCGATACATTGGAGGATATGATGAACTATCTGGAGGCTTAGGTATGAGTATAAGATGCCTGCTTTAGAAGTAAATCATCAACTATTTTATTGGGATTTGTAAGATCTTTCTGACTTTCTTGCAAATCCCAATTCTTTTTCGTACTTTTGCAGTTGCCTTGCTGTGGATGGTTGGCGATGAGTCGCTGGCTAAGTAAAAGTCCATGGCTTGGCCTATCATAATTAAGAAAGACGTTCTCTACGTTTTCTTCTGACCTATTGAAATCTGGTAAATTACAAAAGGTGTTCAGAGGGAGACAGCAGTGGGCGTCTACCCACTGTGTATATACACATGGCATAGGTGTGCCCCTTCGTCTGGAGGGGGTACGCTCTGTGCTATCATATATACCCGCTTGGCGTAGGCTCTATTGCTTCTTATCCTTGACACCAGGGTTTTACCAGAACCTCAATAGGCAAGGGTAATGCGAGTGATAGATTCCCTACGCCTTTTCTGTTGATAGCTAATTAGTTAACCAATTCCTTATCTTGCGATGAGGCTGGACTAGAATCAAAATAATCTTTTAAAATCAGATGGTTTCTGCTTTCGGGAATCGGTGGAGTAATAGGGTGGCAAGGCTTTGCTATGCTTCCATCGGCAACGGAAGCTATGGCAAAGAAACTGCAACTCAGCTATAAGGAAATCGAATCCCGATTAGATTCGTTCAAAACTAAAGTGGTGCCAGCCTCTGAGGTTGGCTACGAGATACTGAAGGCTTTTGGTAAAAGCGAAAAGGATGTATCGAGATACAAGGAAGGAAAGGGTATCTTGAAGACCTTTGATGGCTTGCTTATCAAAGGCCTGTTCTGTTATCAGGCTATAGATACGTTGCATCTTACCACCAGGTTGGAGGCATTGAAGGCTGATGCTCAGGTAAGGAAGGCTGCACCAAAGATTATTGCGGTGAGCGATGGTGAAACCCTCCTTGCTTATGATACTCGTGAGAATGATACTTACGAGCAGAAACTCGTCAAGATGCACAGCGACTTTGGCTTCTTCTATCCTTTGATGAACGTGGAGCGAGTACACACTACGGCAGAAAACCCAGCCGATGTGAAGGCTGCCGAGAAACTTGCCAAACTACATGATGAGATTCGTGCTTATAACGAATATAATAGTGATGACGACTTGCACGACCTTAACATCTTCATCACCCGTTTGCTCTTCTGCTTCTTTGCCGAAGATACAGGTATCTTTGCCGAAAATCTCTTTACCAACTTTATCAAGCAATTTACTAAGGAAGATGGTTCCGATCTCGGCGAGATGCTAGGTCAGGCATTCCAGGTGATGAATGTGCCAAACAAGGAGCGTTCGGAAGAACTTACCAAGGAAATCAATCAGTTTCCTTACGTGAACGGCGGTCTGTTTGCCTCAGACATTCCTATCCCAAAGATGGGTTATAAGGCTAGAAAGATTATCATCGAAAGCGGCGAGTTGGATTGGAAGGATATCAATCCGGATATTCTCGGTAGTATGATTCAGGCGGTGGTGAATCCTGATGTGCGTGCCAAGGAGGGTATGCACTACACCAGTGTGCCTAACATCATGAAGGTAATCAATCCACTCTTTATGGATGATTTGAGAGGGGAATATAAGAAACTGACGGACTTTTACGATCAGAAGAAGAACCTGCTTGATATGAGTGCTTTGTCTCAAAATAAGTTTATTAAAGAGTGCCGACCAATCATTAATGGTTGCAATAAGTTGATGGTAAGAATGAGCAAGATGAAATTCTTTGACCCTGCTTGTGGTAGTGGTAATTTCTTGATTATCACTTACAAGCAGTTGCGCTTGCTCGAAATGGATATTCTGCATCTTCGCAAGAAATGTACGCCAGAGCAGATGCTCGATTTTATCGATGGTTCGTGCATCCGTTTGGAGCAGTTCTATGGAATAGAGCTTCTCGACTTCCCTCATGAGGTAGCCATGCTTTCGCTTTGGCTTGCCGAGCATCAGATGAACAATAAGTTTCACGCCGATTTCGGTGTGAATGTTGCTGCCTTGCCTTTGCATAATATCGACCAGATAAAATGTGGTAATGCTTGTAGAATGGATTGGGAGGTAGTATGCCCACATACCAAGGATGAAGAAGTGTTTGTATTTGGTAATCCGCCGTATTTGGGGAGTAGAAACCAAGAAGAAGAACATAAACAAGATTTAGATGCAACAATGTCTTCTTTTAAGGATTATAGAAAATTGGATTACATTGCAATCTGGTTTTGGCTCGCGGCAAAATATGTAAATAAAAGTAATGGTAGATATGCTTTTGTTAGCACTAATTCTGTTACACAAGGTGAACAGGTTTGTTTGTTATGGAAACCAATATTTGAAATAGGGATACATATTGATTTTGCATATACTTCATTTGCGTGGGATAATAATGCTAAAAATAAAGCTCATGTCATAGTTGTAATAATAGGATTATCATCAGATGATAAAGCTAGTAATAAAAAATTATATACAGAAAATTCTGTGACTTTATGTAAAAATATAAATGGATATTTAGCTAATGCAGATAATGTATTTATCGATAATATTAAAAAGCCAATCTCTAGATTATTTAAACCAATGATATATGGCTCAGAGCCAAGAGAAGGGGGACATTTGATGCTTGATGCTTTTGAACGTGAACAATTTATTCGTGATAATGAAAATAGTAGCTTGTTTATAAGGAAGGTTTCAGGGTCTAATGAATATATAAACAATTTGGAACGTTATTGTTTGTGGATTAGTGATGAACAACTTGATGAGGCAAATTCTATTTTGGGTATTAAAAGCAGGTTGGATAAAGTAAAGGAATATCGTTTGACAAGTAAACGAGCTGATACGGTAAAATATGCAGATTATCCTAACAGATTTACTAATTCAACGTACAGAGAAGAGGAATGTCTTGTTGTTCCTATAGTATCTTCTGCTTTACGCAAATACCTGCCGGTAGGTTTTGAAAATAATGATGTTGTTATATTGAATTCTGCTCAGGTAGTTTATGGATGTGATCTTTGTAATTTTGGTATAATAGAGTCTTATATACATATGGTATGGGTCAAAGCTGTATCAGGTAAATTGAAAAATGATATAAGGTATTCTTCAACATTATGCTACAACACTTTCCCCTTCCCATCCATCTCCGACACAAAGAAGTCTGAGATAGAAGAGGCGGCAACGAATGTGCTTCTGGCTCGTGAAAACTATCCCGAGAAGACACTTGCAGATCTTTACGACCCGGAAAAGATGCCGGAGGATTTGCGTGCTGCACATGAGGAACTGGATGCTATCGTAGAAAGCTGCTATCCTGGCGCTCCGTTCCCTAATGATGAGGCTCGATTGGAATGCCTCTTCAAACTCTACGAGAAAATGTCAGCTAACAAGTAATAATTTGAATGGCTTATGAACAAGATAAATGATAATATCGTTGATATCAAATATCAGCAAACGGGTAAATCGAGTAATACCAATGAACTCGGTATGCGAGAGATGCAAGCCAAGGCTTACGAAGCCCGCAACCATCGCTTTCTGCTTATCAAGGCGCCACCTGCATCTGGTAAGAGTCGTGCCTTGATGTTCATCGCCCTGGATAAGCTGAAGAATCAGGGCATCAAGAAGGTTGTAGTGGCTGTGCCGGAAAAGAGTATCAGCCGCTCCTTCCAAAACACCGACCTGATGAAGTATGGCTTCTTCGCCGATTGGAGGGTGGCGCAACAGAATAATCTTTGCGATACTACCGACGAGAAAGATAAGGCGCTACGCTTTAAAAATTTCTTCCATCAAGATAAAAGCAATATCCTGGTTTGTGCCCATGCCACTCTCCGAAACGGTATGAAGGAAATAAGTGACGAGGAGTTTAATGATTGTCTCTTGGCGATAGATGAGTTTCATCATACAAGTGCTGATGTGAACAGCGGACTGGGCGATATTGTGCGCCGAGTGATGAACAATTCCACCGGCCATATCGTTGCCATGACGGGCAGTTACTTCCGTGGTGATGGCGTTCCAGTGTTGAGGGCTGAGGATGAGGCCCGTTTCTTTCCGGTTACTTACAACTATTATCAGCAGCTCAATGGTTATCGCTATCTCAAGAACCTCGTCTTGGGCTATCACTTCTATCACGGCAGTTATCTCGACCATATCGCTGAGGTGCTGGATACAACCAAGAAGACCATCATCCATATTCCGAGTGTCAACTCCCGTGCATCCAGCGGCTTGGGTAAATACACGGAGGTGGATGAAATCATCAAGATCATCGGTAAGGTAGAAAAACGGGATTACAACAATGGTGGTATCTATTATGTCAGAACCAAGGATGGCAGATTGCTGAAGGTTGCCGATTTGGTGGAAGACCACGCTGAAACCCGCAATCTGGTGCAGGGATATTTGCAGCGGATAAAGAAACGTGATGATATGGACATCATTGTTGCTCTGGGTACTGCCAAGGAGGGTTTCGACTGGCAATGGTGCGAGGAATGTCTGACCATCGGTGTGCGTGGTTCGCTGACCGAAGTGGTGCAGATTATAGGAAGATGCACCCGTGATTGCGAAGGCAAGGAAACGGCAAAGTTTGTGAACATGATAGGAATGCCTGATGCCAATCAGCCCGATGTAAAGGTGGCTGTGAACGACTTTCTGAAAGCCATTACGGCTTCGCTTCTGATGGAGCAGGTAATGGCGCCAAGTTGGCATTTCAAGACGGTGAAGGATGTGGATAATGATGCGGGCAATCCGCTGGATGCCCGTACCCTGGTGATAGAGGGCTTGAAACCTTTGTCGAGCGAGAAGACGAAGATGATTGTAGAGGAGCAGTTGGATGATCTGAAGGCTTCTATCTTGCAAGACGAACTGGTGGTGAAAGCCATCAGTGGAAGCACTACGGCTGAAACCATCACCAAGACGCTGATTCCGAAGGTGATTCGTGAAAAGTATCCGGATTTGAGCGAGAACGAAGTGGAAGAAGTTCGCCAGCGCCTGCTGCTTGATACCCTACTCAAAGGTGGTGAAGTGGTGGATGATAAGGGAAATCCTATCGACTTCGATGCTTCGGCAAACGACGAGGAGAAGGAGTCAGAAGGCAATCGCCTTATCAAGCTCGCCAATCGTATGATCAACATCGACCAGTTGAGCATCAATTTGATTGATTCCATCAATCCTTTCCAGCGTGCTTACGAGGTGCTGTCGAAGAATGTGGATAAGCAGACCCTGAAGATAATCCAGGACACGATGGCTGAACAGAAATTCGATATGACCATCGAACAGGCGATGATGCTATTCAAGGGACCCTATAAGCAATGGGTGGCAGAGCATGACGGTCTGCGCCCAGACATCAACGACCCTGACCCGAAGGTAAGGGAACTGGCTGCTGCATTCCAGAAACTCAAGAACCTGAAGATTCGAAAAATGATGGGATTGGAGTATGAGCCGGAAAAGTAACATTTAACATTAACATAAATGGATTGGCCAGAAGAATTATTAGAGATATTTGATGACCCCTTGTTGGCGGATGTGCGTCCGAAACCGAAGGCGCCTACGCCTGATGACAGGCTGGCGCAGAAATTGCTCGAAGTCAACAAGTGGGTGGCAGAGCATGGTAGTGAACCCAAAGCTGACGGTGGCTTGAAGGAAAAATTGCTTGCCACATCGCTCAAGGCGCTGCGAACCAAGGCAACGGATAGCCTCAGACAGTATGATGAGTATCATCTGTTGGGATAGGCTATATTTTTTCACCTTATTATATATAGTGATATGGATATTGATAAAGAATTAGAAGATATATTCAACGACCCTTTGATGGATGTTTCCTATCAGGAGGCAAAGCTCTTCGATGTGCCTGCTGATATGAAAGGCGTGATGGCTCAGAAGAAGGATACGCCCGACCATGTAGCGCAAAGAAAACTGTGTGAGGATTTTGCACGGTTTAAGCCTCTCTTCGAACAGGTGCATCAGAATTTGAAGACCGGGAAGCGACAGTTGCAGAGAATCTCGAAGACGACTAATATGCAGGAAGGACATTTCTATATAGTAGATGGTCAGATGGTTTATCTGCAGAAAGTGGGCGAGAAGGCAATAGGTACAAGTAGGGCTTTGGATGCGCGAACTCGTTGTATCTATGAAAATGGTACGGAGTCGGATATTTTTCTCCAAACACTTCGCAAGAACGTGGTGGCAAGTGGTTATGCCATCACCGAAACTCACGAGGAGTCGGATAGCCATTTCTTCAATCCAGAGGATGTGAAGCAGGAAGACCAGGTGACGGGTTATATCTACGTGCTTCGTTCGAAATCAGAGAATCCGGAAATTCGGAACATCAAGAATCTCTATAAAATAGGTTTCTCTACGAATCGGGTGGAGGAGCGTGTGGCCAATGCTGAGCATGAGCCTACTTATCTGATGGCGCCTGTAGAGATAGTAAGCACTTACAAGATAGTGAACATGCACTCCCAGAAGTTTGAGGACCTGGTGCATCAGGTGTTGCAGACGGTGAACTTCCGTTTCAGGGTGGCTGATGATAAGGGAGAGATGCATGAGGCTACGGAATGGTATCAGGTGCCGCTGGAAATCGTCGACAGCATCATTCAGAAAATCATGAATGGTACTATCATCTACTTTGCCTACAATAAGGAACAGCAATGTCTGGAGCAGCGGATAGAGAAGAAGGAGTCTCAGTTAAATCTGTCGGGCTTGAAGATTTTGACGCTGATTATCGAGAAACAGTATTTCGAGGAGATTGTATCTGGTGTGAAGACCGAGGAGTACCGTTCGCTGAAGCAGACCACGCTTAACAAATATACTTATATTGATGAGGCTGATGGCAAGCGTTATCTCCGTCGTTTCGATGCGATAAGGTTTCATGTGGGTTATCATTCGGATAGAGATAGTGCCGTGGTTCAGGTATTGGATACTACCTATGAGGATGGCTTGGTTACTTATCATCTAGGAAAGGTATTGGAGGTGATAAGGGGAAAAGCATAGATATTTCTCGATTTTCTGGGCAAACAGGCGGGCAGTCTTCTTTCTTGTTTCAGCCGCCATGACTACAAGTGCCTGGAGGCAGCATTCAAGATGTACGAGCAGCAGAAGATGATGTTCGAGCAGAATGTCCGCAGCTGCGCCGACCGCATCATCAGCATCTACCAGCCGCATCTCCGCCCCATTGTCGGAACTCAGTCTCGTTTTCGCAAAAACAGGCTTGGAGACCCTCAAAAAGAGAGCTCTCAGCACCATCGACGACCTCGTGGGAGTTTTACTCTCGCCACAAGTCAGCTGGGGCAAGATAAATTAGCGGACCCTAAATAGGCAAGTCTTCTGTTATATTGTTGTTGTGAATGGTGCCGAAAATATATTTAAATGGTACCAATATTGTTGTTCGAATGTTTTGCCATTAAAGGATAAATGAGTAATTTTGCATCAGAAATCAAGTCGTAAAGACTGTAGAGTTCTTTGACATATTGAGGATATTCAGAATGACTGACATTAACGACATCTGTGTTGTATGGATACATGAAACGTTGGGTTCTACTATTTATATTTAATTAATTATTTAAACCGTTGGCAACGAGTGGGTATATATGCTTGCTTAAGCTGACACAAAACCAACAATTCATGGCAAAAAACAAGAGAAAACAGAGTGTAGTTAACAGTGAGAATGTGATGACAGCCGTGCATGTAGCTTGTGCTTGCGCAGCAGTAGCTAGCGTACTAGTTCCAGCGGCTCCGGTGCTTGGAGGCATTGGTTTGGTCTGTACCAGGACTATTCCATCATTGCTAAGAGGTCGCGTTTTCTTCTAAGTCATCTGGCATAGCTTCTATGCAGGTGTATGCTTGTATGGAAGCTATGCAGATAGATTTACCATTGTGAATAACTATTAAACATTATATATATGGCAAAGAACAACATCAAGACTGTGATTAACAGCGCGTCTGCAACCAGTAGCGCACAGTCAACTAACAACTACATGCAGTATTCGCGTTACCGCAACAAGCAGGGACATGGATGGGCTGCAGAGGATGCCAATGCTATGGCCGACCGCCTTTCTGGCAAGAAGGTGGATCAGGTAGGTCGTGACAACAGCCTAAACGGTGCTGACCGTATCAGTAACGGTATCGAGATCCAGACGAAGTATTGTGCCTCTCCTTCAAAGACTATAGGTGCGGCTTTCTCCGATGGTTCCTATCGTTATGGTAAGATGAAGTTGGAGGTACCCAAGGAGCAATACGAAGAGTGTGTTCGGCTGATGGAAGACAAGATACGCTCTGGCGAAGTTCCTGGAGTGAGTGATCCTGCAATGGCAAAAGACATTGTGGTTAAGGGTAGTTGTACCTACGATCAGGCTGTCAACATTGCCAAGGCTGGGACGTTGGATTCGGTCAAGTTTGACATAAAGACACAATCGGTGTCGTGTTCCATCACATGTGGCTTTTCTTTTGCCTTGGGTTATGCCAATGCTTTGCGCAATGGCAAGAGTCATGCTGAGGCATTGGAGTGTGCTTCTACGCAAATGGTGAAGTCGGGGGCTACCTCATTAGCTGTGGGAGTAGGTACACAGCAGTTGCTACGTACCTCCGTAGGCCGTTCCATAGCATCTACCGCTACACATTCCGCTCGAACCATACTTGATGCGACTTGTAAGACGCAAGTCGGTCAGCAAGTAGTGGAAAGAACAGCCTCTGCTCTTGTAGGTAAGGAGGTTGTGGGACAAGCAGCTAAGAACGTATTGGCTAAGGGAATGCGTACCAACATGGTTACTGGCGGCATTATGATGGCAGTACAGACCGTACCTGACGCTGTGAAACTATGCAACGGCAAGATGTCGGCAGGAGAGTTTGTGGAGAACACAACCAGTAATGCCGCTGGAATAGGTGGTGGTTATGCTGGAGGCACATTCGGTGCTGCTATTGGTACGGCGTTATTCCCTGGTGTGGGAACTGTTGTCGGCGGTATGGTTGGCGGCATAGTCGGTGGCATTGCGGGATCGTCGGTAGTTCGTGGTATATTCTCATTATTCGATTGAGAGTAAATCTTTCCTAAAACAGACTCAACGGTGGAAAACAACATTTTCTTCTTGCCTTTTATTGGCAAGTATTATGCCAAAGGGGGCTTGTTCGGTAAGCGAACAATGATATTGGGCGAGAGCCACTATTGTGACGGAGGTTGCTGCGACTGCGGCAACTGCCGTCTATGTAGGCAGTGTGCAAAGTTTACGCAGAATGTCCTCCGCTCCTTTCTCGATGAGAGAAAGGAGCGTCAGAATTGGATGCGTACTTTCGTGAAGTTCGAACGGTCGCTTGTTGGAAAGATTACCGATTGGGCGTTGAGACGGAAGATATGGGATTCTGTTATGTTCTATGACTATTTGCAAGTGGCGATGACTGGTCCTCGTAAGGCTGGTACGTCAGCGCAATACAAACAGGCAGCCAATGCTTTCTTTGAGGTTATAGATAAGTATGAACCTGAATGTATTATCGTTTGGGGTAAGCGACTATGGAACAATATGCCAAACGAACGATGGCAGGATGGCGACGATATCGTAGTGGACGGCTACCATGTAGCTACAGGATATTATCTCTTGCGCAATGGCAAGCGAGCGAAGGTCGTGGCTGTATATCATCCTTCCGGTGGTTATTCATGGGATTATTGGCATAAGGTGATACAAGGTCTGCTTGCATCAATCTGACAGATTATTGGTGCTACACATTTGTATGGCATTAATATAAGGATATAACATTTTGTTAGACCGACAAAATGTTATATCTTTGCAATCGACAGAGGTAATAATCTCTGTATATTATAAACTAACATTATTAAATAGAAAGTATATAGTAAGATATGATTAAAAACGAACAGATAGATAAGGAGTTGCAAAAGGCAGGTGTGAAATTCCTACCTTTTGTGGGCGACCAGTATAGCTACGGCATATCCTTTAACGATAATGGCGAGCTTGTGCTTGGAACGAAAGAAAATCCAGGTAAGAAAGTGCTGGTTCTTGGAGAAAGCCACTATTGTGATGAAGATTTAAGTGACGAAGAACTATCATCGTTTACAAGAGAGGTTCTGGATTGCTATTTAAAATCAGAAGAACGATATAGTTGGATGCGAACCTTCCTAAAGTTTGAACGTGCATTGTCTAATGCTGACACAAATATCGATAGTAAAAGTATTTGGAACCATTTAATGTTCTATAATTACCTCCAATGTCCATTGCGAGGACTACGAATGGCAGGTGATTCGAGAAGATATGAGGATGCAACGACTCCCTTCTTTGCTATTTTAAAGAAGTATAAACCAGACTATATAATAGTTTGGGGGCGTAGGCTTTTTGTGAATTTACCTTCTGAAAATGTAAAGGAAGGTGAATATATGCCGAGTATTGAAATTAACATTTGGAGTTATCAGATAGATGGTCATACGATTATGGTTTTACCTGTTGTCCATCCTTCAGGAGGGTTCTTGTGGGGATATTGGCATGAGGTTATTGTTGAATTATTAAAAAAGTGATTTTATGGAACAGGAAACTACGTTTGAGTATAATTCACTGTCTTGCTTTTTGCAACTTGAGAATCTTGATACCGACAACAAACAGACTACACCAAAGGATTCTATATTTCGAGATGTAAGCGTTCTTAAATTATATTATGATATTTTACGTAATGTAGAGAAAGATCCATTTAAATATTGGAATATCTATGCTTTACGAAATTATCTTTGGTATTTTTATGAGCTTTCTCAATCTATGTATAGCTCAATACGCGCTATTATACCAAACCCATTAAATATATTTGTATCATCTAGTTTTGCTATTTTCTTTACTGGGTTATATAGCAAATTAAAGAATAAAGGCTCTAAAGAAGGAATATTTATAGTTTGCAAAAAACAAGAAGATGAAACTATCAATAGATGTGTTATGTCTTATTCTGAACTTTTAACTTCAGATTTTAAAGAAGGCTTAGACCAAATAACATTGAAGTCAACATTTGAGGAGTATCTTCCTTTAGCTAATGAAGGTGCTCCAGCAACTATAGAAAAAATAGAAGGTTTTTCAAACGATGAATATAATAACTATGAAAAGTATGATAATGGAAATTATAAGGATACAAGGCTTCATATTTTAATTGATGGGGTGGATAATATTCCTAATGATTATTTTAGGATTCTTTATGGTATATGTCCTGACAAGAAGATTGATTTAAAAGGTAAAAAGAAAATAGTTTTGGACTCTGTTAAAAATAAAACGGAGCAATTTATAGGCTATCGCGAAGCAATGATAAAGGCTATTAAAAAGGCTATTGAGAGTGCAGAAAATGATAATCAGTTTAATCAATTGCCATTAAATTTTTATTTCAATCCGAAAACTATTGGTAATCCATTTCAATATTTATTACCAATTGATTTTACAGGAACCGGGAATCCTGATTTCTGTGCTTGTATATCCGTTGATACAAATGGAACTGGAAGATTGAAGACCATATTAAACATGAATGAGGTCTATGGTAATGTGAGAGTTTTTGGCATGGATGCTGTAGAATCTGAAAAGGATTGGTGGGTTTAGACATTATTAATTAATTGGCAAGATGCGTCAAGTAAAAGGTAATATTTTTAATGGAGATAGTTATAAAGCGATTTTTGCACGGGCAATCTACAAGCGACTCATGAGTCGTGAGTGGGTTACCTTTGCAGATATCATGAGTGACTGTCTTGAGAAGCCATGTGAGAATCCATCGAAAGAAGAACACTACGGAGAGCTTAAAAAAGCTTTCGGTAAGATAAAGCAGCTTATTACTGAAAAAGTGGGTGAAGGCAGCATAGAAGTAGAAGGTAACAATCGCAATCAACGTTTTCGATATAAAGGCAATATAGACGATCCCTTGTCCGACTTGTACAATTATGGTAGGGTTATCTGTGATTTGAAAACGTATTGGCAATTCTGTCAAGACTCTGCCGGGTTCTTTCCTGAATCATGGCTGGAATACTTCTTCAAAGAATGTCAAGACCTTTTGGAGATTAAGAAGAAAAAGGAAGATGGCGAACAGGTGTTGAGTGCTAGCTTGGATAGAAAGCTAACGAATATAGAATTGCTGCCATTTCTTTATGAAACAATCATCCAAAAGAAGGTCCTGCAGATTGAATACAAACCATACGATAAGGAATCTCAAATTCTTACTATTCATCCTCATTTCTTGAAGGAATTCAATGGGAGGTGGTATTTGTTCGGTTATGAGGAAGGTTGTGTATCTATATTTGTTCGCAAAATAGCCTTGGATAGGATAAGTGTGAAACCGAAAACATGTAATGGAGTGATATACCAATCAGCGCCAAAAGGATTCTACGATGAATACTTCAAGAAGCTTGTTGGCGTAACTCATGATAAAGAATCAACGGCATATAGGATTCGCGTGCGTGCTCATAACAATTATATGTTTAAACTGACAGAAACGAAGCCTATACACCAAAGCCAGCAGACAACTATTCCCTTCGGTAAGCATGAAGACGGAGAATATGGCGAGTTTACAGTCTATGTGGAGTTAAAAAATGAATTTATAGGTCGTATCCTGCAAATGGGAGCTGGTCTTGAGATTGTTGGCCCTGATGAAGTGAGGAGTGAGTTTAAAAAACGTACGGCTGAGCTTGCCAAACTGTATGAGTAGCAAAACGAGAGCGTACATCTAATAATTAGGGTCTACTAATTTAAGACAAATTATTGATAACTAAGAAATTAACTTGCAAAATGTTTGCTCAGTTCAGATAAAATGCTTACTTTTATGTGTTAAAACTCGTAAGTGCGACATGAAATACCACTCACAATACCGTATACACGACTTGTTTGAACTCCAAGAGTCTCTCTCGGGATTGAGCAAGTCCAACCGCTGGGTCAAGCTTGCCGACCGCCTTCCCTGGGCCAAGATCGAAAAAGAATACAACAAACATCTGAAGAACAGCCATTGCGGAGCAGGCAACAAGCCCGCATGGTTGTTGATGCCTTAATAGTGAAGCATGTGGAGAATTTGAGCAACGACAGGCACGCCGAGGAGA
>ENA-OQQW01001456-OQQW01001456.1-human-gut-metagenome-genome-assembly--contig:-NODE-1456-length-13495-cov-4.374851_pt1 | contig 13495 bp, 10 predicted proteins | sample MGYA00243234_ERZ505098 | MGnify/ENA primary metagenome ERZ505098 (study PRJEB26097, sample SAMN02712086) | human gut metagenome | biome: Gut microbiome | host: Homo sapiens | place: Denmark... | reverse complement strand
TGGCTGCCCTGCATGCAGAAGCTACAGCCGTGCTTATATCCGTCACTTGCTGAAAGCAAAAGAGATGCTGGGTATGAGATTATGTGTTCTCCATAATCTGTATTTCTATAATACAATGATGGAAGAAATCCGGGATGCGATTGATGCCGGGGAATATAAGGCATATAAGAAACGGAAACTGGAAGGAATGGAGCAAAAATAGGAAAAAATTATAGAATCTTGTAAAAATGCTTGAAGAAATAATTTTTTTTGTGTATAGTAGATTTATTGTGTATCAAAAGTAGTTAGGAGGAGCAAAAATGTCATCAATCGGATTGATTCTATTTTATGTTGTATTGATCGCAGGTATGTGGTTCTTACTGATGCGTCCACAGAAGAAAGAACAGAAGAGAGTGCAGGCGATGCTCGCAGATATGGCGATTGGCGATACAGCACTGACAACCAGCGGATTTTACGGAGTTATCATTGATATTACAGATGATGATGTGATCGTAGAATTTGGTAATAATAAGAACTGCAGAATCCCGATGCAGAAATCAGCGATCGCTCAGATCGAAAAGCCGGGAGCAGAATAAGCAGACCGGATTAAGTCAGGTCAGAAAAGAACAGAGGCATGTGAAAATGTAAATTCATTTTCACATGCCTTTTTGCGATGCAATAAGCGAAAGACAGAATATGAAAAATATTAGAGCGTCCTCGGTTTTTTGAGCGAAAGACTTGAAAGACATACAAAAATGCGGTATGATTAGAATTAGTATTTTTACATTTGGAAGGATGAGTGAGACATGGATATGAATATCGGAGTAATCAAGGGTGATGGAATCGGACCGGAAATCGTAGATGAAGCGATGAAGGTTCTTGATCAGGTCGCAAAAGTGTACGGACATACTATTTCCTACACGCAGCTTCTGATGGGAGGAGCATCCATTGATGTAGCAGGAGTACCGTTGACTGAAGCGACACTTGCGGCAGCAAAGGCAAGTGATGCAGTACTGATGGGATCCATCGGTGGAGATGCAAAGACATCCCCATGGTATCAGTTAGAGCCGTCCAGGCGTCCGGAGGCAGGTCTTTTGCAGTTGAGAAAGGGTCTGAACTTATTCGCAAACCTAAGACCGGCAGTTCTTTATGAAGAACTGAAAGGGGCATGCCCTCTGAAAGAGGAGATTGCAGACCGTGGATTTGATTTGATGATCATGAGAGAACTGACGGGAGGTCTGTATTTCGGAAAGAGAAGTACGGAAGAGATCGACGGAGTTGTGACAGCAAAGGATGAGCTGACTTATAATGAGAACGAGATCCGCAGAATCGCAAGACGCGGATTTGATATTGCAATGAAGAGAAGAAAAAAGGTGACCAGCGTAGATAAAGCGAATGTCCTTGACTCATCCAGATTATGGCGTAAGATCGTAGAGGAAGTTGCAGCAGATTATCCGGAGGTAGAGTTAGAGCATATGCTGGTTGATAACTGTGCAATGCAGCTTGTAAAAGATCCGGCACAGTTTGACGTTATCCTCACAGAAAATATGTTCGGAGATATTCTGTCAGATGAAGCGAGCATGGTAACGGGTTCGATCGGAATGCTGGCGAGTGCAAGTCTGAATGATACGAAGTTCGGTCTGTATGAGCCAAGCGGCGGTTCTGCACCGGATATTGCAGGCCAGGGTATTGCCAATCCGATCGCAACGATCCTGTCCGCAGCAATGATGCTGAGATTTTCTTTTGATCTTGACAAAGAGGCTGATGCGATTGAGGCAGCGGTGGCAGCAGTATTGAAAGATGGTTACCGTACGATCGATATCATGTCAGATGGCAGGAAGCAGATCGGTACAGCAGAGATGGGTGACAGGATCTGCTCCTATATTCAATGATAAATGGTGATTTCTATATATAAAGAGAGGATAAGAAAATGAGAAGTGATACAGTAAAAAAAGGCATTCAGCAGGCACCGCACCGTTCCCTTTTCAATGCACTGGGACTGACGGAGGAGGAGCTTCAGAAGCCATTGATCGGAGTCGTAAGTTCTTATAATGAGATCGTTCCGGGGCATATGAACCTGGATAAGATCACAGAGGCAGTCAAGATGGGAGTGGCAATGGCAGGAGGAGTACCGATCATGGTTCCGGCAATCGCAGTTTGTGACGGAATCGCCATGGGACATATTGGTATGAAGTATTCTCTTGTAACAAGAGATCTGATCGCAGATTCTACAGAAGCCCTGGCAATGGCACATCAGTTTGACGGACTGGTTATGATTCCGAACTGTGACAAGAACGTGCCGGGTCTTCTGATGGCAGCAGCCCGTGTGAACATCCCGACAATCTTTGTCAGTGGCGGACCAATGCTTGCAGGACATGTAAAGGGAAGTAAGACGAGTCTTTCCAGTATGTTCGAGGCAGTAGGTTCTTATGCTGCAGGAAAGATGGATGATGCAGATATCTGTGAATTTGAAAATAAAGCATGTCCTACCTGTGGTTCCTGTTCAGGTATGTATACAGCCAACAGCATGAACTGCCTGACTGAGGCACTTGGTATGGGACTGAAAGGAAATGGTACGATTCCGGCAGTATATTCCGCAAGGATTCAGCTTGCAAAGCATGCAGGTATGCAGGTGATGGAACTGGTGAGAAAGAATATCCGTCCGAGAGATATCATGACAGAAGATGCAATTCTGAATGCACTGACAGTAGATATGGCACTGGGATGTTCTACGAACAGTATGCTTCATCTTCCGGCAATCGCTCATGAGATCGGAATGGATTTTGAGATTGATTTTGCAAATGGAATCAGTGAGAAGACACCAAATCTGTGCCACCTTGCTCCGGCAGGACACACTTATATGGAAGACCTGAACGAGGCAGGTGGAGTTTACGCAGTTATGAATGAGCTGAACAAGAAAGGTCTGCTCCATACAGACTGCCTGACTGTAACAGGAAAGACAGTGGGTGAGAATATTGAAGGGTGCGTGAACAAGAATCCTGAAGTTATCAGACCGATCGACAATCCGTATTCTCAGACAGGCGGACTTGCAGTACTCAAGGGAAATCTTGCACCGGACGGAAGCGTTGTAAAGCGTTCTGCAGTCTGCGATGAAATGCTGGTTCATGAGGGACCTGCAAGAATCTTTGAGAGTGATGAAGAAGCCACAGAGGCGATCAAGACCGGAAAGATCAATCCGGGAGATGTCATCGTGATCCGTTATGAGGGACCAAAGGGTGGACCGGGAATGAGAGAAATGCTCAATCCTACTTCAGCCATTGCAGGATATGGACTGGGCTCAACAGTTGCCCTGATTACAGACGGACGTTTCAGCGGAGCTTCCAGAGGAGCATCTATTGGCCATGTATCACCGGAGGCAGCCGTGGGCGGCCCGATCGCACTGGTGGAAGAAGGGGATATCATCAAGATCAATATTCCGGAACTGAAGTTGGAACTGGATGTATCCGATGAAGAACTGGCAGCAAGAAAAGCAAAATGGCAGCCGAGAGAACCAAAAGTAAAGACTGGATATCTTGCAAGATATGCTTCTATGGTTACTTCAGGAAACCGTGGTGCAATTTTGGAAGTACCGAAAGCAAAATAAAGAAAGTACCAGGAGGAAAGCACCATGCAGTTAAATGGAGCAGAGATAGTAATAGAATGCCTGAAAGAACAGGGCGTGGATACTGTATTTGGATACCCGGGCGGAGCAATCCTGAATGTATATGATGAATTATACAAGCATCGTGATGAGATCAGACATATCCTGACCTCCCATGAACAGGGAGCAGCCCATGCAGCAGACGGATATGCGAGAGCAACAGGAAAAGTAGGCGTATGTCTGGCAACCAGCGGTCCGGGAGCAACTAACCTTGTGACGGGAATTGCCACAGCTTATATGGATTCGATTCCGGTTGTCGCAATCACCTGTAATGTAGGAGTACCGCTTCTTGGAAAGGACAGCTTTCAGGAGATTGATATCGCCGGAGTGACAATGCCGATCACGAAGTACAGCTTTATCGTTAAAGATGTAAACCAGCTTGCAGATACGATCCGTAAGGCATTCCGTATTGCGAAGATGGGAAGACCGGGTCCGGTTCTGATCGATATTCCGAAGGATGTAACTGCGAAGAAGGCAGAATATGAAAAAGAAAATCCGGGAGTTTATAATCGTGAATTTACGCATATAGATGAAAAAGAGGTTGCTGCGGCAGCAGAAATGATCCAGGCATCTGAAAAGCCATTTATTTTTGTAGGTGGCGGAGCAATTCTCTCCGGAGCAAGTAAAGAACTGAAAGAGTTTGTTGAGAAGGCGGATGCACCGGTTACGGATTCACTGATGGGAAAAGGAGCATTTCCGGGAACCGATCCAAGATATACAGGAATGCTGGGAATGCACGGAACGAAGGCATCCAATTATGGAGTCAGCGAGTGCGACCTGTTAGTGGTAGTAGGTGCAAGATTCAGTGATCGTGTCACCGGAAATACGGCGACATTTGCAAAGAATGCAAAAATTCTTCAGATTGATATCGATCCTGCGGAGATGAATAAGAATATTATCATTGACCAGGGTGTTGTCGGTGATATCAAGGCAGTTCTCAGGAAATTAAATGAAGTTCTGCCTCAGCAGGATCATGCAGAATGGATGAAAAAGATACAGGATTATAAGGAAAAGTATCCACTGAAATATCATGAAGGTGTCCTGACGGGACCGTTTGTTGTAGAAGAAATCTACCGTCAGACCAAAGGAGATGCCATTATCACAACAGAGGTCGGACAGCATCAGATGTGGGCGGCACAGTATTTCAAATATACAAAGCCGAGAACACTTCTGACATCCGGCGGACTTGGAACGATGGGATATGGACTGGGAGCAGCCATCGGTGCAAAGACAGGATGCCCGGATAAGACGGTGATCAATGTGGCGGGAGACGGCTGTTTCCGCATGAATATGAATGAGCTTGCGACAGCGGTACGTCATGAAGTTCCGGTCATTGAAGTAGTGATCAATAACCATGTACTTGGTATGGTACGCCAGTGGCAGGATCTGTTCTACGATGAAAGATATTCCGCAACAGTCTTGAGAGATGCTGTAGATAATGTTAAACTGGCAGAAGCGATGGGAGCAGAAGGAATGCGTGCCACAACGCAGGAAGAGTTCAGAGAAGCATTCGCAAAGGCACTGGCATCGGGACGTCCGGTTCTGATCGACTGTATGATCGACTGTGATGATAAAGTATGGCCGATGGTAGCACCGGGGGCTGCGATCAGCGAAGCGTTTGATGAGCAGGATCTGAAAGAAAAGAATCGTTAATTTATGAGACAGAAAGAGGCCTTGTCCTCTTTTTGCATATACACGAATAACAGGAGGTAGAAGAAATGAGCAGAGTGTATAATTTTTCGGCTGGACCGGCTGTCCTGCCTGAGGAAGTACTCAAAGAAGCCGCAGCAGAAATGCTGGATTATAATGGAACAGGAATGTCTGTTATGGAGATGAGTCACCGTTCCAAGGCATTTGAAGAAATCATTACAGCAGCAGAGCAGGATTTAAGAGATCTGATGAATATTCCGGATAACTATAAGGTGTTATTCCTTCAGGGCGGAGCATCCCAGCAGTTTGCAATGATTCCAATGAACCTGATGAAGAATAAAGAAGCTGACTATATCGTGACAGGTCAGTGGGCAAAGAAAGCAGCAAAAGAAGCTGCAAAATATGGAAAGGTGAATGTAGTTGCTTCATCTGAAGATAAGACGTTCTCTTATATTCCGGATTGTTCTGATCTTTCGATCTCTGAAAATGCTGATTATGTATATATCTGTGAGAACAATACGATTTACGGAACAAAATTTAAAGAACTTCCGAATACAAAAGGAAAGACACTTGTGGCAGATGTATCCTCCTGTTTTCTGTCTGAGCCGGTAGATGTGACAAAGTATGGTGTGATCTATGGCGGAGTACAGAAAAATATCGGACCAGCAGGCGTGGTGATCGTGATCATCCGTGAAGATCTGATCACAGAAGATGTTCTTCCGGGAACTCCGACGATGCTTCAGTATAAGACACATGCAGATGCAGGTTCTCTTTATAATACACCACCGGCATATGGCATTTATATCTGCGGTAAAGTTTTCAAATGGCTGAAGAAGATGGGCGGTCTGGAAGTAATGAAAGAGCGGAATGAAAAGAAAGCAAAAGTGCTTTATGATTATCTGGATCAGAGTAAGCTGTTCAAAGGGACAGTTGTACCGAAAGACCGTTCTCTGATGAATGTACCGTTTGTCACAGGAGATAAGGATCTGGATGCGAAATTTGTAAAAGAAGCGAAAGAAGCCGGATTTGAGAACCTGAAAGGACACAGAACAGTAGGCGGTATGCGTGCAAGCATCTATAATGCAATGCCGTACGAAGGTGTGGTTGCACTGGTTGAGTTTATGAAGAAGTTTGAAGAGGAGAATCTGTAAGATGTATAAATATCATTGCCTGAATCCAATCTCTCCTGTCGGAATGGGTCAGTTGGATGCAAATTATGAAAATACAGAAAATGCTGCAGATGCAGACGTGATCCTGGTCCGCAGTGCCAAGATGCATGAGATGGAGTTCGGAGAGAACTTAAAAGCGATCGCACGTGCAGGTGCAGGTGTGAACAATATCCCGCTGGATCGTTGTGCGGAGGAAGGAATCGTTGTATTTAATACCCCGGGAGCGAATGCAAATGGAGTAAAGGAACTGGTGATCGCAGGTATGCTGCTTGCAGCCAGAGATATTGTCGGCGGAATCAACTGGGTAAAAGGATATGACGAAGACGGCGATATTGCAAAGGTTGCCGAGAAAAAGAAAAAAGCATTTGCAGGTACGGAACTGAAAGGCAAAAAGCTCGGAGTGATCGGACTTGGAGCGATTGGAGTCCTTGTAGCGAATGCGGCAACTCATCTCGGAATGGAAGTTTACGGATATGATCCGTATGTTTCTGTAGATTCTGCATGGAGACTTTCAAGAAATATCCATCATGCGAAGACTGCCGATGAGATTTATAAAGAGTGTGATTATATCACGATTCATGTTCCGGCACTGGAAGATACAAAGGGCATGATCAATAAAGAAGCCATGAGTCTGATGAAAGATGGCGTCGTGATCCTGAACTTTGCAAGAGATGTCCTTGTAGATCAGAAGGATATCGTTGAGGCACTTGAATCAGGAAAAGTACATCGTTATGTCACAGATTTCGCGACACAGGAGATCAAAGGTGTAGACGGAGCAATCGTGATCCCGCATCTTGGAGCTTCCACAGAAGAATCGGAAGATAACTGTGCAAAGATGGCTGTAGCAGAGATCCGGGATTTCCTGGAGAATGGAAATATCACACATTCTGTGAACTACCCGGACTGCAATGTAGGAGTCAGAGGAGACGCAGAAAGAATTACGATCTTACATAAGAACATCCCGAATATGATCGGACAGTTTACAACACTTCTTGCTCAGGAGGATCTGAACATCGCTCTTATGACGAATAAGAGCCGCAAGGAGTATGCTTATACAGTAATCGATGTAGATGGAACAGTCTCAGATGAAGTGGCAGCAAAGATTGAAGGAGTTTCAGGAGTACTCGGAGTCCGCGTGATCCGATAAGCATCCGTCACCGGGATTTGCTGTAAGGCACAGACTCTGGCATATTGCCCACATAAAAATACCGTCTGTACAGCATGAATGTGCAGACGGTATTTTTTTAACTTTTTCATTGCCATTCGGTAAAGTTTCCCATAGATTTCCCGGTAAAGTTTCTGCAGTTTTATTGCAGATTTTTCAATAGATTGATTGTGAAAGAAATAATTTGCTAATGGAACAACGGTATGATATAATAAAAAAGATTGTGGACAGGGATACTGACCGAGACCACTGAAAAGCGTATGATCCGGAAGTGGATGATGGGTTTTTCAGTAGTTTCGGAGGAGAGACTGACCACAGAGAAAGTGAAATGAAATAAGATCAAAGGAGAAGGTATATGTTTAAAAAGTTTGAAATGGAACTTGCCGGCAGAACACTGCGTGTGGATGTTGACCGCGTGGCAAAGCAGGCGAACGGTGCAGTTCTGATGCACTATGGTGATACAACTGTATTATGTACAGCGACAGCTTCTGATAAACCGAGAGACGGAATTGATTTCTTCCCCCTCAGTGTAGAATACAATGAGAGAATGTATTCTGTAGGAAAGATCCCGGGAGGCTTCAATAAGCGTGAGGGAAAGGCATCAGAGAATGCGATCCTGACAGACCGTGTTATTGACCGTCCGATGCGTCCGCTGTTCCCGAAGGATTACAGAAATGATGTAACACTGGAAAATCTCGTTATGGCAGTTGATCAGGATTGCAGCCCGGAACTGACAGCAATGCTCGGAGCCGCACTGGCAACAAGTATTTCCGATATTCCATTTGACGGTCCGATCTCTACGACACAGGTAGGACTGGTAGATGGAGAGTTTGTATTTAACCCGACAGCCGCACAGAAGGTTGTATCGGATCTTGCACTGACCGTTGCATCTACAAAAGAGAAAGTAATCATGATCGAAGCAGGAGCAAAGGAAGTTCCTGAAGATAAGATGATCGAGGCAATCTTTGCAGCACATGAACTGAACCAGAAGGTGATTGCTTTCTTTGATACGATCGTTGCAGAGTGCGGAAAGAAAAAGCACGAGTATCAGAGTTTCGCAGTTCCGCAGGAATTATTTGATGCCATCCAGGAAATCGTTACTCCGGCAGAGATGGAAGAAGCTGTATTTACAGACGACAAGCAGACAAGAGAAGAAAATATCCGTGTCATTACTGAGAAGCTGGAAGAGGCATTTGCCGACAATGAAGAATGGCTTGCAAAGCTGGGTGAAGCTGTATATCAGTACCAGAAAAAGACCGTAAGAAAAATGATCCTGAAAGACCATAAGCGTCCGGATGGACGTGCCATCGATCAGATCAGACCGCTGGCAGCAGAGGTTGACCTGATTCCGAGAGTTCATGGTTCAGCAATGTTTACGAGAGGACAGACACAGATCTGTACTGTTACAACGCTTGCACCGCTTTCTGAGGCACAGAGACTGGACGGACTGGATGAGACAGAGACAACAAAGAGATATATGCATCATTATAATTTCCCGTCTTACTCTGTTGGCGAGACAAGACCTTCCAGAGGACCGGGACGTCGTGAGATCGGACATGGAGCGTTGGCTGAGAGAGCATTGCTCCCGGTACTTCCGAGTGAGGCTGAATTCCCGTATGCGATTCGTACTGTATCTGAGACGTTTGAATCCAATGGTTCTACTTCCCAGGCCAGTGTATGTGCATCCAGTATGTCACTGATGTCAGCAGGTGTGCCGATCAAGTCTGCTGTAGCGGGTATTTCTGCAGGACTCGTAACAGGCGAGACGGATGATGATTATCTGGTTCTGACAGATATTCAGGGACTGGAAGATTTCTTTGGCGATATGGACTTTAAGGTTGCAGGTACTCATAAGGGTATTACTGCGATCCAGATGGATATCAAGATCCACGGACTGACAAGACCGATCATTGAAGAAGCAATCGCAGCGACGAAGAAAGCAAGAACTTATATCATGGATGAAGTGATGAGCAAAGCAATCGCAGAGCCTAGGGCAGAAGTTGGAGAGTTTGCTCCGAAGATCATCCAGATGCAGATCGATCCGCAGAAGATCGGAGATGTTGTAGGACAGCGTGGAAAGACGATCAATGCAATCATCGAAGAGACCGGTGTAAAGATTGATATTGATGATGACGGAAATGTATCCATCTGTGGTACAGAGAAAGAAAATATGGAGAAGGCTGCAAAATATATCCATACGATCGTAACAGATTACGAGGCAGGACAGCTTTTTGAGGGAAAGGTTGTCAGCATTAAAGAATTTGGAGCATTCGTGGAATTTGCACCGGGTAAGGAAGGCATGGTCCATATTTCAAAGCTTTCCAAGAACAGAGTTGAAAAGGTTGAGGATGTTGTAAGCCTTGGCGATGTTGTGAAAGTCGTATGCCTTGGAAAAGATAAAATGGGAAGATTCAGCTTCAGTATGAAAGATGTGGCAGAATAAAGAGTACTGAATGAAGAATTGGTATTGAAATAAAGAGAAAGCTATCAGAGAAAAATCTGGTAGCTTTTTTATTTTTAAGAAGATTTTTCTTAAAAGAGCCAGTACGTTGCTGCATATTTCCACAACCTGCACATATATTGTTTAAAGGGGTGGACAAGATGGAACGACAGGAAAGAAGAGAACAAATACTGAACATTCTTGCAGCCGGGATCAGAAAAGTACTTTTAAATACAGTCCCAAAGCCGGAAGAATTGCAGGAAATACGGATGAGACTTGGACAGCCGCTGCGGGTTGTACGGGGAAAAGAAGAGATAGTATTAAGATCAGGAACAGAACCGTACATTGTAACAAAAGAGGAATTAAGAGAGACAATGGACTATATCAGCCATTATTCTCTCTATGCATATGAAAATGAATTGAGACAGGGATTTGTTACAGTGGAAGGAGGTCATCGGGTAGGCGTGGCAGGAAAAGTAATTATGGAAAAAGAAAGGGTGAAAAATATACAATACATATCATCATTAAATATCAGGGTTTCGCATGAAGTACTTGGATGTGCGGATCGGCTGATCCCTTATATCGTGGCGAATAAGCAGGTGTGTCATACACTGATCATTTCACCTCCATGCTGCGGCAAAACGACGTTGATCCGGGATCTGATCCGACAGATTTCTGACGGAAATGAATATGTGAAGGGCTGTTCGGTGGGGGTTGTGGATGAACGGTCAGAACTGGGAGGATGTTATCTCGGGATTGCACAGAATCACCTGGGAACAAGAACGGATGTGTTGGACTGCTGCCCGAAGGCCGAAGGGATGATTATGCTGATCCGTTCCATGTCACCACAGGTGATCGCAGTGGATGAGATCGGAACGGTAGAGGATATCCATGCCATTGAATATGCCATGCAGTGTGGCTGCCGGATGATCGCAAGCGTCCATGGACTGAACATGGATGAAGCATCCAACAAGCCGGTACTGGGAGACCTGATCCGCAGGAGGATGTTCCAGAGATACGTGGTGCTTGGAAATGAAAAAGGACCCGGTGAGATCCTGGGAATTTATGATGAACGGGGGAGCGTGTTGTGCAGAAACTTATAGGGAGCATTTTAGTGCTGACGGCAACTGCAGGAGCAGGCTATCTTTATGGGGAAGGACTGAAAGATTATCTCAGGCAGATGGAATATCTGCGATATATTGCCGGGATGATCCGGGGACAACTGGAATATACCGGGGCACCGTTGCAGGAACTTCTGATGGATGTATCAGCGAAAATAAAAGAGCCATATAAAAGCTGGCTGGAACATACCGCACGACGGACTGCGAAAAGAACAGACGCTGATTTCACAGAAATATGGAAAGGATGCGTGGAAAAGGATCTTGGAGCTGCCGGACTGAAGAAAGAGCACCGGGAATGGATCAGAGATTTTGGAGCATTTTTAGGACAGGGAGACCGTGAGACCATGGGAAGGTCCATTGAACTTTCCATGAAGCAGATGGATCTGATGATCAGGCAGCAGAGAGGAGAACTGGCAGGAAAAAGAAAGATCGGCAACTGGCTGGGCGTAATGAGCGGGCTGTTCCTGATCATTCTGCTGTGGTAGAACAGGGGAGGGGATATGAATATCAATCTGATTTTTAAGATAGCGGCAGTGGGAATCCTTGTGTCGATCCTGAGCCAGGTCTTAAAGCACAGCGGGAGAGATGAACAGGCATTTCTGACCAGTCTTGCAGGACTGATCCTGGTCTTATCGTGGGTGCTTCCATATATTTACGATCTGTTTCAGTCGATCCGGCAGTTGTTCATGTTGTGAGAGGGGAGAAAATGCGTGTATTCCACGCGCCAACGGTAGAAGTCCGTGGTTTCCCGGTCGTAGTCGTTCAGCACTTGGCGGAGTATTTCTTCGTCTTCCGTGTGGCAGAACGAAGGCGGGTTGCTTCGTATCCACTTTTCCGCCTCTTCTTCCCGGGTGAGGTCCGGAAGTGCCGGACGGATGCCCGACAGGTTCTCAGGCGCAATATCTCTGATGCTGGTCAGGTAAGATAGATGCTTGTCTTCCCAACAGTATTCGAACTCTTCGGTCGCTCCGCCGCAGCATTTCGAGAAACGTGCGTCGCAGATGTCATCCCCCGACGTGAGGATTTGTCCGCGTGTGGCTTTGACGGCTTCCACCACGGCCTCGTTGCTGGCTCGCGTGATGCCCTGATAGCGCTGACAATGGTCGTCGGCGCATACGTCGAATATCGTATGGTCTTCGCGGTCGTACCAGCGGATCAGTTCCCCGTCGCTTTTGCTGAACGAGAAGAATCCACGGTCGTGGTTACTCAGTTGTTTGCGTTTTTCTATCTGGGCATAGAGCCAGCTCCGGCTGATGACGGCCGATGCTTTCAGGAACTCGGGAGAGGCGGAGGCATTCATTTCGCTGGAAATGACACTGATGAGGTAATCTTCTACCGGCAACACGTTGATGGCCGTGATTTTTTCTTCTTCCACCACTAATTTCAATGTGCCGCTGAAGATTTGCGTCTCTTGCCGTTCCCAATGGAATTTAATGCCGATCGTCACGTCGTAAAGCGAGAAAGAAGCTTTGTTTTCCTGTGGGGTAAAAGTCAGTTCCCGGTATAGGTTTCCATTCCACAGGATGCCTCCTTCGCTGCATTCCACCGTTTGCTCGCCCCTTACGAGGCTGCCTTTGGCCGAGTAGGTGGCGTTGAGAGAGAAACGAATGCGTTGCCGGCTCATGATGCCTACGCTGACCTCGGGTTCCGTGCCTTCATGAAGCCGTTCAGGAGCCGTGCGTGGCTCCGTGTTTTCCGTGCCGTCTTTCTTCAGATGACGGGTGAACTGCCCGATGACCGGCTGCAGCTCTTCCTCGCTCAGCGTCACTTCACGCAGAATGTCCGTAGCCAGTCCGGCCGTGAGGGTTCGGAAATCTTTTTCTCGCGGTGTGATGAGCAGCCCGCCCATATCCAAGGCTCCGGGGCTGACGAGCAGTTGATGCTCGCCGGTCTGTCCGTAGCAAGCCGGTCTGTGTTTCTTGCGTGGGAAAATCAAGATGACGATTTCGTCTTCGCGTCCGGCGTTCCAGGATTGCCGCCAGCAAAGGATATTCATACGCGGTTCGCTTTCCCCGTCGCAGAGCGGAAGGGCATAGTAGAGTTTTTCAAAAAGCAGGCAGGGATGTTCCGACGGACGGGTGCGGATGACAAATACCGGACAGATATAACTTTTGAGGATGTAAAGTCCGCAGTTGGCGTTCTGCATCATGATTTCCTCGATGCTTTCTTCTTCGGCCGGTTGCAGAGGATAGAGTTTTTCCATCCCCATTTCGTAACTTTTCCAGTCCCGTTCGATGGGCAGCACACCCCGTTTCCCGGCCTGGAAGTGCATGTGGTCGGGGGCTGAAGCGCCGCATACGGGGCCGTTGT